>Ga0214921_10006354_pt1 | contig 16243 bp, 19 predicted proteins | sample LL1505_MetaG_FD_177992 | JGI IMG/M metagenome (GOLD analysis project Ga0214921, IMG submission 177992) | Freshwater microbial communities from Lake Lanier, Atlanta, Georgia, United States - LL-1505 | ecosystem: Environmental > Aquatic > Freshwater > Lake | place: USA: Georgia | collected...
AGACGGTCACTGATTGCAAGTAGTGCGTTCCGGGAGAGCCATTGGTAAAACTTGATCGCGGTGTCAGAGTCAGATTTGTATTACCTGAGCAGGCAACGGCTTGTGATACACCTTGTCCAAATTCAATTCCTCGACCTGAGTTCAGTGAGATGTTTCCGGCAAGGGTGCTTTGGAAGAAGACGATGGAGCCAATGACCACCGCACCTGTGGTGAGAACTTGGGAGCGCAACTTACTACGGGGGATCTCCTCGATGGGATCATCGTGGTAGAAATCTTCGCTCACGCCAGACTCCAGTATTGACAGGGGAGGTGTTGCCTATTCTGACCCTTGTCAGAAAACCCTGAGGAATCCTTCCATAAAATGGAAGGCCGGAAAAGTCTGACGCATAGGAAAATCCCTACCTCGAGGCTCACCTGCAAGGCTACCTCGCGTTATGAACCTCAAGCCAGGTCGAACGCACCTTCTCCATATCTCCTTCTGCTCTAATCATCTGCAGAAATTCGTTAAAGCTTTCGCCTCCGTCTTCTAGATGCACGGTGTGGTGGAGTCGATCTTTGAGGAAGAACTCAATATTAGATTGCACTGTTTCTACATAGAAAGCAGCAAGATCTCGCTCTTGTTCGGCTCTCCAATCCCCTGGCTTCATCAAGATTCCATGGGCAAAAGCGTTCATAATCGAGGCTCGATAAGAACTGTTTTGCAATCGATGATGGAAGCTATCTACTGTGGCATCAAAATCGCGGATGAGATTGATATAGAGGACATCTTGCGAAAAGCGCTGAGCTAATTCTCCAGTGAACCAGATGAGTCGATTATCAGCCTCAATATGGTGGGCTGGATAGTCGAATCGTTTATCTCCCAGATGAGCGCTCAGAGATTCATGTGCCGCTGAGTAGTTAGTTAAATGCGATGAGGCTTCAATGAAAGTCTTCGAGCCAGATCTTCCCGGACTTAAGACGAAGATATTCTTAAAGCGCATGATTTATCATAAAACCAAAGATGTTGGAAAAGATAAGGACACGCCTATGGATTTTCATACACACTTCTTCGTTCCCATAAGCCAGAACCCAAAGTAGTATCTGCTGGTGATTGCATTCCTGCCCGGACTTTTAACAGGCCTCTCGCTCATCATCGCAATCGGTGCCCAAAATGCATTCGTCATTCGTCAAGGGCTGGCTAAATCTCATGTTCTTCTGGTAGTCGTCATATGCGCCGCATCCGATGTACTTCTTATCTTCCTTGGCACCGGCGGCCTCGGCGCACTCATTCAATCGCAGCCACGCGCACTTGAAATAATCCGTTGGTTCGGTGTTATCTATCTGACCTTCTTCGGGCTCAATACTCTTCGTAAAGTCTTTCGCACCGGTGCTTTAAGTATCGAAGGCGCACCTTCAATTTCGCGATCAGCTGCAATTGCATCGGTGCTCGGATTTACCTTCTTAAATCCCCACGTTTATCTAGATACCGTGATTTTGCTCGGCAGTATCTCAAACCAATTCCAGAGCGATCGTTGGTACTTCGCACTTGGTGCCTCCATCGGCAGCATTCTCTGGTTCTCAGCACTCGGTTTTGGAGCACGGGCTGCCTCTAAATTTATGACGAAGCCAGTCTTTTGGAAGGTACTTGATTACATCATCGCCAATGTCATGTTTGCTGTGGCAATCTTCCTTATCTTCTATGACTTTAAGGCTTAGCGCGCGAGATATAGAGAATTCCTGCTGCCACAATTGCAATACCGATATAACTTTGCGTAACTAGACTCTCACCAATAACTACTGCAGCCAAGATGGTCGCTGTTGCCGGCTCGGCTAAGACCACGGTGGCCGCGGTACTGGAATCAATTTTCTTAAGTCCCGATGTGAAGAGAAAATAGCCGATAGCTGTGGGAACAAGTCCGAGCCAGAGAACTGATAACCCGCCTTTGGATGTGAGAATCCACTCTGGGTTTTGGGCAAAGAGAAATGGCATGGTAATTAGCGCTGCCACACCAAATGAGGTGGCGGTTAACCAAATATCTTGCGCTCCAGCAGCAAGTGATTTTCGACTAACAACATTAAAGACAGCAAAACCAAAACCAGCGATAGCTGCCAGCAGAATCCCTACCGGTTTAAACTCGGCTATTCCGTTAGCTGTGCCAACCAGAATGATTCCCAGGATTGTGACCGATGTGCCCAGATACCAACTCTTTGCAGGCTTCTCCCCCATAACTAAGTAGGCGACTATCGCCGAGAACGTAGGAACACTTCCCAGGGCAGTAACCGTGGAGATCGCAATGCCGGTGATATGGACGGCACTAAAGAAGGTAAGTTGATAGCCAGCGACACCAATACCACAGATGAGTAAGTCACGGCGCGACATGCGAATACTTCCGCGCCGTGAGCGCTGGATGTAGGCAAAGGCAAAGAGAAAGAGGGAGCCACAGAGAAGTCTGGTGGCGCCGACCGCAAGCGGTGAAATATCTGGCACGCCGAGTTGTTGCGTGGTTCCGGTGGTTCCAAAGCAGAGCGCAGATCCTAGGACTGCCAGAATTCCCATTCGCCTAGTTGAGGTACTCATCAGATAAGAATACTCGTAAGATTCGGCCCATGACATTTACTGCCGTTAAGCCAAGTGACGCATCCTCATTCGGAAGTCCTATCCATGAGAATTCTGAAGCAGAAGTCCGGGCCCTGATTACTAAAGCACAAGAACAGGCGCACATACTTGCCGCTCTATCGCCTCTTAAGTTAGCAGCTTTGCTTCGTTTGATTGCCGAAGAAATTGAATCCCAAAGAACTCAATTGATTACAAGTGCTTGTGCTGAGACAGCACTTCCTGAGGGTCGCATTGGTGGAGAGATAACTCGCACCACAGTGCAATTCAAATTATTTGCAGATCTTGTTGAAACTGGACGTCACTTAAGAGTTGTGATTGATAAGGCCGATGCCAACTACTCCCCCGCACCACGCCCCGATATTCGCCGGCAGAACCAACCACTTGGAGTCGTTGCAATCTTTGCCGCGAGTAACTTCCCACTCGCCTTCTCTGTTGCGGGCGGAGACTCAGCCTCTGCTATCGCTTCCGGCAACGCTGTAGTTGCCAAAGCTCATCCTTCACATCCCAATACCTGCGCGATCATTGAAGGAGCGGTTAAGAGTGCTTTAACTAAAGCCGGCTTATCCGCCGATCTCTTTGCAATCGTGCAGGGCACAAATCCGCAAATTACCCACTGGCTTGCTGGCGATCCACGTATCAAGGCTGTTGGATTTACCGGCTCTGAGACAGTGGGAAGAATTCTGCTTGATATTTCGGCAAAGCGGGAAGTGCCGATTCCGGTCTATGCCGAGATGGGAAGTCTCAACCCGGTCTTTGTCACATCTGCTGCAATTACCGAACGCTCTGAAGAGTTAGCGAAAGGTTTAGTTGATTCTGCCCTCCTTGGCTCTGGTCAGTTTTGCACCAAGCCGGGGTTAATTTTCACTCCTGCTAATCAAAATCAATTTCTTTCCCAGATGAGTGCGCACCTGGCAACGCTTAAGGTTGGACCACTTCTCTCATCTTCAATCGCAAGTCGCTATAGCGCTGCCATTGCTGATCTTTCCCGGAAAACTTCGCTCCAGGTTTTCTCCGCACAGACTACCGATAATGGTTTCGGAGTTACTCCCACCATCTTCGTCACCGACTGGGCCACCGCGCAATCAACACCAGGGTTACTAGAAGAGCACTTTGGACCCACCACAGTTGTAATCACTGCGAACGAGAATGACTATCTGAAGATCGCTCGCGAACTGCCAGGGCAGTTAACAGCCACCATTCATGGCAGTGCATCGGATTCATATGCCGAACTACTTTCAATCTTGGCTCAGAAAGCCGGCCGGGTTATTTGGAACGCATTTCCCACTGGTGTCGCAGTAACTGAGGCGATGCAGCACGGCGGGCAATGGCCAGCATCCTCAACTCACACAACTTCAGTTGGTATTGATGCTATCTACCGATTTATGCGCCCTGTTTCATACCAATCATTTGCGCAAGAGGTTCTGCCAGCCGCGCTCCAGGATGCCAATCCCTGGAAGGTTGAACAGCGAATTAACTAAACAATAAAACCGCTCGGAAATGGATCGTTCTCATCTAACATCCAGGTTGATTCGCCCATGACCCAAGCACGACCTGTGATCATGGGAATGATGGCATCGAAATTCCCAACCTTGGTGCGCTCTTTCACGCGTCCTTCAAAGTGGGATCCAATCCAAGATTCATTGATTAGTACATCTCCATCGTCAAATTCACCACGAGCAACCATCTGCGCTAGCCGAGCCGAAGTTCCAGTGCCACAGGGTGAGCGATCAGACCAACCCGGGTGAATCGCCAACATCTTCTTGCATCTCAAACCAGAGATCACGTGATCTCAGCGCAAGCGTGAGCTCAGGGCCAGGATCTTTATCTGAAACAAGAATATTTCCTTCACCAGCTCCAGTTGTTCCACTGGCTACTGTGCCCCGGTCGATGATCAATACCTTAAAACCAGCATTGGTTAGTGATAGCGCAGAACAAGCACCAACGATTCCAGCACCGATAACAATTGCATCTGGGTTCTTCATTGTCTTACCCCACGACTTCTTTATGCACGGCATCGAGCTCGCCATCTGTTGCCGCCGCGATATCCCATGGCTTATGTAGCCCGTCGTTATCCCATCGTGGAATGACGTGCATATGTAGATGAAAGACGGTTTGCCAGCCGGCTTCACGATTCATTTGAAAGATTGTTGTTCCAGCTGAACCCAACTTAGCGTGCAGCAGGTCTGCCACTTCCTTAGCGGCGGCTGCCACCGATGCATAACTCTGGGCGTCAGCCTGGTGAATATCAGTGAAATGCTGTTTAGGAATCACCAGCGTGTGCCCCTTAGCTGCTGGGAAAATGTCCAGGAAGGCATAGCAGTTATCGTTTTCAAAGATTTTACGTGACGGCACTACACCTTCAACAATCTTGCAAAAGAGACAATCGCTCATGCGGCTAACTCTATTCTTTTGATTCTCTCGCGAGCAATCTTTTGCGAAGGTGATTCATGGCCGAGCAGATAAGAGAGAAAATCAAGCAAGACTCGGCTTAGCTTCAGCCACCTTTTAGACCTTGGCTTCAGACCCAAGACGGTAAGAAATGGTTCATCTAGCGTGGCGATAGCTGCGTTACACAAGATGGCATAGAAGAGAAGTCCACCCTTACCAAATGGAGGTTTCAGAATAAAACGAACAATAGGAGGAGTCATCTTTATCGCTGCAACTTCATCCTTAACAAACCTTGCAATCTCGGCATTTAACTGACTCATAGATAGTGGGGCAGAGTTAAGTCCCAACGGTTTGGCGCTCTGGGCCCACTCGCGAATGTATTGATCACCGATACCTTTCGTGTCATAGCCAAGTTCTTGATAGGTGCGCAAGAAGGAATCAGTGAATGCGCAATGCACCCAGAGCAAATATCTAGGATCACTTGCCGCATAGGGTCGAACTTCGTTTTTTCCATCTGGATAATTACCCACGACCCGTTTGTGAATCTCAGTCACGCGTTGTGCTTCGCGCGCAATTGCTTCAGTAGAACCAAATGATGTGATGGTGAGCCAACGAGTAGTGCGCTCTAGTCGTCCTAATGGATCAGAGTCATATTGTGAATGCTCTGCTACTCCAGTGAGCGCTGCTGGATGAGCTGCCTGCATAAGTAAAGCTCGAATCCCTCCCACGATTGTTGAAATACATCCGTGCACTTGCCAGACCGCACTATCCGGTCCGAAGTAGCCGATGTCATCACCGATTGCCATCTGGGCAGACCACGCAGGTGCCCCACTGGCATCTCCAGAAACTGTTTTTCGCAACGAGTCTGCTGCGCGCTTTCCACCAAGGAGGGCAACAATTTTATGCACTTGCAAAGTTTAACAAAGAAGCAATTTAATGCGATTCGATAAATATCCGAGAGTTTTCAAAGATGATCTCAGCGTCATAATCCAGCGGGGCAACGTGATAACTATTGACCAACTCGATTCTGCTCTTCTCTCGCGAGCCTATCCCTTTCAAAATAATCTCGGTGTTTGAAACTGGCAGGGTGTGGTCTTCGGTGCTGTGAAAGAGCTGAACCGGCAAGGTGACATTGTGCAGTTGCTTGCGAGTATTGCTACACATCTTCAGTAGTTCATAGACGCCCACAATGGCATTGGCGTCATAACCGGCTTCAGTCACTCCTGGGCGCTTGAGATCATCTCCAATAGCAGAGCGAAACTTTTGAAAACGACTGAGTAACCAAGCCAATTGCGCGGGAACAAATCTGATGTGGATCATTGGGTTAACCAGAATCAGACCCGAAAGCTCCTTAGAGTAACGAGCTGCGATATTAAGTGTTGTCGTTCCGCCCATGGAAAATCCGATCAGAAAAACCTTCTCACAACTTGCGAGCAACGACTGCAATTCACTCTCAGCTTTAGCTGGCCATTCTTGCCACTTGACCAGGTTCAAGTCTTCCACTTTTGTGCCATGACCTGGGAGTAATGGGACGCTGACGGTGTATCCGTGGCGATTCAAGTACTCGGCCCATGGACGCATCGATGCTGGAGAACCGGTAAAACCATGAACTAGTAGAACGCCAATCTTTGCATTGGCCCCATGTCCTGCCGCCTGCCAATCACGCAATAACTCAATCGGAACGCCGTGGAGACTCACATTGAAAATGGTATGGCGTAAGTAATGTCAGAGCAATCACATACAGTTCGTTGCGTGAACGATAATTCTTGGCAATCAACGTTGCAAGATCTTGGTCGTCCCCTGCTGGAAACAACATTTGTTGTCATCGATTTAGAGACCACTGGTGCCGGCCCACATCTCGGCGCTGCTATTACCGAAATTGGCGCGGTCAAAGTTAAGGCTGGTAAAACTCTTGGTGAATTTAAAACTTTCATAAATCCAGGCCATCCCATTCCTGACTACATCCAAGAACTCACCGGGATCAGCGACTCCATGGTTGAGCAATCTCCCGCAATTTCAACGGTACTACCCGCACTCTTTGAGTTCCTTGGCTCTCACCAAGAGACGGTAATCGTGGCTCAGAACGCACCCTTTGATCTATCTTTTCTCAAGCACTACTCGAAAGTGCATGACTACCCCTGGCCAGCATTCGTGGTCCTTGATACCGCGATCATTGCGCGCAAGGTATTAACTCGTGATGAAGTGCCGAACTGTAAATTGGGAACTCTCGCTGCATTCTTTGGCACCCAGACAACTCCTAACCATCGCGCTCTCGATGATGCCAGAGCGACAGTTGATGTGTTGCATGGATTAATCGAGCGGCTTGGCTCCTTCGATATCTACACCCTGGAAGAACTTCACAACTTCGGTAAGAAAGTTAAGAAGCCGAAATCTGGGAAGTAAGCGCTGCCCATTTCTTTAGTAACTCACTAGCGGCTCCAGAATCAACCGCCTTAGTAGCACGTGCAAGACCAGCAGTAAGTCGCTGCTTAACATCCGAATCTAGGTCGCCTTCGAAGGCGGCGATTGCAGCAGCAGCGTTAAGTAAGACCGCATCTCGTGGCGCACCTCGCTCACCATCGAAAATTGCCAGGCTGATGCGGGCATTTTCAGCCGCATCTCCCCCAACAATGTCATCCAGTGGTGCGTTAGCTAAACCAAAATCTTTAGCATCGATTCGATCACTTGCAATTACATCTTTGCCAATCGATAAAATTGTGGTCGTTGTTGCCAGCGTGATTTCATCAAGGCCATCATCGCCCCGAAAGACAAAACCATCGCAGCCCTTATTAGCTAGTACCTGCGCCATCACTAGATGCATCCGCTCATTGGCAACACCAACGGCCGCCGCCGTTGGCTTGGCCGGGTTTGCTAGCGGCCCCAAGATATTAAAGACAGTTGGAACGCCCAGTTCTTTTCGCGCCGGGGCTGCAAATTTCATAGCGGGGTGAAAGATCGGAGCAAAGCAGAAACCAATGCCTAGCTCTCGCACCGTGCGCTCCACGCCTTTTCCATCAAGGCCAGGAGTTACACCCAAAGCTTCCAAGAAATCAGAGGCCCCCGATTTAGAGGAGACGGCGCGATTGCCATGTTTAACCACTCGAGCTCCAGCTGCCGCCGCAATGATTGCTGCGGTGGTTGAAATATTTATAGTGTGGGCACCATCTCCGCCAGTGCCCACAGTGTCCACTGCGCGTTCTGAGATATTGATGGGCGCAGCGTGTGCATACATCTCGGCCACAAGTGCTCCGACTTCTGCAGCGGTTTCACCCTTAGCTTTAAGTGCCAATAGGAAGCTTTTGATTGATTCCACATCAGCGTCTCCACTTAAGATTTCTCGCATCACCAATCTCATCTGTTCTGGCGTTAAATCAAGACCAGATGTGAGGATTTCTATATTTGTTTTCCAACTTCCACCATCATGAGATGAAGCCATGGCGAATTGGTTCTCCGTTTAATCTAGAGCGTAGAAAGTGCGATTGTGCGGGTGCGAAGTAGATCTGCCACAGTGTGCGAAAGGGTAAATGGATCAATCGGATGCAGAACATTTGCCTCCGCCCGAGACCAGGCAGCAAGCCAGGCATCAGCCTTACGACCAGTAATGACCAAAACTGGTGGGCAATTGAAAACTTCATCTTTAAGTTGACGTGCTATTCCAAGGCCGCCCTCTGGTACTGATTCACCATCGAGAATAAAGAGATCTATAGGCTTATCAGCTCCTGGCTTCTTGCCATCGACAAAGAGTCGAAGTGCTGCCCCGGTGGCGAATTCGTGAATCACATGCTCGGCCATCTCCGGTGCTACCCGATTTCCTAGGGCGCCAATAATGGAGGCTCTGACAGATGAATCATCGGAATACAAAACGATGGAGTATTTGCGCTCTTTACTTCCTTGAGAGTCGGACATGAGCGAAGTCTATTCTGGATAATCCAGATGTCGACTCTCATTTTTTGGTGACCCTTTTCACCCATTCCAAGGGGCAAAACGGGCCTTTGGGCGAGCTCTTAACTAGGTGGGATGACAGCTTTTCGGGAATAATGGCGCCCATGACTAGCACCAGCGTGAGTTCGCACCACAAGATAACCCGCCCTAACTTGGTGGCGGTCGGAACGATTGTCTGGCTATCAAGTGAACTCATGTTCTTCGCCGCACTCTTTGCAATGTATTTCACGACGCGTGCTGTGCAGGGGCCAACAATCTGGCTGGAATCTACCGAAGTTCTCAATATTCCCTTTGCCGCAATAAACACCACAGTACTTGTTCTCTCTTCTGTTACATGTCAGTTCGGTGTCTTTGCCGCAGAGCGCTTCCAAGCCCGCCGCACCGGATCAATATTTAAATTCAGTGCATGGGGAATGCGTGAATGGTTCGCACTGACATTTCTTATGGGCGGCTTCTTCGTTGCGGGTCAGATTTATGAATACGCACATCTTGTTCTAGAAGGCTTGACACTTTCTTCGAACGCCTACGGTTCAGTTTTCTATCTTGCAACTGGCTTTCACGGTCTTCACGTAACAGGTGGGCTTATCGCCTTCCTCATTGTGATGGTCCGCGTTGCCAAGGCACGACGCTTTACCCAAGGACAAGCAACGACAGCGATTGTAGTTTCCTACTACTGGCACTTCGTTGACGTTGTATGGATTGCTCTCTTCTCTGCTATCTACCTAATCAAATGATTAAGAATGAATTGAAAGGATTACTGTGAAGCGTCTTTCTCGGCTACGTAGACATCGAGCGACAGGTCCAATCCTGCTGATCTTTGCGCTCTTCACAATCGGTACTACCTTCCAGGTTGCAAGTGCTGTCGATGCTGAACAGACCACCACAATCGCTGCCCGTTCTGCTGCTATCGATGAAGGTCGTGAGATATTTCTTAAGGGTTGTTCCTCATGCCATGGACTCAACGCTGAAGGCGGAGAGATTGCTCCATCTCTGATTGGAGTCGGTGCTGCATCTGTAGATTTCCAGGTCGCAACAGGACGTATGCCGATGGCCGATATGAGCACTCAAGCAATGCGCAAGACTCCGGTATATAACGCCGAAGAGGTTTATGCACTTGCCATGTATGTCGCATCCCTTGCGCCAGGACCAGAGATTCCTACCGAAGAGATGTTGAACTACGAACGCGATGGTTCCACTGCTGAAGGCGGCGAACTATTTAGAACAAACTGCGCCATGTGTCACAACTTCGCAGGACAAGGTGGAGCTTTGACTCAAGGTAAATATGCGCCCACTCTCATGGGAGTTGAACCTCGACATATTTATGAAGCAATGGTTACTGGTCCGCAATCAATGCCGGTATTTAGCGATAAGACAATTACACCTGAGGAAAAACTTTCTATGATCAAGTGGATCAAGGCAGCTGAAGCGGAACCGCAATTAGGCGGAGCAGCACTCGGTCGCGTTGGTCCAGTTACTGAAGGGTTACTTGTGTGGTCACTAGGAATCGGATTGCTGATCGGTGTGGCAGTCTGGCTAGCAGCGAAGGCGAGATAAATAGATGTCTAACGAGATAGAACTCATCAAAGATCCAGGTCTGCCAGCCCACGTTCATCGTCGCGCAGACACCGACCCTAAAGCTGCTGCTCGGGCAGAGCGTCAGGTTGCAATCCTCTTTCTACTCTCCGCACTCGGAACTGTCCTTCTTGTTTACTCATACTTATTCGTTGATGAAGATTTATTTTTCTTTATTCCAGTTCTAGGAAATACCAATGCCCACCAGCTTGGCCTCGGAATGGGAATGGCAATTGCTCTCTTCTGTATCGGTGCCGGATTAATTCACTGGGCCAAGACACTGATGCCAGATGAAGAAGTAATCGCCCAACGCCACGAATTTAAATCTGAAGATGAAGATCGGGAAGACTTTGTAAAGACTGTTAAAGCGGGCGCTGCCGCTGCCGGTCTTGGTCGCAGACCACTCATCAAGCGCACACTGGGTGCCGCACTTGGTCTATCCGCCATCTCCCCCGTACTTCTTCTGGGCGACCTCGGTCCACTACCTGGAAACCAACTTAAGACAACATCATGGAAGAAGGGCACTCGTCTGGTTACTGATCCAGGTGATCGCCCGCTACGTCCGGAAGATCTTGAAGTGGGCGCAGTCGCGCAGACTCTTCCTGAACTTCAACCGGGTGAAGAGAGAACTTTAAGTAATATTGGAAAAGATGCAGTCCTACTTATTCGTCTTCGTCCGGAAGAGTTCAATCTCGATGCCGAGCGACTTTCGTGGACACACGAAGGAATCATCGCCTTCTCAAAGATCTGTTCTCATATGGGCTGCGCTGTAGCGCTCTATGAGCAGCAGACCAAGCATCTGCTCTGCCCATGTCACCAATCAACATTCGATGTAACACGCGCAGCCAAGGTCATCTTCGGTCCTTCAGCTCGCCCACTTCCACAGTTGCCAATTACAATTGACCCCGAGGGTTACCTCGTAGCACAAGCACCATTTAATGAACCCGTTGGACCTAGTTTCTGGGAGCGCTCATCATGACAGCACGCGAAAGAATCGCCGGTAACGTCGCAGGATATGTTGATGACCGCACAGGCGCAGCAAAGTGGATGAAGAAGAACCTCACCAAGGTCTTCCCCGATCACTGGTCATTCTTGCTCGGTGAAATCTGTCTCTACTCTTTCGTCATTCTTCTTCTCTCCGGAACATTTCTTACATTCTGGTTTGACCCATCAATGCGCGAAGTCGTCTATGAAGGTTCCTACGAACCACTAGAGGGCTTGAAGATGTCTGCTGCCTACGCTTCCACTCTCGATATTTCATTTGAAGTTCGTGGTGGGCTACTGATGCGCCAGATTCACCACTGGGCTGCATTGATTTTTATGGTGGGAATTGTCGTGCACTTACTTCGCGTCTACTTCACCGGCGCTTTCCGCAAACCACGTGAATTTAACTGGATTATCGGAGTGGGTCTTCTTACTCTCGGTATCGTGGAAGGCTTCTTGGGTTACTCACTTCCCGATGATCTTCTCTCAGGTACTGGAATTCGCATCGCTGAAGCAATTATTCAGGCCCTGCCGGTAGTTGGTTCCTACCTTGCTTTCTTTGCCTTCGGTGGCGCATTTCCTGGTGAAGCATTTATTCCGCGTATCTATACCGTGCACGTGCTCTTACTACCTGGAATCTTCCTGGCACTCATTACCGTGCACTTGATGCTCGTCTGGTACCAAAAGCACACCCAATTTCCTGGTCCAGGTCGCACAGAGAAGAACGTTGTTGGCTATCCACTGATGCCGGTATACATGGCTAAAGCCGGCGGATTTTTCTTTATCGTCTTTGGTGTTACCGCATTCCTTGGCGCCGTTGCATCTATTAACCCCATCTGGTTATACGGTCCTTACACGCCCGGACAAATCTCGGCCGGTTCCCAGCCCGATTGGTATATGGGTTGGCTAGATGGTCTTGTTCGTATGGCTCCGCCATTAGAAACCCACGCCTTTGGCCACACCATCTCTTGGAACATCTTGATTCCTGGACTTATCTTGCCTGGCATCATGTTTACCCTGTTAGCCCTCTATCCATTTATTGAAAGCTGGGCCACCGGAGATAAGCGCGAACATCATCTCCTTGATCGTCCACGTAATGCACCAACACGTACCGCTATTGGTGCAATGGCTCTGACATTTACACTCGTCACACTTCTCAACGGTGGTAACGACATCATCGCGACCACATTCCACCTCACCATTAATCAGATGATGTGGTTCTCTCGAATCGGTGTGATTGTGCTGCCACCTCTTGCCTTTGTCATTACCAAGCGCCTATGCCTTTCATTGCAGCGGGCAGACCGTGATCTCGTTCTTCATGGGCGTGAAACCGGACGCCTGGTTCGCATGCCAAATGGTGAATTCACTGAAATTCATGAGCCAATCTCGGCTGAAAAGGCTTGGCTTCTGACCTCCCACGAACAACTAGCGCCACTTGAACTTCCTGAACACGATGGCGGCGGAGTTCGCAGACCAGGGGCGATCAAGAACAAGATTCGTAATCGCATCTCACGCTCTATGGCAACTGCCGTTCCAAAAGCGACTGAATCAGAACGCAAGGAACTCGAAGGTCACCACTAATAGCTCAGAAATTAGTTCTGTAGAACTAGCGCAACGCCCAGCGTGGTCATAGCAATTCCTATGAACCCCTGGGCGTTGATTTTTTCACCAAAGAGAACGTATGTCTCTAGTACTGCTATCGGCGGCACAAGATAGAACAAGGATGAAACTTTCGCGGCAGATCCTTTATTGAGCAGCCAGAAGAGCAAGAGCACTGCCGCGATTGATGTGACAAGTACCGCCCAGAGCATTGCAAATAGACCGGTACGCGTGAGGTGGAATTCAGTCTTGCCTATTGCAAGAGAGAGGATCAGCAGCACTACGCCAGAGATTGCGAATTGATAGGTAGTGCCGATCAGAAGCGGAATTGAATGACCTATCTTCTTCTGCATCAAGGTCGCGACGGTGCTTCCTAAGAGCGCTAAGACCAATAGCCCGAGGGACGTTCCCGTAAAGTGCGATGTACCCGAGAGCTTAGGTAAGACGACAAGAAAGACACCGATGAATCCCAGTACCAAACCAATCGCTTGTTTTCGAGTCAAAGGTTCACTTAACAATCGAATGGCAATCAGGGAGACCAGCACTGGCTGCATGCTGGTAATGACTGAAGACAGCCCGGCAGGTGCTCCCAAACCGATTGCATACCAAACTCCTGCTAAATACATACCGTGGAGGGTGATGCCGATGGCAAGGGAGGCCAGAAAATCGTTCCGCGAAAGCTTCAAGGGTGCACGGAAGACAAGTGCCAATAACAGAAGAATCAGTGCAGCTAGAAGTAATCTGATTGCGAGAAAATAGAGCGGGTCCCCGGATGAAAACGCATATTTTGACACAGGAAAGCCTGAGCTCCAGATCAGGACGAAGATCCAGGGCGCAAGTGCTACCAGCTTTCGCACAATATCCTTGCGGCTACTTCGCTAGAAATTCTTAGTGATTGCTACTGGTCAGTGGCTTTTCGTACTCAGTGACCATACCAATGATGCTAATGATCAAGGAGCCGAGTGCAATCAGGGTGAGCCACCACCCGATAATCAAACCTAATCCCATGGCCGTTGCACTTAGGGCAACCGGCAGTGGCCACCATGAATGCGGGCTATAGAAACCAAGTTCTCCCGCATCATCTGCGATCTCAGCATCAACATTGTCTGACGGTATATCAAAACCGATTCGCTTCTGGGTAAACCAGATATAGAAGCCAACCATGCCAGCTAAACATGCAGCCAAAATCATGCCGGTGATACCAACGGCTTCGCCACCAACGTAGTAATAAACGATCGCCATGATCACGTAGAAAACTGAAAGTCCTGAAAAGAGCTGCCAATTAGCCTTCATGCTTAGTGACCTTCTGTCTTAATGTGAGGGTGGTGCAGATCAAATGCTGGTCGCTCAGAGCGAATACGTGGCATCGATGTGAAGTTATGGCGTGGTGGTGGACACGATGTTGCCCATTCCAGGGAAGAGCCATAACCCCATGGATCATCGACTTCAACCTTCGGTGAATTACGAGTAATCCAGACGTTGACGAAGAAAGGAATCATGGAAAGCGCAAGCAAGAATGAACCCACAGTTGAAATCATATTCATTTCGGTAAAACCATCAGTTGCTAAGTAGTCGGCGTAGCGACGAGGGAATCCCTTAATACCGAGCCAGTGCTGAATCAGGAAGGTAAGGTGGAAACCGAAGAAGAGAGTCCAGAAGTGAATCTTGCCTAGGCGTTCATTGAGCATACGCCCAGTCATCTTTGGCCACCAGAAGTAGAAACCGCCAAACATGGCGAAGACCACTGTCCCAAATAACACATAGTGGAAGTGCGCAACCACGAAGTAGGAAGCAGAAACTGCGAAATCAAGTGGCGGTGAGGCCAAGATGATTCCGGTGAGACCGCCAAAGAGGAAGGTCACAAGGAATCCCATCACCCAGAGCATTGGTGTTTCAAAGGTGACATGGCCACGCCACATAGTTCCGATCCAGTTAAAGAATTTCACACCAGTGGGAACGCCAATAAGGAATGTCATAAAGGAGAAGAATGGCAAGAGAACTTTTCCACTTGCGAACATATGGTGTGCCCACACTGCAACCGAGAGAGCTGAGATGGCAATAGTTGCTGCAATCAAACCCTTATAACCAAAGATTGGTTTACGGCTAAAGACCGGCAGGATCTCTGTAGCGATTCCGAAGAACGGCAGCGCCAAAATATAAACCTCAGGATGGCCAAAGAACCAGAACAAGTGCTGCCATAACATGGCTCCGCCATTTGCCGGGTCAAAGATATGGGTGCCAAAGATTCGATCCGATTCCAGTCCAAAGAGCGCGGCAGCTAATGGTGGGAATGCAAGAAGAACAAGAATAGAGGTAAGCAAAACGTTCCAGGAGAAGATAGACATACGGAACATCGTCATACCAGGAGCGCGCATTGTAAAAATGGTTGTAATGAAGTTAACGCCGCCAAGGATTGTGCCAAGACCTGAAATAGCAAGACCCATGACCCAGAGATCTCCACCAATTCCCGGTGAATAAGTTGAGTTAGCTAGCGGTGCGTATGCAGTCCAGCCAAAAGATGCCGCTCCCCCAGGAGTTAAGAAGCCGGCAACTGCCTGAATTGAACCAAAGAGAAAGAGCCAGTACGAAAGCATATTAAGGCGCGGGAAGGCAACGTCAGCCGCACCAATTTGCAGCGGCATAATCACATTAGCGAAACCAACAAAGAGCGGTGTCGCAAACATCAACAACATGATTGTTCCGTGCATGGTGAAGATTTGGTTGTACTGCTCAACGCTAATGAACTGCATTCCTGGACGGGCAAGCTCGATACGGATTAGCAGGGCAAGAACACCCGCGAAGAGGAACCAGAAGAAGGATGTCGCTAAGTAGAGATAACCGATGCGCTTGTGATCTGTTGAGGTGATTGTCTTAACAAATTGTGAACCACGTGAAGTCTTTTGAACTCCTTGACGAGGTGCGGCAATTGTTGGACGTTCTGCATAGGTGGTCATGCGGCGCTCGCCTTCAGTGAGTCAAGATATTTCTGGTAATTCTCTGGTGTTACTACCTTCACTCTAAAGAGCATCTGTGAGTGATTTCGACCGCACAAAATGTTACATCGACCAGGGAATTCCCCAATCTTGTTGGCGGTAAATTGCAAGTGGTTAGTCTCCCCCGGCAAATTCTGCATCTGGATCATGAATGCTGGAATCCAGAATC
>Ga0214921_10006355_pt1 | contig 16243 bp, 12 predicted proteins | sample LL1505_MetaG_FD_177992 | JGI IMG/M metagenome (GOLD analysis project Ga0214921, IMG submission 177992) | Freshwater microbial communities from Lake Lanier, Atlanta, Georgia, United States - LL-1505 | ecosystem: Environmental > Aquatic > Freshwater > Lake | place: USA: Georgia | collected...
TTCAAGGCGATGGCGGCGGATACGGGGATTCCCTACCAAAACCTCATCAATCTCTACTTGTCGGACTGTGCGGCAGAAGGCCGCAAGCTGGCCCTGGGCTGGAAAAAATAACGATCCCGGTGGTAGACCGGGAGGAAGCCGGGCCTAGGCCCGGCTTCGAAATGTTTGGGGCTGGGGATTACTTAAACTTCAACTTGTCCCTACAACTACCCCGAAAGGGGGGCTGTTTTGGGAGCCCAAAAAAACTGGGGCGAGGGAGGCTTCGCCGGAGATAGGAGATGGAAGATGGGAGATAGGGGTGCGTTAAAGTTGCCGCTGAAAACGTCCGGCTGCTTCCTCTATGCTGCCCGGACCGGGTCGGGACATAGCCCCGCGGATGTCCGAGGTGGGGGGATAGGCTGGGGTGATGATTAAAAATGCGCCTTTGGTGGATTTTGATGAAAATGACTTTGCGGAACTGACCCGCACGGAACCTAGGCGGGAACTTTTCCCAATCCCAAAAAACGGGAGGCCGTTAAGCTTGCCGCACAGTGGGGCTAATCCCATGCTTTTGGCTATGGCAGTTTCCCAGAGGGCTCAAGCAGCACCCAAAAAGGCAACCCCCAACTGGACCGCGGAAAACCGGCACTACGCCCTCCTACACTTCCTGGCCGGCTTCGGCTCACGGGGAGCGCAAATCCAGGAGATTCTCCGCCACCTTGCCGAACGCACCGGCAAAACCTCTTACACGGCCAAGACGGTTTACCGCGATATTGAACACCTGGTGGACGATTTCGGCTACACCATCCAGCACGACAAGGCGCGTAACCGCTGGGTGTTCCATAACCCGCCCCCCAATCTCACCCTTGGCAGTCGCCGGCTATCCAAAAACCAGATGATCGCCCTACGGATGGCAGCCTCCCCCATCGCCATTCCCGGGCATCCCTTCCAAAAGGCCATGCAGGGGACCCTCCAGCAGATCGCCGAGATGCTGGACGAGGACCAAAAAAAGCAGCTGCAGGATTCCGCCCAGCTGCTGAACGTAAAAAACACCCCGCTGATCGACCTGGACGTGGAGACGATTGCCCTGCTGGAGCAGGCCATCCGGGAGCAACGCGAGATGTCCATGCAGTACCGGGGCCTGCGCGATCCACGCCCCCGCTTGCGCCGGGTGCAGCCCCACGGGCTCTATCACCGCAACGGCGGCTGGTACGTGGCGGCCCATGATCCCCAATCCAAGGGGATGCGCAGTTTCCTCATCTCCCGCGCCCGTGATTGGGACCTCACCCAAAAACCCTTCCCAAGGCAGAAAGATTTCACCCTGGACGATTTTCTCCACGGCTCGTTCGGAGCAATGTCCGGTAGGGGAAAAGCGGAAAAGGTTAGGGTTCGTCTCTTTGGTGCTGCAGCACGGTTGGGGGAAGAACGCATCTGGCATGGCAGCCAGAAGACGGAGAGCGGGAGCCGGCGTAAGGATGGATCCCTCGTCGTTAGCTTTGAACTACGCGGCTTGGATGAAATCCGGCGCTGGATTTTGCAGTGGGAAGGGGAAGCCGAGGTACTTGAACCGCGCGAGTTGAAGGACCAAGTGAAAAAGGCCGGCCAAAAAATCCACCAAAGAAGCTGAGGCCCGATGCCCCGCCCTCGCTACCTCACCAAGTCCCGCTACCGGATGGCGTGTGAGTGTCCGACCAAGCTCTTCTACACTAAGAAGAAAGCATACAAAGATAATGGCCTAGACGACCCCTTTCTTGCGGCACTTCGGGACGGCGGATTCCAAGTGGGGGAACTAGCCCGGCAATACTATGGCAAGGGTGTCCTGATCGATACGCTGGACGAAGCTGAAGCTCTCAAGCTGACGGCGGCAGAGATAAGCAAGCCCAAGGCCCTGATCTTTGAAGCAGCGTTTCTGCATCAAAACCTCTTTATCCGGGCCGATATCGTTCAGAAAATAGGAAACAGCGTCCGCCTTATTGAGGTGAAGTCCAAATCGATCCGCCCTCACGATCCAGCGGACTCACTGCACACCAAAAAGGGTCTCCCCAAGTCTGACTGGAACCTCACTCTTCAGGATATCGCCTTTCAGACCCATGTTTTGCAAGAAGCCTACCCAAGATTGGAGATCGAGCCCTATCTGATGCTATTGGACAAAGAAAAGCAGTCCGTGGTGAATGCGATGAACAGTTATTTCTATCTGAAGCAAGGAGCCGCAGGAAAAAATCCTGAGGTTGTCCTTTCGCAGCCATTACCCCCCCAAATGCTTCAACGTGGCAACTGGATCCTGTGTGAACTTTCTGTTCGAGTTATGGTCGAGCGCCTACTGAAGGAGGATTACGATGGAAAAACCTTTGCCCAACGTGCGAAAGACTGGTCCGGCCATTACGCCAAAGACAAAAAGATCGCTCCCGTCCTTAGCTCTAAGTGCCGGGACTGCCAATTCCGCGCCAATCCCGATGAAAGAAAGGAGGGCCTGCTTTCCGGCTACCACGAATGCTGGCGGGCCGTCTCCGGTTTGCCGGATGCCAAGTTGGAGTCCGGTACCGTGGTGGAGATATGGCAGTACCGGAAAAAAGAAGAGCTATTGCAGCAGGGGATTTATCACCAGACACAGGTAAAACCTGAAATCTTCACCGGATCCTTCGGTCCCAGGCAGCAACAACAGGTGACCTGCGTGCAAAAAAACATCACCACGCCCTTGGTAGACCTTGCTGGGTTGGCCACGGATCTTTCCCGGTTGAAATATCCCCTGCATTTTATCGATTTTGAGACCATTCGGGGTGCCATCCCGTTCCACAAGGATTCCGCCCCTTACGAGCAGGTGGCCTTCCAGTTTTCTCATCACGTGGTGGAAAAGGACGGCAGCATCCGGCATGAGGGGGAATGGATCAGTCTCAAACGCGGCCAATGGCCCAATGCCGATTTCCTGAAGCAACTACAGAAAGAGCTTTCTAAGGATGGAGGGTCCATCTTGCACTATGCCAACCATGAACAGCAGGTTCTGGTCGATTTGGCTGACCAAGTGGAGCGCACGGATCCTAGGCTAGCCGCGTGGGCGAGGGGACTGATGGATTCCTCCAAAGGTGACCACGGGCAGGGGAGTGGCAGAATGGTGGATCTGCAGAAAATCCTTTTGAAACAGTATTATCACCCGCTGGCAGGGGGATCGAACTCACTCAAGAAAATCCTGCCCGCGATCCTGCAAACCTCCTCCTTGTTAAAGAAAAAGTATTCCAGCCCGATTTATGGGTCATCTGCCATGCATAGTAGAAACTTCAAGGCCATGACGTGGATCCAGGGTAAGGCTGATCCTTACGAGCTTTTGCCTCCCGTGTCGGCCGATATCCCCTTGGACGTGGAGAGAGTGTTTGGTGAGAACGATAAGATTGATCAAGGCGGTGCGGCCATGACCGCCTATGCCAAAGTACAGTTTACCCAGTGCAGCGCAGCGGAGGTGGCCGGCGTGGAGAAAGCTCTCTTGAAATACTGTGAATTGGACACCCTGGCCATGGTGATGCTTTGGGAGGAGTGGCAAGAACAAATAAAAAGTGCAGTTGTTAAAAAAACCAGACTCGCCAACCAAACTAGTTAGCGAACTCAGCCATATCTTCTAAAGCACGAACAGCCCCGGGCCGAGCCAAGATTGCAAGGCCGAGTTTTATTTTCTTATGAGCAAAATCGCTAACATTCTTGAACAGGTTCCTTTTGTTCTGCGAATGAAATTCTAAATTAATAATAGAAATTAAGACATCGGAAAACTCGCCAGCAAATACATCCCACTTAATCTCTAAATCTTTCGAAGCTTCTTCCGAGTCATGACTGTATGATTCATTGTGCTTTAGGCCAATGGACAGAGCCCATCTGCAAATAATATTCATCGTAGGAATAGCTGTAGCTCTTTTAATTTTTGAGATCCTATCTTTATCAGTCGCCGAAAGGCGTAAGGTGTCAAAAGGTGGGTTCATTTAGTAAAATAGGATTCTTTTATTGAGGAGCACTTTCTCTTTGGGTCAAATTCTAGAAGGAAGGATTTGCTAATATAGGGGCGTAATGTCTCGTGATAACCATTAACGATCTCCTCATCGGTCGAAAGAAGAATCACCTGATGCGATGCGGAAGGGAAGTAACGTTGAACAAGATTATCACGGTGATTTGAGTCAAGACGACCTAATGGAGTATCGATAACCAGGGGAATAGGTCGTCCCGATACTTTAGATAAACCCCAAAGAATCGATGTGGCTAAAATCTGCCTTTCGCCTGCAGAAAGCAGTGTAAAAGGAACCGGATTAAGTTCTCCATCAAGCAAAGATAACCTAAAATCAGTTGGATCAATTATGACCTTTTTGATGAAGTCGGGTTTTCTGATTAGATATTGGAAACATTCCGTAATCTTTCCTTCCAATGCTCCAACGTGTCTATGTAAAACCTTTTCTGAAAAATCTTTAAGTGTAGAAGATACCTTTGGGATAAAAGTTAAAACCCGGTGTTGGTGGTTTTGTGTGGTGTAGTTCTCAAGGTCTGTTTCCAGCTCTTTGTTAAGCAATTTCTTATACGAATTAAGCTCAATTTCGGTTTGGCGAAAAACCTGATTCAAATCCGATAACTTGGTCGCTGAAATACGGAACTCTTCGTTTTTCTCGTTTAATGCTGCATTGAGATCCTTAATTGCATCAAAATCAGGAGTCGTCGCTAAAAACCTTTCTTTCGCACCCATCTCCGTCTTTAGCTGTTTCAAAAGAGAGAATCCATTGGCCAGTTTTTTTTTGGCCTCCGGGATTACATCAGTAACAAGAAAACTAAGTTTATGGTAAGATACATAGTCAATTGAAAAACTCGGTGAAGACTTGTCAGTGGGGGTGTCAAAATCTCTAAATAGGTCTTTGACCTTTTTAAATGAAGCTGCGTCAACAAGAGCTCTGATCTTTGATAAAAGCTTAGTATCTCTCGTATTTAGATACGACGCTACCATATCATTATGAATTACCAAGGTGTCCAGATCTGTTTTTTCAACCCAACTCTTTAGCTTGCTAAGAAGTGGCACTAAAAAAGAAGGACCTGAAACACTGTCCAGAATAGTTTGGCTAGTTGCCTTAACTTTCAATTCAATCTCGCTTATCTCTTTTTCAACACTTTCTCGTTTCTCAAAACTTTCACCCCCTTTTTCTTTAAAAAGATCTTTTAGCTTAGATATTTCGTTAGCTTGTTTATCAAGTAGGCTTTGATGCTGAATAATCTTTTGGTGGAGATCTTGAAGCTTCTGCTGCTCCCGTTCGCAGGCTAGTTCAAGGTCTGATATCTTGTTTTGCTTTGCTGGGCTTTGAATTGCTGACTTTTTTCGTCTTTCAAGAACGATCAGGTCTTCTTGTAATCGCTCTACTACATCAAGGCCAAGTAGGCTTTTAAAGGCCGTCTTGAGTAGAATCTGTGCCGATGATTCGTCGGCCATCTGTTCAATCTGTTCCCCATCGAAGAAAAACAAATGAGCCAATCTTGATGGCAGGATTGACTCGATAAAGTCATTCCAATTTGCTGATAGAAACTCATCGAAAGTATCGTCTTTTAAAGCGATGAAGCTTTCCTCGTATGTGTCTTGTTTGCAGCGCCAGTTTCTTTGAATCCTGTAGGTAGAGGTCGAGCCATTCTGCCTTAAGTCAAAAGAAAGCTCTACTGTTGAGGAAGAGTCAGGGGAGGAGCCCCTATTCTTAAGTTCTCTTAAATATTCTTTGTAATTCTTTTTCGTTCTCTCTATTCCAAAAGCCCTATTGCCATAAAGGGCTAGCTGCAGACTATTTAAAACTGTCGTTTTCCCTCCACCATTCAACGCTCCGATCAACGTTACGGGTTTAGCTTTGCTTGTCTTTTCAAAGGAAATGCGGTGCTTCTCCGCAAATACGCCAACATTTACAAGTTCTAGGTAGCGAAGAAACACTTAATCCGCCTTTATCTGGTCTTTGCGTTTCTGGATATTCTTAACCATCTCCATGGCGTCTTCTTCATTCTCAAAATAATGCTTAGAGAAGGTTTTCTCTAGCCGCTCAAAATGCCCCATGCGTTTCTGGTCAGACCGAACCTGGCGTGCCAGGCCAATCAACTCTCTTGTCATTTCGTAATGAAGATTGTCTTTACCGCAAAGTTCCCTCAGCAAGGCAAGATCTTCCATTCGCAAACAAATACTATCCTCCATCTCATCTTCTGGATATTTTTCGCCTATGCACTCTTCAAAAACCTTCGGAAGGGTATCTTCGATTTCATGTTTCTCGGTAACCCAAATACGTCGAATTTCCTTTAGTTCGGAAAACGTAACTAATTCAATATCAGCTACCTCCTTTGGGCCATGTTTCCTAATCCAGGCTTGAGCTTTCAGAAGATCCCTAAGCCAATCCTCCCGGGCTTTTTGCAAATATGGGCCGGGGATGACCTTGCCGTTTTGCATTAATTGAATCGACCCATTCATTCTCCGAAAGTCTCTCAAATGTCTATCGGTAGAGTCCTCATCGCCCTTTCCCATCATCCGAAAATCCAGTTTATTTCTTAAATCTAGAAGGGGTTTCATCCAGCGCTTTTCGGAATCGTTCTGAATCATGGCCGACATTGATTTATCTTTTTCGACCAAGGTACAAACCCAGCAGCCAAACCTACTGTCGCCGCAACTTGGTGTGCTCGTGTCTACTACTAGAGGGCACTCCCCATCAGCCGACGCGCCCGCGTACATACCCATCAAGTCCATGTTGTTATAGCCCCAGGGATTCTTTATTTGAGTTAAGTACATCCAAACGTCATCGTTATTCCAATCCTCGATCGGGGAGTAAATCTGTGAGCCGGGAAGGCTTGCATTAGGGCTTAATCTATCGCGTACTCGACCTTTTTCATGCTTAAGCATGCTAGCTTTTCGCCGCGTGCTCTCAGCTTTTCTCGTGCCAAGCACCAGAATAGCCTCCCCAGAGTCTTTAATCATCTGGTTGATGAAAAGATTCGAGGGCTTAATTTTGAGCCTTTCTGTGCACCAACGGAACTTATGTCTTGGAGCAGGGTAGCCTTTGCCAATGAGGTTTACCCAAAACGAATCCTCGACCTTTGGAGTCAATCGATGAGGATGGATCGGCATATTCTGCTTTTTTGAGGCAGAAGTCATGTTTTCCAATGATTTAGATACCCACGATGCGACGATGGGATTCTCAACTAGCGTGTCGGTGCTGATTACGTGAATTGGTTTCTTTCGGTCTTTCTTGTCCAGCTTTTCAATTGCTGACCAAATAAGTTGCAAAGTTGCGGTCGAATCCTTTCCCCCGCTGTAACCCACTATCCAGGGAACAGTATCTGCGGAATAGAGCTCAATAATTTCGTTATGTAAAAAATCCAGGGTTTTGCGAATTCCTGTCTCGGCAAAAATCGAACTAGAGCTCATGTTTTTCGGCCTTTCATCCAAGCAGCCTCAACTCTTGCTTCCTCAGGGGATAACTCAACCCCCAGCTCTTTTTTAATCACATTCGTTGTTAAAATGATGTTTGTTGTTGCCTTTGAGACTTTTCCACCGATTAAAGCTCTTCCTTCCCATAACCTTGCATTCGTACGTGCCCAATCGATTTTGGACAGGGCATTTAGTTTCTTTTTCCAGCCTTGAGGGGACTTTTTAAGCAAGGCATGGCCAGCAATACCGATAGCTTGAAGAGCAATTCCATGGCTATGAATAAAGCCTTCGCGAATTTCGCTAGCAGCAATCTTGCCTTCTTTCACTTTTGACCATGCGGGAAAATGTTCAGCGACCGCTTCCCAAAACTCTCGCGCCAATAGCCCGTCTTTTTCGACTTTTCCGGTTCCTAAGTCTCCAACTAAATCTGCGCATGCATTATAGAATGCGCTAAGGGTAAAAAGTTTTCGTGAGCGTGGTGCGAGGGAGCTTTTCTCCAAATCCACAAGGTCCCTAAATACTTCTGATTTCATGATGACTGTCCGTGCAAGCTTAGCTTTTTCGCTCCGGTGATCGTACAGAAGGCTTAGAGAGCGACTTGTTCGTACTGCGTATCGATTTAAGTCAGCAAACATCTGCTGACTCCTGGCAAGGCCTATGTCCAAATAAAAAACTACAGCAATAGTTTCGTACGCCAATTCAGGTCTGTGTTCTAGGGCTTCAAGAATGGCGGCCCGACGATGCTGCCCGTCATTAATAATGAACTTAGCATCCATTGGTACCTTTAGAGTTCCCAGGCGATCCTGGCCGGGCAGGGGCTCGAAGGTTATGCTCGAATCAATCGATGCGGTGATTGCGGAAAAAACATAGTCTTTTGGATTGTTTAAAATGTAGTTTGAGATTTCTGGCACCCGTCCTTTGTTTAAAACTCGTTGTGCCCGCAGTTCTGGGGGTAGCTCCTTTTCATCAAAAATTGATATTTGGCGCAACATTCGAAGAGTCCACATAGTGGTGTAAAATTCACGGCCCGATTGGACACCTCGAATTGCTGGGAAATTAAGGTTCGCTATGGACTCCATTAGTGATTCAGATTGACTTTCGAAAAAAGTATGTCAAATAAAAAACATACATAAAAAAAGACATACCAATATGGTTTATTTAGACTGTAATGCTACGACGCCAATGGAGCCCGAGGTCAGGGATGTGATGCTAACCTTTATGGATCAAGAGTTTGGTAATGAAGGGAGTAGGACGCATTTATATGGGATTCGTGCTAAACAAGCCGTTCAGAAGGCCAGAGATCTTGTAGGGGCTGTAGTTGGTGCTGCCAGGGACGAGGTTATTTTTACCAGTGGAGCGACAGAATCAAACAACCTAGTGATTCTTGGCTTAGCTAAGTGGGCGGCAAAAAATGGCCATAAACATATTATTTCGACGTCAATCGAACATAAGGCAACTCTAGAGCCACTTGGAATATTAAAAGAAGAAGGTTTCGAAATTGATTTAATCGAACCGGAGACTCATGGTGCCGTTGATCCAGAAAAGGTCCGACGAAAAATAAGAAAAGACACCTTCTTAGTATCAATTATTCACGGAAATAATGAAACAGGAGTTATTCAGCCAATAAAAGAAATAAGCAATATCCTTGAGAACCACCAGGCTTACTTATTTATTGATGCGGCACAGACATATGGAAAACAAACTGAGGATCTAAAACTACAACGGATAGATCTTATTAGTGCTAGTGCCCATAAAATATATGGCCCGAAGGGTATCGGCGCGCTCATACTAAAACACAGAAATCACAAACTTCCTCCGATTGCGCCCATTATGTTTGGTGGCGGACAAGAAAATGGAATGCGGCCAGGGACGTTAGCGGTACATTTAATTGCAGGATTTGGAAAAGCTGCTGAGTTAGCCTTAAAAAACGAAAAAAAACGAAGAGAAGTGAACTTAAAATATAAGGCGAGGTTCCTGAAAAAACTTAATAAGTTTAACCCTATTGCCGTTGGGCAGGGGGATGTTCTTGCAAATACAATAAATATCCGATTCGCTGGAATAAGCTCGGAGGCATTTATGGTGGCGATGAAAAACTGTCTGGCAGTCTCAAATGGTTCTGCTTGTACGTCCTCAAGTTATCAGCAAAGCCATGTTCTTAGGGCCATGCAATTATCCCAATCAGAGGCAGAGGGGGCTATTAGATTCTCATGGTGCCATATGACACCTGATCCAAATTGGACTGATATAGCGAGAGGTTTAAAAAGTCTTGGGGCAATTTAAGCAATTGCTTTATTAATCTTTCTATTAATCTCTTTTATTTCGGATTTGCAACTTCGTGAAAAAAAGTTATTCCATTTTTTCAAAGAGGCATTTTTTGTCTTGAAGAAGTCTTTAGCGTTATCTTTGAAAGCACCTCCTGTTGCATTAAAAAACTTTCTCCAACAGCTATGAGCAATAACTGATGCCTTTTTGAGGTTCTTATCAGGAGACTTCCTCCGGTTTTCAGTGTGCCCAAGCGCTTCTAAAACTCTTTTCGAATTCTTTTTAAACTTCTTTAATAGTAACCTGTAGAGAAGATTTGAGACATACCACCTGCCACGTGCGTGCAATTCCATAATATTTCTATCTGCACATTTGTTTTTTGGTAGCGTTGAAAGCTGAGAAGTTAAATAGTTGAGTAAATATACATCCGTCTTTTTGTATGGGTCAAAAACATCCTCATAATATTTCTGATGTTCTTTTGAATTTGTATCGAATATTTGTCTTGTGCCTGTTGATGGGGCAATTTGAGGATCGTGCTCATTTGCGAGAACACACAAGGCCAAGTCTTTAATAGAAAACTTTCCGATTGGTCGATTTATACGCAATGGTGGAGTTAAATAGCTCCCTTTTTTTCGTTCGTATTGCCACTTCTTTTCAAGAAGATTTCGTTCAATTTCAACATGTTCTTTGTTATTAGAGACGAGCTCTGATATGTTAATCTTGTTCTGTGAATTTGATGCGCGAATTACATCCAAAATAAAATTACGATACTTCTTAAATGTTTTCTCGTTGTTAACTCTTGGAGAAATTACTTTTACCAAAATATGGGCATCTTTTCTTATTGAATCCCTTTTTAAAGAACCAATGGTTCTTGTTGTTTGCTGTCCGTTAATTATCTGTGGTGAAGTAATCTGAACGCTCTGGTTTATTTGATCAATGGAAGTTGCTAAAATAGTAATACCATTATTCATATAAAAAAAACTATCAGGCTTATCTAATATTGTTTCTCGGATATCTTTATTTACTGAAGATTCTGAGCCAACACTAAGGCGAATGTTTCTTGCAAAAAGGCGGTCTCGATGCTCATTGAAAAGGGTCCAGATTGATTTTGCAGTTGTTGTAAATACCTTGCACAATGGGGCATCTTGATCTGAGGTATTATCCGGGCTACAGATAGCGCCAACAAGATCGACATTCACGATTGGGATTGAGGGTACAAAATATTCAAAGCTTTCGTATATTTGGCAGGTTCTTTTTCCGTCAATAAAAATATATTTTAGTCTATGTTGTATTCCGACATTTTCGTTTGTGACTGTTTTGATTTGGTTGTTACCAGCCCTTATAAGGCCCTCCGTAATCTTGCCAGTGCTTATATATACTAGTACTAATTTAAAATTATTATTTTGAATGCATTTATATGCTTCTGTTAAACGGGTTTTTACTTTCGGATTGCCTTGTTCGAGAAAATCTTCAAAGCACCTTTTATTTTTATTAAACAGGATTTGAGCAATGGCTGGTAATTGCAATACTTCTGATCGTTTTTCCGAATTTGATGTCATTGAGTTTCTGAGCTTTGTCTGACAAATGTAAACCGTATCGTTCGGACGACTTATGACCACAATGTCGCAGCCGAGATCCCTCGGCCCGTTTGTTATTGATTGTTCGATAGTTACTTTATCTTCAGGGTCTAGCAGAGCTGCTTGGCAGTACCACCACGCCAACCCGTCTTCAGGGGTCAGATTATTACTCTCGGATACTTCCTTAACGTATGATTTTAATTTTGTGAAAACAAAAGGGAACTGCATTAATTTGTTTTATCTATAATTCTGGTTGGAAAAAGGCGAAAAAAGTATGTCAAAACACATATAAACATACATAATTCAATTTTTTTTTATGTATTTCATTTTTTCCGCGTAGATCATGGTTATGATACAACAGCAGTTTCTGCGATGAAACTGCATTATGCCATTTGCTGCTCTTGGAGAAGATTGCTATTTGTGGTCGAAAAGGCGACCTTTATTGCCCATTTAGGTGGTATTCTTAATTAAAGCCCAGTTTGCGGCATTCTCCACAGACCTTTTAATTGAGGCCTTCCCCCGCCCCGTACAGGAAAACCATGGAGTATTTTCATTGCAGTTCCTGCGAACGGTCCGACCGAACTGGGTGCGAACGAGAGGGCTAAGAACAACAGCGGAAAAGGTGGGAATCTTGGGGCCAATTTTATCCCAATGCGCATCCCAACCAGAGTCCCACCCTGGCAGGTAAAATTCAGCCTGGAGGCCAGGCCAGCTATTCCGCCAATCCTTTTTAAGCGGTTCAATATAGCGCTCTTGAGTTTCATTGCCGCCAATGTAAAGAATGCGCACTTGCGTCGTTCGTAGAGCCTTGGGTGCAGGTGTTGGGGTGGATTCTGATCCAAAACTGTTACGGAGGTCGTCCAAGGAAAAGCCATCGGTCGGGTAATCTTCGAGGTACTCCTGCATCCTTTGAATGACATTGCGCGCTTCTATCTGGAAAATGTGGTCATCCTCAGATCTGTAACGATGGAATCGGCTGCGGAGGGCCTCTAGAACATCGGCATGTTTGCCTTCACGCTGCCAGCAGCGCATGCGGGCATCCGTAGCGTCATCAAATGACCAGGCTGGCGAGTAATTCGTCTCTTTCTCCAGCAAACTTAAAAACTTTCTATCACACTCCGGGCTGCGATGGGTAAGCCTCTCCATATGATCCAAGATGGCTGAAGCCGAGGAAATATCCTCCTCACGAAGACAAACCGGAAGAAGCTTTTCTAGTTGGCCCCAAATCGCAGATGGGGCCATCTTGGACTCAGAAAGATGGGAAAGAAAGGGAGAGCGGATCTTTTTCAATCTCGCAGGGTCCTGACGTTGCAACCAAGCTGTGGACCCAGTAGGAACATCTTTGAGTAGTTGCTCGGCCATACGGTTGGCGAGGGAAGGATCATCATACAAAGTTGCCGATGCTAGAACCCGCTCGCGCAAGTGAATGGGGAAGGTGATTCCGGAAGACATGGCTTGCTCCAGGGATGTATCTGCCAAGACAAAAGAACCCGGGTCGACAGTTTCCAGCAGGGCAAGGCCATAGAGGAAGCGTGCCCATGGAAGGACACCGGCCGCGACGTAGTCATCGCTACGTTCGGCCATTCCTCCCAAGGCTTGAGTCAGATGGTTCACTGCTGAGCGCGGGTCTGGCTTCGGTTGAATTAAAGAAAGTAGGCCCAGGACAAGCGTAGCATTGGTGTGATTTCCAGAGCCCTGCTGCGTTGCTTTCTCCAGCTTCGACCGACTGGATTCCAGGGAATCCCGTAGGGTTGTTTGACGTTTCTCGTCTTGCAGCCCTAAGAAGATTGCCGGTAATGACCGTAACCCTGCCTCCGCCAACACAAAATCAACCAGCACCTCGGAGGATGGTTCAGCTGAAGCATGAAGAAGCCCTTTATAAATGCGAATAGCGTCTTGCAATTGACCGGTCCCTTGGAGGGCTTGAGCCAGTTTACGGGAATTAGAATACTGCAACCGATTGAGACCCGGTGCCTCTGTGAAAACCTTTAAGTCATTCTCGATGATTCGAAGGATCTGGATGATGTCCGCAGTAGTCTTCCCTTGGCGAACTGTCTCTGCGCAAAAGTTATGGAGTTTCTCAAGAAAAGCAAAACGCCCTTTTGCGGTTAAAAACAAGGGCAGTTGGTAATTAAGTAAGGGAATCAGGATTTCAAACTTCTGGTGCTCCCAAAGGGGTCCGACCAAGGCATTTAAAATCATTCGACCGGCTGAAATGCTGCGATCCTTTGCCAGATCCAAAGCCAAGTCCTTGTTCTTTTGAATAATATCAAAGCACTCCTGAAATCGATTGGCTCGAGCAAGACCAAGGATTACCCCGGCAAGATACCATTGGCGGCGCTGGGGATTTTCGCCTGGAAAATGAAAAAGGAACTCCAGATTAAATAAAGAATGAAGATATCCCCGATGAAAATACGATCTCATCCGATCCGCATTCAGTGATACAACCTCCTCAACAAGATCCTCAAGTTGCTCCTTATTCAATGCCCCGTCCGTTTCTTGGGCGGTGGAAACGCATGACTTAATCAGAATATGATCAAGCGTGGTGAACTCCTCGGCATCCTCAACAACCGACGGGGATATTTCTTCGGAAGTAGAATCATTTTTAACTCCACTCCAGAAAGACGATATAGTTTCTTGAATACCGGTGAATGCCTGAAGGTGTTCCCAAAAGTCGTCTTTTCGCAAGTAAAGGTATCCTAAATATATCCCTGTTACTTTGTTCTGGTGGTTGTTTTGAAGGTGTTTGATGCCTTTTTCGAGTTGCTTTGCCTCAATATGAGGCGCGTCATCTGGAATCATGCCCTTATCGTTCTTTACGTGCATTGAATTCAAAAAAGAGATCATCAGCGACCGGTGCTCTTTAAGAAGCCATGACCTGATTGTAGGACCAAGACAGTGCTCAAACCTTTCTTGGGCTAAACGCTTCGAAAGGTGTTGCGCTATGTACTCCTTATCCATCTTGTTGCGCACATACTGAGGGCGGAAGTTCATCGCTTCCGCGAACAAATCGAGTGTTTTTAAGGCGTCATTCTTTAGATGCTCTTCAGGCGCAATTATAAGTGCCTTGGCGGCACTCAACTTTTCCTCTGCAGTGAAAAGAGACCAGAGGGTATTTAAATCGAAGTGGTTAGTAGATTTGGCAACTGTGCTCACAAGATTCCATTAAAAGGGCAATTATGAGTCGAAAGGCATTGATTTGGCCAACTAAAACAGACCCGGCTTAAGGCATTTAGTCATTATTGGGAATCAGCCCATGTAGTGGTTGACCGTACTTACATGCATAGAGTTTATCTGATTGGAGGGCGTAAAGCTGTCCGTGCCCAGGTTTTATCTGCAATCCCTTGGCCTCGAGGCAATGGGTGCAGACCAATCCCCACATCCAGGACTGGCGGTCGATGACGCAATCGGCAAAGGAGGGTAGGACTGATAGGTCTGTGCCGCAGATATCGCAGTTCCCCACTTGACCGAGCCAGTAGATAGGTTCGCCTCTGTTCACATTGCCCCCACGTAGATCAGTAGGGCTTTGAGCAGTCCCTGGGCAATCTTGGCCACGCAGACCATGATGGCGCCGGTGATAAACCCAGCAAAAAACTGATCCCAAATGCTCACTTGTTCCTTCCGGCAGCAGCCAAAAAGACAAAGAGGATGATCAGATTGCAACAGATGAACTGGGTGACTTTGCAGCCAATGATGATGAGGAATGAAGTAATATCTACCACGAGGGGAATAATCGCATACCCCGTAGGACAAAAATGGTCCGTGTCCTAAAAGGGACAGTACCCCTACCAGGTGAAAGGGGATTAGATTTTCAGGCCTAAAAGAGCCGCGTTTTGATCATTCCCCATCAACTGGGGTGCGAAGGAGGATGACTTGGCTTTGGCCGGTCTGGGATCCCCAAACAGAGGTCCCTGCCTGGGTCCCGAGTGCGTTGAAGCTGCCGTTCTCGTCGACGTTCCCGATATAGACGTTGCCCTGGGAGACGATGAGTACGCGGTCGGTATCCAGACCTTCCTGATGCTCAATGTTCACGTAGCTGCCGAAGTTGTCGAAGAGCGTGTCGTCACTACGACAAAATGCGCAACTCAGAAGCAGAAAGGCGACGAGGCAGGATGACAGATTAATTTTATTTTGAGGGTTCATGTGGGGTTTCCTTGTTCGTTGGTGTGGGGGTTTTGGGGTCTGGGCACGGGCCGTTAGGGATAACGGCCCCTACCGGTGATGTGGGTTTGCGGATGGAGATGAAGCGAATCCCTTCGGTGAAGATGGGGTCGTCGGGTTTCTTTTGTCCGAGGTCGATGAATTTAGCCATGGTTAGTTACCTCCTGGGAATTGGGGGGTGCGGGGTTGGACGATCTTGGCATCGGCCAGGCCGCCGGGCTTGAAGAGTTCGTCGACAATGGAATCAACCCAGTCCTCATATTTCTGGTCGGGGGCAGGCCGGGACAGAAAGACCAGCTGGGGTTCGTCTTTTTGGGGATAGCTTTTTTCGCTCATGGTTTTTGAATCTCCTTGCCCTCCTTTGCGCCTGACCTGCTGCGCAGGAACGCTTCGGAGGGTTTCACACCATGAGGGGGGATTTCTGTTCGAGGCTTATTGACCTCGCACATCAGAGGAAACGTTTGGTTTCCTCCGAGCCACCGTGAGTCCCTCCTCCGGTTGGCGCCGGCTCAGCTTTGAGGGCTGAACCGAACTCGTGATGCAGTGGTTGATTTGCCATAGGTGCAACAATGGGGCAAGGGGGGTGTGTGTCATAAAGAATGGTGGAAGGTGAAAGGGGGCAGGTGAAAAGATGAAGATGAGCTTCGCAGGATATGGGATAAGGAATATGGGATATGGGGAAGAGATGAAGATTAAGATTAAGATTAAGATTAAGATTAAGATTAAGTAAGACTGCAGGCTACAGGCTGGAGGAATGCCCCAAATCCAATCTTCCAAATCCTATATTCTTTTTTCGCAAAGCGAAAAACGAGCGCATCTTTTTTGAAAAACGGCGGTTTAATCCTGGATGGAAGCAACG
>Ga0214921_10006356_pt1 | contig 16243 bp, 16 predicted proteins | sample LL1505_MetaG_FD_177992 | JGI IMG/M metagenome (GOLD analysis project Ga0214921, IMG submission 177992) | Freshwater microbial communities from Lake Lanier, Atlanta, Georgia, United States - LL-1505 | ecosystem: Environmental > Aquatic > Freshwater > Lake | place: USA: Georgia | collected...
CACCAGTGGCCCTGTACTTGAAAAACCAGGAGACTTGGCGGGTTTACTCACCAATCTAGAATTTGGAGATGTATTGTTCATTGATGAAATACACCGATTGAGTGCCGTGGTTGAAGAGTTTTTATACTCGGCAATGGAAGACTACAAAATCGACATCATGATTGACAGTGGACCCAATGCCCGCAGCATTCAAATAGAACTTGCACCCTTTACATTAATTGGAGCCACTACCCGTTCAGGTTTATTAACTGCTCCATTGAGGGCTCGTTTTGGCATCAATGCCCGTTTAGAATATTACGATAAAAACTTAATGCGCAGCATCATTGGACGCTCTGCCGATATTTTGAATTCATTTATTGATGAAGAAGCCGCTTACGAGATTGCTCGCAGAAGCAGAGGAACGCCACGTATTGGAAATGCGTTGTTAAGAAGAACCCGTGATTTTGCGCAAATCAAAGGCGATGGCACCATCAATTTACCCATTGCACAATTTGCCTTGAATGCCTTGAATGTGGACGAAGAAGGTTTGGACGAAATGGACAGCCGTATTTTAAAAACCATCATCGAAAAATTCAAAGGAGGACCTGTTGGCTTGAATACCATTGCCACAGCCATTGGAGAAGATTCAGGCACCATTGAAGAAGTGTACGAACCCTATTTAATTCAAGAAGGATTCATGGTGCGCACCCCAAGAGGAAGAGAAATTACAGAAAAAGCATACCGTCATTTGGGCATGGGACCTAGTTACAAAAACAAATTGTTTTAAGCTTTCTTTGCATGACAAAGCAAACAATTTGGTTCATCATCAATCCAATTTCAGGAGGAAAAAACAAGAATCATATTCCATCCCTCATTGAAAAATATTTGGACAAAGAAAAATATGAGGCCCAAATTTTAACCACACAATCGGCAGTTCAAACCTTACAATTGGCAAAAGAAGCCGTTGCACAAAAAGTAGCTGTTTTGGTAGCGGTTGGAGGCGATGGTACCATCAACAATATTGCGCAGTTTACAGCATTTTCAGACACCAAATTGGGCATCATTCCCTTGGGTTCAGGCAATGGATTTGCAAGAGAACTAAACCTATATGGTTCTGTTAAAAGCGCAATACAATACATCAACCAAGGCAAAACAAAAAGGATTGACAGTGGCAAAATGAATGATGAATTTTTTATCAATTTATGCGGCATTGGTTTTGATGCACATGTAGGTTCATTGTTTGCAGGTTCGGTAAAAAGAGGGTTGCGCTCCTACCTGTCTATTATTTTAAAAGAATTCATGCAATTCAAAGTGGAAGAAATTCATCTAAAAACAGATACAAGCAACTTTGAAACATCTGCTTTTATGCTAAGTATCTGTAATGGAAAACAATTTGGCAACAATGCATTCATTGCACCCCAAGCAAACATGGAAGATGCTCTTTTTGACATGACCATCATCGAGAAATTTTCAAACTGGAAAATGCCTTTTATCGCATTGTGTATTCTGCTTAAAAAAATTCAGTGGATCAAAGAAATTAGACAAATGAAAGCAAGATCAATTTCTATAAAAAGAGCTAAAGACGGTTTTGTGAATATTGATGGGGAGCCAATTTGGATGGAAGCAAATATCAACATTACAATGAACCACCATTCAATCAATGTCATAGTTCCCTAATTTAATCCAAACTTATCAGTTGTATTCTACTCAAACCTGAGGGCTTCTATAGGGTCTAATTTAGAAGCTTTAATGGCTGGATAAATACCGCTGATCAAACCTACGAGTATACACAATACAATTCCGCTACCCATCCACAACCAAGGCACAATAAAACCTCCGCCTACCAATGCCGAAACAATATTGCCAATGCTAATTCCTAGGATGATACCTCCTATTCCCCCAATCTGACAAATCACAATGGCTTCAATTAAGAATTGTTTTTTTATTTCTGCACTGGTTGCACCAATGGCTTTTCGAATGCCAATTTCTCGGGTTCTTTCAGTAACAGAAACCAACATGATATTCATCAAACCAACCGCAGCTCCTAGTAAAGTAATCAATCCAATGATTGAAGCGGCCATGGTTACATATTTCAAATTGCCAATCAAATCTTCCGAAACACTATCCGCTTTAAATACTTCGAAATTATTTGGGATAAAAACTGGTAGTTTTCTCACCTTTCTAAAGAGGCTACTGGCTTCTTCAATGGCAAAATTAATTTGCAAAGCATCTTTCACCATCACTGTAATTACGCTACTCATATTGGGCATTGAGAAAGATTGGTAAGCCACATCTATCGGAACAATCACCAATCTATCGCCACCAAAACCCATGCTCGATCCTTTTTCTTTGAGCACACCAATAATTTTAAATTTTGCCCCACCTATCAATATTGATTCACCAATGGCTTCTTTGTTTTTGAATAATTTCTGTTTGATTTCTTTCCCTATCAAAACATGACTGATGCCATGGTTGATTTCTTTCTCTTGAAAATTCCTTCCTCTGTCAATTTCATAACCCGCCACACTTAAATAATTGGCGTCTGCTCCCATGACCATTACATTCGGATCAGTTTTCAAAGATTCATGCTTGATGGTACTTGCAAAACTTGCATTCACACTCATGGAAACTGTAGCGGGAAATTGGAACTCATTTGCAAAAGCTTTGGCCTCGTTATACGAAATGGTTTTATACCTTTTTTGTTGCTTGTTTTTTCCTGAAAAATGGATGCTTTGGCCCTTGTTTTTGATATTGAAAGTATTGGCTCCCATGCTCGAAAAATTAGAATTGATAGAAGCTTTGATGCCATCAATGGCTGTTAAAATACCTACCAAGGCCATGATACCAAGCGAAATAATCAGCGCAGTAATAACAGCACGCAAAGCATTTCCTTTGATTGAATTTAAGGCAATTCCTATATTTTCTTTAATGGTCATTTGTTTGGATTGAGTTGTGCACGTTCAACCAATTTAAAACCTTTTTTGTCATTTGATACCCGATAATCAATCACCATTCCTGCAAAAAAGAAAACTTGTCCTGGATGGTAAATCAATTGAATGCCATCAACTTCCGAATGTTGGTCTTTGTCGGTGGGTGCATCAAAACCAATCACCAATCCTTTGTCTGTGGAATTTTTCTGCTTGATGCCAATGCGTAAATAATGCGTATCTGGAATCATGAGTTGTTCTCTATACTCAGCAATGGCTTGCTTGGCCGCGTCTGTAAATTCGATGAGTTGCATGTTATTTAATTTGTTTGATGGCTGTGCTGATTTGTTTGATCATGCTTGGGCCTTTGTAGATGAAACCTGTATAAACTTGAACCAATGCGGCTCCGTTTTTTAATTTGCTGAGTGCCGTGTTTATGTTGTTAATTCCACCAACACCAATCAAAGGCATTTTCCCATCTGTCTTTTTTTGTATATAAGCTAAAACTTGGGTTGAATGCTCAAACAATTCCCTTCCGCTGTACCCCCCATTTCCAATTGCTTCAATTGTAGCTGTTGGCGTTTTTAAGTGTTTTCTTTCAATGGTTGTATTGGTTGCAACTATGCCATTGATTCCCGTTTCTTCTACTATTTCAATCACATCATCCAATTGTGTTGAGGTTAAATCTGGGGCTATTTTCAAAAAGATAGGCTTAGATACCATTTCTTGTTTCACAAATCCATTTCTCAAAATCACCAAGGCACTTAATATTTCCGTCAAGGGACCTTTTTCTTGTAAGGCTCTCAAACCTGGAGTATTAGGAGAGCTCACGTTCACCACAAAATAATCGACATACGCATACATTTTTTCGAAACAAATTTTGTAATCATTTACTGCTTGCTCGTTTGGTGTGATCTTATTCTTTCCAATATTGCCTCCAACAATCAATCCTTTGGGTCTGCTTTTTAATCTTTCTACCACAACATCTACCCCATCATTGTTAAAACCCATGCGGTTAATGATGCCTTCGTCTTCTTTTAGCCTGAACAACCTAGGCTTGTCATTGCCTGCTTGGGCCAAAGGGGTTACAGTTCCAATTTCAACAAAACCAAAACCCAATGCAGACAATTCTGATAAATAAGCTGCATTTTTATCAAATCCAGCAGCCAAACCTACTCTGTTTGGGAATTTGATTCCTTCAAAATCAAAAGAATTTTCTACAAAATAATATTGCTTCATCAAGTCCTTTACAAAAGGAATTTTACAAACTATTTGTAAACATTTAAAGGTAAAATGATGAGCCGTTTCAGCAGGCAATAGAAATAAAAGACTTCTGATTAAATTGTACAAGTTGGTATAATTAGCAAACAAATTTAATCCTTCCTGTACCAATAAATCAAACTTTAGAGATTTCTTCAATTTCTGCAAACTTTTATCTTGGCCATTGGTTTTGTATAGAAATAAAATATGTAGTGGGCTTTTTATTTAGAATGAGTATAAATATGGGCAAAATGTTCAAAATAAATACCCATAAAACTTTTAATAAAGACCAGTCCGCTTAAATTCGCAGGCATTGAAAAAACCATTAACAACATGAATTGGGTAACTAAATTATTTTCATCATCACTAGGTAAGAAATTCATTATGGGTCTTACCGGATTATTTTTGTGTACATTTTTAATTGTACACATGGTCGGGAACTTACAATTGTTCAAACACGACAACGGTATGGCTTTTAACTTGTACGCAGTTTTAATGACCACCAATCCTCTCATCAAAACAGTTTCTTATTTATTGTATTTATCAATCATTGGACATGCCATCCAAGGCATTTACTTGGTTTTCAAAAACAAACAATCAAGACCTGTTCAGTATGCAGTATATGACGGAAAAGCAAGCAGTACTTGGGCAAGCAGAAACATGGGTTTATTAGGAACCATCTTGTTGGTTTTCATTGCTGTTCATTTGAGTGATTTTTGGTTTGAGTACAAATTTGGTCATGTGCCATATGTAACTTATGCTACTGATTTAGCTGATGGCAACACCAAAGTAATTCCAACTCCAGCTGATTACAAACAATACAATAAATTAGAGGAATCAACCATGTTTACACCAGAAGGCCAATTCAAAATCACGGTTGTGAAAGATCTTTATTTAGAAGTTGCTGAAGGATTCAAATCGCCATGGTTGGTAATTATTTATGTACTTTCTATGTGTGCAGTGAGTTTTCACTTATACCACGGATTTCAAAGTGCTTTCAAATCATTTGGATGGAACCATCCTAAAATCAACGGAATTGTAAACTTTATTGGTACATGGTTATTTGCAATTGGAATTCCAGCAGGTTTTGCTGCCATGCCTTTGTACTTTTTCTTTAAGTAATAAAAAATTAGCGATATGAGTTCATCAAAAATAGCATCAAAAATCCCTGAAGGGAACTTAGAACAAAAATGGAGCAAGTACCGTTCAACGGTGCCTTTGGTTAACCCGGCCAATAAAAGAAGTTTAGAAATTATTGTAGTGGGTTCTGGTTTAGCAGGTGCTTCGGCAGCTTCTACCTTGGCCGAACTCGGTTATAAAGTAAAGGTATTTTGCTTTCAAGATTCAGCACGTAGAGCACATAGTATTGCAGCTCAAGGTGGAATCAATGCTGCAAAAAATTACCAAAATGATGGAGATTCAACGTACAGGTTATTTTATGATACCATCAAAGGTGGCGATTACCGTGCAAGAGAAGCCAATGTTTATCGTTTGGCAGAAGTAAGTGCCAATATCATTGACCAAAGTGTTGCTTCTGGTGTACCTTTTGCCCGTGAATACGGCGGATTGTTATCGAACCGTTCATTTGGTGGTACTCAGGTTCAAAGAACTTTCTATGCTGCAGGTCAAACTGGACAGCAATTGTTGTTGGGCGCATACAGTGGCTTGCAAAGACAAGTTGGAATGGGTGCTGTTCAAATGTTTGCACGTCACGAAATGTTGGATGTAGTCAATATTGATGGCGTTTGTAGAGGTATCATTGCCCGTGACTTGGTTTCAGGGAAATTAGAAAGACATTTTGGACATGCGGTATTGTTGTGTACAGGTGGATACGGTAATGTATTTTTCTTGTCAACCAACGCCATGGGTTCTAACGTAACAGCTGCATGGAAAGCCCATAAAAAAGGTGCCATGTTTGCCAATCCTTGTTTCACGCAAATCCACCCTACATGTATTCCAGTTTCTGGTGACCACCAATCAAAATTAACTTTGATGTCTGAGTCTTTAAGAAATGATGGTAGAATTTGGGTACCAAAACGCAAAGAAGATGCTGAAGCAATCAGAGCTGGAAAATTGAACCCTAATCAATTAAAAGAAGAAGACAGAGATTATTATTTAGAGAGAAGATACCCTGCATTCGGTAACTTGGTACCACGTGATGTGGCCAGCCGAGCAGCAAAAGAAAGATGTGATGCTGGTTTTGGGGTGAACAAAACTGGAGAAGCCGTTTACCTTGATTTTGCTTTCAATATGAAGTACAAATACGGTAAAATTGAAGCTACAAAAAAGGGGATCAGCAATCCAACTGAAGAGCAATTGAAAGCTTTAGGTCATGAGGTCATCAAAGAAAAGTATGGCAATTTGTTTGATATGTACCAACAAATTACTGGTGTGAATCCATACGAAAACCCAATGATGATTTACCCAGCTGTTCACTATACCATGGGTGGTTTATGGGTTGATTACAATTTGATGACAACCGTTCCTGGATTGTACGCTTTGGGTGAAGCCAATTTCTCTGACCACGGTGCCAACCGTTTAGGAGCTTCTGCTTTGATGCAAGGTTTAGCCGATGGATACTTTGTCATTCCTTACACAATTGGTGCTTATTTAAACAATGAAATTAGAACCAAAGCTATTTCTACAGACCATGAAGCATTTGTGAATGCGGAGAAGGCTGTACAAGATAGAATTGACCGTTTCTTTGCCATCAAAGGCACAAAATCTGTTGATTATTTCCACAAAAAATTAGGAAAAATCATGTGGGATAAATGCGGTATGGCAAGAAATGAAGCAGGTTTGAAAGAGGCCATTGAAGACATCAAAGCATTAAGAGAAGAGTTTTGGAAAGAGGTAAGAGTAACGGGCGCTGCAAATGAATTGAATCCTGAATTAGAAAAAGCTGGCCGTGTGGCTGACTTCTTAGAATTGGGTGAATTGATGTGTTTAGATGCCTTGAAACGCAATGAATCTTGTGGTGGGCATTTCAGAGAAGAATACCAAACCGAAGAAGGGGAAGCCTTGCGTGATGATGAAAATTTCAAATATGTAGCTGCATGGGAAATGCTTGAATTAGGCAATTGGGAACTCAACAAAGAAGACCTCATTTACGACAACATCAAAATTGCACAGAGAAGTTATAAATAACCATTAGAAAAAAATTAGTATGAGCGAACAAAATATCAATGTAACCTTAAAAGTTTGGAGACAACGCAATAGTCAATCCAAAGGTGGTTTCGAAACTTATCCGCTAAATGATGTTTCTACCGATATGTCATTTCTTGAAATGTTTGATGTATTGAACGAGAAATTGATTCAAGAAGGTAAAGATCCTGTTGCATTCGACCACGATTGCAGAGAAGGTATTTGCGGAATGTGTAGCATGTTTATCAATGGCCGTCCTCATGGTCCAAAGCAAGCAGTAACCACATGTCAATTGCACATGAGGTCTTTCAAAAATGGCGAAACCATTGTGGTTGAGCCATGGAGAGCAAAACCATTTCCAGTAATCAAAGACTTAGTCGTTGACCGTTCTGCATTTGATAGAATCATTTCTGCAGGTGGATTTATTTCTGTAAATACCGGTAATGCACAAGATGCCAATGCCATTCCAATTGCCAAAGAAAATGCTGACGAGTCATTCGCAGCTGCAGCTTGTATTGGTTGTGGAGCTTGTGTTGCAGCTTGTAAAAATGCTTCTGCTATGTTGTTTGTTTCTGCAAAGGTTTCACAATTGGCATTGTTGCCTCAAGGACAACCTGAAAGAAAACAAAGGGTGATGGACATGGTAGCACAAATGGACAACGAAGGTTTTGGTGCTTGTACCAATACTGGTGCATGTAGCGCTGAATGTCCTAAAGAAATCTCTTTGACCAATATCGCCAGAATGAACCGCGATTATTTAGTAGCTGAAATTACAGCAAAATAATTGCTTGCAAATAGTGAAAGCCTGCACCTTCGGTGCAGGCTTTTTTGTTTAAAACAAATGTCTAGTCCTGAAATAGCGATACACAAAATTTATCGTTATGGAAAAAAGAGAAAAAGACGTTTATGAAAAACGCAGCCAAAAAGATTATTCAATGTCCTTTAAGTTATCGGTTGTAAAAGAGATTGAATCAGGATTACTTTCAACCACAGGTGCGAAAAGAAAGTATGGTATTCAAGCTCGTTCAACAATTGTCAATTGGTTAAGAAAATATGGTACATTTGATTGGGAAAACCAAACGCCATCGAATATGCCTAAGACACAAGAACAGCGGTTAATGGAGTTAGAGGCTAAAGTCAAACTACTCGAAAAACAAAAGGCACTACTTGAACACCAAGTAGAGCGAGCGGACAAGAAAGTGATCATATTTGATATGATGATTGACTTAGCTGAAAAGGAATACAATATTTCAATTAGAAAAAACTCCTCACCCGAACAATCGACTTCTACCGAGAAGAATACAAAGAAAGCATAAGTGCAGCCTGTGAATTGTTCGGGGTAAATAGACAGGTTTATTATCGCAGAATAAAAACAGTAATACGAAGGAAATCAAGGTCGGTTAAGGTCATAGAACTAGTTGAATCGATTCGTATTCAAATGCCCAAAATTGGTACAAGAAAACTCTATTTTATGTTAGAGCAAGAGTTAAAGCAATTGAACGTAGGTAGAGATATGCTCTTTCGGATTTTAAAGGCTAATCATATGCTTATTGAGCCCAAAAGGAGGTATCATGTAACAACAAACTCTCATCACCGATTCAAAAAACATAAAAATCTAATAGAGAATGTAGTTCCAGAAAGACCAGAACAAATATGGGTATCAGACATTACCTATATTGGGAATAGACAAAATCCAATGTATCTGGCCTTAGTGACAGATGCATATTCAAAACAAATAATGGGACATGATTTATCAGCATCATTAGATGTATCAGGTTCATTAAGAGCATTGAAAATGGCACTTAAAAAAAGAAAGTACAAGAATCAAGTTGTGACCCATCATTCAGACAGAGGACTTCAATATTGTAGCAATCAATACCAGGAATTACTTAAGAAATCTAAAATTAATTGCAGCATGACAGAGTCTTATGACCCTTATGCAAATGCTATTGCTGAGAGAATAAATGGAATATTAAAACATGAGTTTATTGGAAATAGCAATGAATACTCACTTGAAACAATGGATGTTTTAGTTAAAAATAGTATTGATATTTACAATGAAAAAAGACCTCACTTTTCTTGCTTTTACAATACCCCAATGCAAATGCACAAACAAAATCAAATCAAAATAAAAACGTATAAAAACAAATACGCTAGTAAACACGTGTTTACTAGCGTATAATTATTAAATTTGTCCTTATTAATCTGTATCAGTTATTTAGGACTAGTCAGGTGAAGCTCTTTGTTGTCTCTGTATCCATCTTGATTGGTGTACCAATCTGGATAAGTTGTTCCTCCTGATTTCACCCAATTTGCAAACTTTTTATGACCTAGAACAATTGGGGCCTTTTCTATAGGGTATACAAACGGTTCAGGGGTATGAATTGCCCAAGGCAAATTATTCTCTTTACTTGTATACGTTGAACCTGAGGCAATATTGCTTGCATCTTCTGCTTTTCCAAAAAGTGAATTATCAGCTAAATCTGTTGGTAAATAATTAGGCAAATGGATTTCTGCACCTCTGCCCATACTTCCATTCCAAATAAAAGGATTGTAACAGCCTAAACCGAAAGCATTTAAACTTGGACCATTCGTCACATTGAATGCAATATTGTATACTTTCACATCTCCAGCGCTATTCTCAAAGGTATTCCAATCACTCATTTGAGTTCTCATGTTATCAAATAAAACCAAAACTGCTTTGCTTTGACCAGGCTCCATAGTAGCACCCGTCACTCCCGATACTTTATTGGTTGTAACAGGAAACTGAATCCCAAAACCATTTCCATAAGCCCCACCTGTAGCACGAAGGGTTAAAGTGCCTTCAACTCTTACCACTTGGTTAGAAGCATTGGTTACCACATTGTATAAATAATCAATAACCACATCGTTTAAATCGTAATCACCTGTATAAGGCCAATTGTCTTCAAATGAAATGGTACCAGCACTTGATTTATTGTCAAAGGCTTTGGTATTGTCATTAGGATAATCATCTACTTCATTTGAAATTCCATCTCCATCCGAATCTGTTTGACCAGGTAAGGCACAACTATTGATGTCTTCAATTGCATTTGCAGGTATAGCAGTAGTACAAATTACAGCATCGTTGAAATCCTCATCACTCCCATTATCTCTTCTGGTATCCTCAATTCCCATGATGAATCTTTTTTTCCCTTCATCACAAAAACTAACTGCGTGTTGTCTTTTGGTGTCGTCACCCTCTTCGTTAAAGTCTTGGTTGGCATATACGATATGCTTTCCTTTTGTAATTCCTTTGTAACCTTCTGATCCACCTTTCCACCCATTTGTAGCAATACAATAAGCAATGACAGTGCCAGCTTTGAAATTACCCAGTTTTACTTTGTGACCACATTTCATACTTCCACCTGAACCCCTGAATGACATATTAGGAAACACTACATTCATTTTACTGATATCATTTACAGAGGCTGGTGGGGTATTTTTTGAATATGTATAGTAAAACAATGCATTCTTGTTGTTGGTACTTTCTCCTAATATACTTACATATACGTCTGCATCCTGTTTCAATGTAATGAATTTACTGCAAGAAGTAGCCAAATAAGGTGAACTCAAACTCATTCTTTTCTCAGGTAATTGTTTACTGATTTGATTGAGTAAATCGGAAGAAATATTATCATCTGCTTCTAAGTATGATGGCAATCCATCACTGTTCCATGTTCTGTTTGAGGGACTGATAAATTTCTTACTTTCTTCTATTTCTGATTTGCTTTTTTTGTTGTCGTCATCATGTTCCATTTCATCTTCAGCTCCGTCATCTTTGTCTCCCTTTTCGCTATCGCCTTCCTTTTCCTTGTTATCTAGTGTAGTATAGATTGGGGAATTGCCTGAAACGGTTTCTATTGGGTCTGGGTTTGAACCACCTAAATTGATTGAAATATTGAATTGAGTTAATCTAATCAAAATATTTTGAGGAATACTGATTTGATCTGTATTCAAGATGAGTTTATCGAAATAACTTGGCACTTCAACAGTTGCCAGTAAAATTCCGTTTTCATTTGTCAATCCTTTCACAATTACTCTTCCGTTGTTTGAACGGGTATCTGCAGCTAAACTCAATTCAGCCTTGGCAAAGGCTTGGTCAGTTGGGGTCTTTAAACTGATAGAAATTTGATATGTTTTGGTTGTTGACCAATTGAAACCTTCAGGTACTTTGATTGTACGGATTTCGGTAACAACTTCATCAGAAACTGACAGGTTTTCATTTTGAGGTAAGGACTTACGGCATGCCCCCAAAAACACTAGGGTTAATGGAATGAAGAGAAGGTATCTATTTAATGTGTGCATGCGTACACACGCGTTGCAAGTCTTATGCCATATCTAATATAACCCCTGAAAATCATGCTATAAGAAGTATTACATAAATTTACGAAGCAAATTCCTTCCCATTTTGAGACATTTTTTATTGCTTTGGTATTGATAAAAAAGCAAAAAAAAGTCCCTCAATGAGGGACTTTCAGAGCCGTTAAATGAACTTATTTTACTGAATCAACAATCGCTTTGAAGGTTTCAGGATGATTCATGGCCATATCTGCTAAAACTTTTCTGTTTAAGCTTAAGCCTTTTTTATGAACCATACCCATGAATTGGCTATAGCTATAGCCATGTAACCTTGAACCAGCATTGATACGTACAATCCATAAACTACGGAAATTACGTTTTTTGGTTTTACGGTCACGGTAAGCATACCCTAAACCTTTGTCAATGGTATGCTTGGCTATGGTTAATACATTTTTTCTTTTTCCCCAGTAACCTTTGGCTAACTTAAGGAGTTTTTTTCTGCGTCTGCGAGACGCTACTGAATTGACTGAACGTGGCATAGTGTTTTTTTGTGTTTTTGAACCGAAGCGATTAGTTTCCTAATTCTTTGGGGCTTTTGTTCGGGTTAACGAAATAAATAAACCATGGAATCTCAACTTTCGTTGATTTACTTGCCGATTCCTAACAAGTTCTTAACCAATCCCATATCAGCATCAGATACAGTTACCAATTTGGCAAGTGCACGCTTTTGCTTTGTGGTTTTCTTGGTCAAGATGTGGTTTTTGTAAGCCTGCGCTCTTTTAATTTTACCACTTGGGGTAACTTTAAAACGCTTCGCAGCGGCTTTGTTTGTTTTTACCTTTGGCATCTTCTTGATTTCTCCTTTTTTATAGTGATTAACGGCTTTTTACTTGGTTACTTTACCTTTTGGACTGAGCATCAAAAACATTTTTTTGCCTTCCAATCTAGGTAACTGTTCTACTTTTGCAATTTCTTGCAATCTTTGAGCTAATTGTAGCAACAACACTTCTCCCCTTTCTTTGTAAACAATTGCTCTACCCTTGAAAAACACATAAGCTCTCACTTTGTGACCTTCTTGGATAAAATTTTCAGCATGTTTGAGTTTGAATTCAAAATCATGCTCATCTGTATTCGGACCAAACCTAATTTCCTTAACATCTTGTTTGGCTTGATTGGCTTTCTGTTCCTTTTTCTTCTTTTTTTGTTCGTAAAGAAACTTTTTGTAATCTACAACCCTACAAACTGGTGGATCTGCGTTTGGAGAAATTTCAACCAAATCGAGTTCCTGTTGATCTGCAATTTTTAGAGCTTCAGACAGAGAATATACACCAACTGTGATGTTCTCTCCTACTAAACGAACCTGTGAAGCTTGAATTCGGTTGTTGATTTTGTGCTCGGGCTCTAGACTTCTTCTACCTCTGTTGTACATTGGTCTTTGTCCGGGTTGTGAGCCTCCGCTTGGTGTAACTGGTGCTGCCAAATATTTTTTAGTTAATGGTTGATTCTTGTTTTATTTTCTCGATGAACGATTCGATTGAAATGGTACCAATGTCTCCAGTTCCATGCTTTCTTACCGAAACTGTTTCGTTTTGCATTTCTTGTTCTCCTACAACTAACATGTAGGGGATTTTTTTCATTTCTGCGTCACGAATTTTCTTGCCAATTTTCTCGTTTCTATCATCATAGAGGGCGCGAATATCGGATTTTTTTAGAATTTCTGCAAGTTTTTGAGCATAAGGAACATACTTATCACTAATTGGCAATACAGAAACTTGTTTTGGAGACAACCAAACTGGCAAGTTTCCAGCATAGTGTTCTAACAAGAAACCAATAAACCTTTCATGTGTACTCAAAGGTGCTCTGTGAATGATGAGCGGTCTTTCTTTCTCGTTTTTCTCGTTGTTGAAGCTTAGGTCAAACCTTTCGGCTTGGGCAAAATCTACTTGGTTGGTAGCAAGCGTAAACTCTCTTCCAATGGCACTGTATATTTGAATATCAATTTTAGGACCATAGAAAGCAGCTTCATCTTCTACCTCTACAAAATTCACCCCTAAATTTTGAAGTACTTTTCTGACCATGTCTTCAGTTTTTAACCAAAGTTCAGGCGAATTGATGTATTTCTGTCCTAATTTTTGAGGATCATGTTTAGAAAAACGCATCACGTAATTGTCTATTCCAAATACTTTGAAATATTTCAAATACAGGTTGTTTACGCTTTTGAACTCTTCTTCAAATTGCGATTCAGTGCAGTAAATATGGGCATCGTTCATTTGTAATGAGCGAACGCGCATCAACCCAAAAAGTTCTCCACTTTGCTCGTAACGGTAACAGGTACCATATTCAGCAAATCTTAAGGGCAAATCTCTGTAAGATTTTGGAGTTGCAGCAAAAATTTTATGGTGATGCGGACAATTCATTGCCTTCAGATAATAGGTATCACCATCCATTTCCATTGGAGGGAACATACTTTCTTTGTAATAAGGTAAGTGTCCGCTTTTGATATACATGCTTTCTTTGGCAATATGTGGGGTTTTTACCCTTACATAGCCCGCATCTTCTTCTGTTTTTTTAGCAAAACCCTCTAAAAGTTCAATGATGGCTGCACCATTGGGTAACCACAAAGGTAAACCTGGGCCTACATCATCATCAAAAGTGAAAATCTCTAATTCTTTGCCCAGTTTGCGGTGATCTCTTTTTTTGGCTTCTTCAAGCATCACCAAGTATTCTTCTAATTCCGATTTTTTAGGGAAAGTAATCCCGTAAATTCGAGTGAGTTGTTTGTTTTTTTCATCTCCACGCCAATAGGCTCCAGCAACACTCATCAATTTAATGGCTTTGATAAATCCTGTATTAGGAATATGAGGACCTTTACATAAATCTACAAATTTACCTTGTTCATAAAAAGTGATGCTGCCATCTTGTAAATCTTGAAGTAACTCTAGTTTGTACTCATCCCCTTTTTCTGTGAAATAGGCAATGGCATCGGTTTTACTTACATCTTTACGAACAAAACTGCTATTGGTTTTAGCCAATTCTAGCATTTTATCCTCAATTTTCTTTAAATCTTCAACGGAAAATGCTTGGCCATTGAAGTCAACATCGTAGTAATAACCGTTTTCAATAGCGGGACCTATTCCAAATTTCACTCCTGGATACAATGCCTCCAAAGCCTCTGCCATCAAATGCGCAGAACTATGCCAGAAAGTAGATTTACCTTCTTTGTCTGTCCATGTGAGCAATTGTAAATTGGCATCCGAATGAATAGGACGAGAAAGGTCCCATACCTCACCATTCATTTTTGCGGCAAGTACATTTCTTGCTAAACCTTCACTGATTGACTTTGCAATCTCCAGTCCGGTAATGCCCCGCTCATACGAACGAACGGACCCATCTGGTAATGTTATATTAATCATAGCCGCAAAATACGAGATACTGATCAAACTGAAAAATAAAATTAATGATAACAACAAGAAAGCGCATAATCTTTTACTTTGTAGTAATTCATGAAGCAATTTAACTTAACTATTCAAACTGTAATTACTGGTATTTTAATTTTTATCATCCTGTTATGCCATAGCTCTTGTGCTATGTTTAGCAATACCTTTAAACGTTTAAACTTTCAGTTTGAGGATTCCACATTGAATTATATTCAAACCAAAACAATTGGAGATTTTAAATTACAAGCTAAGCAGATCGATTTGTTCGACCGCAGTTTTTTGGCATTGATCAAAACAGAAATTAAAAGGAGCAAGTATGCAATTTCAAGTCAAAACAATACCAATATCTTCTATCGATTGACAAAACCTGCAATTGAATTCAAAGTATTTCAAAATGAAACTGAGCTAAAAAAAGGAGTATACCAAATCAAGGTAAGCCTAGGTGGCATTCTAGAAGGTCAACACAAACAATTTATATTAATTGAAGACAGCATCAGCAGTGGCTTTATTGAATTGAATCAAACCCTAAAAGAAGAAATTCCAGCTTGGGCAAAAGAAAAACCTGAGAACTGTATACTGTTCAATAACAAATACTATTATTTGGTATTAGAGGAAAATCAAATCTTCAATTTAGCCAGAAATTTGGGAATGAAAACCATTCAAACCATTGAAAAACAATTTCAAAAAGACCTGAACCAAAATACTTCGAAATAAGCTTTATTGATAGGCATTGTTTTGGTTGAGCAGAGAACAAATGTTCTAAATTAGAGAGTTTTGAACTACATTTGCACTCTCAATTTTAAAACACATGATTTCAGTTTCTAATTTAGCGCTCAGGTATGGCAAAAGGGTATTGTTCGAGGATGTAGATGTAAAATTTACACCAGGCAATTGTTATGGGATAATTGGAGCCAATGGAGCTGGTAAATCTACTTTTTTGAAAATTTTAGCGGGTGAAATTGACCAAACTGCAGGGCATGTTTCAATTACTCCTGGTGAGAGGATCAGTGTTTTGAAACAAAACCACTTTGAATTTGACAATTTCACTGTTTTGCATACGGTGATGATGGGAAACAAGAAATTGTTCGACATTATGGAAGAAAAAGACAAGCTCTATGCCAAAGAAGATTTCACAGAGGAAGATGGAAATAGAGCAGGTGTTTTAGAGGAACAATT
>Ga0214921_10006358_pt1 | contig 16239 bp, 17 predicted proteins | sample LL1505_MetaG_FD_177992 | JGI IMG/M metagenome (GOLD analysis project Ga0214921, IMG submission 177992) | Freshwater microbial communities from Lake Lanier, Atlanta, Georgia, United States - LL-1505 | ecosystem: Environmental > Aquatic > Freshwater > Lake | place: USA: Georgia | collected...
GTCTTCGTCTCAGCCAGTAGTCGCACCGTCTTCGTCTCAGCCAGTAGTCGCACCGTCTTCGTCTCAGCCAGTAGTCGCACCGTCTTCGTCTCAGCCAGTAGTCGCACCGTCTTCGTCTCAACAGTCTCAGCTTTCTAAGGAACCTCAGTTGCCACATTGTATGTTACCCAGAAAAACACCAAATTTAAGTGGCGTTCCCGATAAGGATTTTTCATCATATGATCTATCTAAGAACCATATAGAACCATTCACAAATGTGGTAGATTATGATGAAATAAATAATGTCCCTTTTTTAGAGCATCAATTTCTACCCTATTCAAAGTATTTAGAAAATGAAAGAGCAAATTTTGAAAAGAATTTATCAAATATTCTGAATATAGATAATTTAGATACACCAATTGAAGATATTTCAAACAAACTAAGATAATTATAGTTTTTTAATATCTTTTATAATATATATGGACGTCCAAAAACAAATTGAGACTTTAAAAAGTTATCTACATAATCCAGATATAGTTCTTAACATATTTTTTGCTGTTAGTATTATAAGCACCTTGGTCTTACCTTATTTGCCCGAAAAAATTTCTAAAGCATTTCATACTGATGAATTTAGAATAGTTAGTATTATTTTAATAACAGGACTATACTATATTGAGACAAAGTCATTTACTAAATCACCAGTTGTAGGTCTTATTATTTTAGTCCTGTTTGTATCTACACAAGTTTCAGGCTCACCAATCCACGAAAACTTTAGAGGAAGACTTGAAAATGAAAGTGACGAACCACTAGTAATTCCAGATGACTATTATAAGTCTGGTGTAGATGACCTTAGAGGTGTACCAAGCGACTCTCCTTTAGCAACACCTAATGAGTATTTAATTCTTGATGAACAACAACAGCGAGACAATATGAATAATCAAATGGTTTCTGGTGAACCAATAATCATTGAAGAAGAAGTAAGTGGATATTCTGGTGAAGAACTAGCAATATTTTAATTTTTTCTTTTTAATATATATGAAACATTTTTTACTACTTTCAAGTGAACTTTATAATTCTATTGATATTCTTAAAAAAAATAATATCATAGATAGTGATTTCAATAAATTAACAAATGATAAAAAAGTCATAATCCCGATTGAAAGTTCTGTAGACTTTTGGAAAATACTACAGCATAAAACTGATTTATTCGTCTTATTATTTCAGAAGACAAACGACTATTATGTTACTGGCAACTGGATGATAATATACAATTCAGAACAAGATGTTAAACTTTGGTTTATTAATCTTTTAACTGAAGATAATATACTTACCTTTTCCAATAGCACTGAACTTTTTTGGAGGAAGATATTAAAACTTATGGAGAGTGAAAACTTTCTCGATGACTTTGACAGTTTTGTTCAGATAAGAATTATAAATAATCTGAAAATATTTTATACTCCAGATATTATCTATAAAAAACATTTATCAGTTTTTGGAGAAAAGGAAACTCTTGAATATGACCTTGGACCACTCAAAAATATTGAAAATGAATTATTGGCTTTTTTAGTTTAAAGAAAAGATATAATTAAGAGTTATGTGTGGAATTTTTTTTTATAAAGGTTTAAATACTCAACACTTAAGAGAATATTTTGAAAAAATATCTCATCGGGGGCCTGATGACCATAGATACATTGAAATTGACAATAATGTTTTAGGCTTTCATCGATTATCAATTAATGGCCTTGATGACACAAGCGGTCAGCCAATGAAAATAGGAAATTCTTATCTTATATGTAATGGTGAAATATACAATTACAAAGAGTTACAGAAGAGATTTTCTATTAAGCTTACGACAAATTCAGATTGTGAGATTATTTTACACTTATACAAGAAATTTGGAATTAAACAAACGTGTGAGTTGATTAATGGTGAATTTAGCTTTGTTATTTATGATAATGGGCAAGTCTATATAGGAAGAGACCCTTTAGGTATTCGCTCACTATACTGGTATAAAGATCATGAACACTTTTACGTAGCAAGTGAAATGAAAGCTATTCCACCTGAAATAATTCAAGTCAGCCAATTTCCACCTGGCTGTTATTATAATCATTACATTAAACCATATTATAATAGAAACTATAAAATTAATTATGACTTGACTGAGAATGAAATACACACTCAACTTCAAGGATTATTGATAGAATGTGTTCACGAAAGATTAATGTCTGATAGACCAATAGGATGTATTTTATCTGGAGGATTAGATTCAACACTAGTTACTGCTATTGTAGCACAAAAGTTGGGTGGTTCAAATTTAAGAACCTATACCATTGGTCTCGAAGGTGGAACAGATTTAGTTTATGCCCGAAAAGCATCCAAATACCTCGGAACTGTTCATCACGAATTTATTGTTTCTGAAGAAGAATTCCTCAATGCTATTGAAGAAACAATTTACCAGATTGAAAGCTGGGACACTACGACAGTAAGAGCATCTGTTGGAAATTATCTTGTTGCTAAAAAAATAAAAGAACTTGGACACGATGTTGTTATCTTTTGTGGGGATGTGTCGGATGAAATCTTTGGTAGTTATAGAGGATTTCAAACGGCACCCAATGATGAAGAATTTAGAAAAGCAAATGAAGAAATGCTAAAAAATATACACTTTTTTGATGTTTTGCGCTCTGATAAAAGCATATCTGGAGCAAGTCTGGAAGCGCGTGTTCCTTACGGAGACAAGAAATTTGTTGACTTTGTAATGTCAATTCCACCACATTATAAAGCATTTAATGAGGATAAAATAGAAAAACAGATTTTAAGAAAAGCATTTGAGGGATTTTTACCTCACGAATTACTTTATAGGAGCAAAAGTGCTTTTTCTGATGCCGTCAGTTCAAAAGAAAGGAGTTGGTTCGAAATTATACAAGAACACGTTGAAAATACATTTACACCTTCAATTCAGTATGAAGGCACATATGATAAAGAAAGTCTTTATTATAGAACAATATTTGAAAAGTATTATCCTGGTCGTGCTCACACCATTCCCCATTACTGGAGACAACCATTCAGTAAAAATCTTGACCCATCGGCAAGATTACTAGAATTCCATCGGGAAGATTAAGAATTCTGTATTTCATCTAATATCTTTTTCATATATTTTATTTCATAATTTAGTGTTAGAATTATATTTTTTGCTAGTCTAGAAACCTTGCTATTTTAGATTAGAGTTCTTTTTATTTATTATTCTTTTGACACTCATATCGCCAATAAGAATATTTTTATAATTCTTTGTAAGATTATTAATTGTTTGCCAGTGTAATTCATTTATTTTAACCAATTTTAGTATCTTTATATATTAATTATTTTTTAGTTTTAGAGACTTTTAATCAATTCTTTGTTAATTCTGCTTTTTGCTGGACTTTTATCTAAAAAGTCCTTTTCTAAAAAGTGCTTTAGAAGTGTAATGTATGACCACATTCCAAACATTTGACTAGTGTTGTCATTGGTTCATCTGCTGAACGTGTTTGAACTTGTGAAACAGTACATTTTCTTTTCTTACACTTAGGGCACTTATAATTATCGGTAGTTGCAAGATTTTCAAGTCTAGTTTTTACTACAGAACGCTTATGAATCAAATCACGCCATTTCTCTGGCATTAATTTCTGTGGTGTTAAATGACAAACATTTTCAAGAAGTATTTCTTCACCATCAAGCCTTTGAAGTAGGTTAGACTCTTCAAAAGCCTTCAAAATTTCTTTTTCTTTAGCATAAAAGATTTCTTCATAATAGTGATCTTCTAAACTGTGTTCGTAAAGATATTGTTTGGTGTATCCCTCAATACTGCTTGTGAGGATAGAACATTTATCTTCTGGTAAAAACTTGGTAAAGTCCATATTCTGTAAATAGATACATTATAAAACGTTTAAATATCAATTTTTGTATAATATTACTAGTAAAAGGAATACGTGTAGAGTATATAAATTCAGACTGTTCTTTCCTAACTTTTCAAATATAGGTGATTTTAGAATTTCCATCTGTGGATTTTCAATAATAAAACCACTAAAAATACCAATTAAAAGTAATGGAAGCCATTTTAATAAGGGAAAATAATCCATCATACCGTATTCAGGTCTTGTTCCAAGAATAAGGTTCAGAAAGCTTCCCAAGTCAGGATGGAAATCAAAAGAATTGATTAGTGAAATAATCAGCGCAAGCATTAAACATAACCGTGGGTATATAACCAACAGAGCACCTATCATTGAACCAACAGCTATAAAGTGTAAAACACCAAAACGTATCATTATATTAGGATATAGCAAATAAGTAACTAGAGATAAGAACAGTGCGTGAGCTAAGATGACTAGTGAACGCCAACTTCTTTTTCTAAGGAATTCTTCATAACTTTTTGTCTTGGAATAAGCTTGATATACACTTACACCCACAAGAAAAATAAAAATTGTTCTGCTTATATTACCTATTTGATTAACAACTGGATTACTCGCATAATTTGTTTTATATTTATTACTAACATCGACAAAGTAATTCAGGTGATGTACCATCATTAAGATAAATGCTATTCCTCTAATTTCATCAAGTGATTTCATACGCATACATATTAGAGAGATTAAAATTGCCAATCTTTATTAACATCCAGTGCCCACGTAAATTTTTTTAAGACTGAAGCTGTCATAACTTTTTCAACAGGTATGTTGTGCTTTTTCATAAAAGCAATGGTTATCCTTGGATCTATATAATTAACTTTTGAAGTTCCTAGACTAAGATTTTTCAACTCAACTTTTAGTTTTTTTTTATCTTTTAATTCTTTGATTCGCGCCTTCTGTTTATCAGTCTTATTATCTTTTTTAGACAGTTTTTTGATTGTATCTTCAATCTTTTTGATTTGGTCTTTGAAATTCTTTGAAATCTTTTTTTGGTGATTACATAAATCAGCTACTTCTTTATTTGCCATATTGTAGTAATGAAGTATGACTTTTTCATCCTGACCTTCTTTAATCTTATTAAGTTCTCTCTGAAAAACATAAGAAGCATTAAATGTACGGAAAACCTTTGCCGTCAATCCTTTCATCAAGTCTTGTAAATATTTATTTACATCGGCCGAAGTAATCAAGTCAAAAAGTTCATCAGCCTCTTGTTTATCGAGAATAAAAGTTTTTATATTAGAATACACTTCGGTGTTTATACATACACTTCTTGTGTATCTAATAGAGTCTTTACCTAAGAAGTCAAGGTCGAGAATATTTTCTTTTGTGACCCCAACATTTTTTATCTTCAGACTGGTCACACCTACTGTTTCTGCTTCATCTTCACCCTTTTCATTTCCAACTCGAAGAGCAAGTAAGTCAATTAAGTATACGGCAGTAGCAATCTGACGAGTTTTTAAATCTTGTGCCACTAAATCGGCTAAATAGACATCGCGGATTTTTTTAATTTTAGTTTTCAGTTTACGTGCTTTTTCAAACTTTTCCATATCTTTGGACATTCTGAGTTCACTATCCTGTCCTATAAAAACGTATTTAGTTTTACCAGAAATCTTATCTTTCCAACAAGCTAACCAAAGCACGTCTTTATCTTCAATAACTTCACCCCATTCTCCCGGAATATTAGGCTTAGGTATTTCAACGCCTTTTGAAATATTAATAGTGATATCTCCTGGATGGATACGAGGTTTAAGACTTCCAGTAAGTGGATGTTTACCACGTCCTTTGAACAATTCAGGTGGTTCAATAATAAAATTACCTACTGGCTGTTCGACACCATCAATAACACACTTTTTATATTTTTCTAGTATTTTATTTCTTTCTTCTTTGATGCGGTCTTTTTCCTCTTTAGGAATATTTGCTTTTTCTTCTCTTTGTTTTTGAATGTATGAAACAAGTTGCTGAAAATTAATCAAGTTCCAGTCTTTAATGACTGAATCTTTTCCAAGTATGGATTTCCAATCTTGCCAAAAGTTTTTATTAAATGTTTTATTTTCTGTATATTCAGTACCAATGTATCTGGCATATAAATACGCAGGTTCTTCCTGTTCAGGGTTCAAAGATACAGGTGCTCCATTATAAAATAGTTTGACATTAGGTGGAAGAGGTTTATAAGGTGGTGGAAAATAAACACCATTATGAATAAGAGTATTCCATTTCATTAATAGAAGATAAGAAATTATAATTAAACTTTATATCTTTCAAGAAGATTATTTAAACTGTAATCTGTCAGCCTATTAAAAGGGAGTTCAATTTCTTTACGTGAGACGTAACGTGATAGATTATTATACTTACTAACTGTGACATAACTGGTTTCATTCTCCTTAGTATCAAAGTGTAAAATATCATTTCCACCCAAGTAAAGAGCCCATACTTGTTCAGTAAGTCCCTTTGAAGGATTAATGTATGCAACTAATTCACCTTTTTTAAAGCCTTTGTCTACATCGGTCAAAAACTGTCTCTCTTGGTCTGTAATTACAGTTCCTAAACGTGGGTGTCTATAATTAGAGAAATATTTTTGTATGTAGTGTGAAATATCTTTTTTAGATGTTGTCTTAGATGCTTCAGAATGGATTTTTGTTATAAGACTGAGTATTTTATTTGAGGGTAGGTTAGTTAAAAAGCTTACAGCATTACCATCAAAATTGTTTGGATTAAATATATTTACAAAGTTTTCAAAGATTGTATTCTCATCAAATCCATCATTCCAATCAACGAGTGATACTTTACTATGAAAATCGTCTCTTTCCTTACCACCGAGGTCAAACATAACAACGTAGCCTTCATTTGGGACAAAATATTCTACATCATCTATGCTATACACCCAGTATTGATTATTTAACATTGGGATATCCTTGATAAAAACGTTATCGAGAAGCTTCATATCTTTAATATAAACATTAAATTTTTGCATTGTGTATAATCCTTGTGCTAACTGGAAAAGAATATTTTCCCACGTTCGGTCAGTATAAATACCTAAGCGTTCCATTACTCTGATAGCTGCAAAATTGGTATCGTACTTACGAGAACACCATTGATAAAATGAGTGTGTAGGTGACTCCGTAAGAACAAGGAGCGATATTTTGGAATCACTAGCCAGAAAGTCTTCATCCAGATTGTATGAGATATTTCGTGGATTATCCCGTGTTACAATTACAGAGCCAATAGTTGTAATAGGGATCTTACTTATTATGGATTGGTTACTTCTTAGCCAATCTAAAATTTGTCCCATCCTAGGATGGAGTTTTTTAGGTAAATTACGACGATTGCCATACATATAATCAAAAGTAACTGAACCTTTGACATTCATTGGTAGGATTTGTGTCTTGATTACATATACTTTGTAGTGTAACCTGGTATCACCCATTTCAATAGAGAAATTGTCTTTAAGCGTATCTCTTTTAAATGGTATAGTGTTTCTTGATTTTCGGATAGCATTATTAAGAATAGATTTTATCAAATCTTTTTGATAAAGTTTTCCACCAAGGTCTTCTAATACATCAATGCCTTCTGTATTAGGAACCAGTAAAATATCGCCACTATTATTAATCAGTACAATACCACCGCCAGCATAAATTGTTCCAAAATCATCAGTAATCGTAATAGGTGTTCCAGTACTAGTTTCATTGCTCTGGGCTAAAATATTTTTATATTTGTCAAGGATAAATTTTTTATAAGCCACGAGACGGGTTTCATCATTTCTGAGCCTATTAATCCTGTCGAAGTTTATTCTGTTTTTATTCATAAAATAGCCATATGGAATGACAAAATGAGGGCTAGCAAATGCATTAACTATATTTTTACTTACGTATTGATAATATAACAACTCTCTCCAAGGATTAAGCATTAATTCAGTGATTGTAGGTATCTTAGGGTAATAATACTCACCATTTGTTAATCGATATACACGCATATTCAAATTAACGTTTTCTTTACCCAAGTCAATAGCTAATCCATTTTGATTAAAACGAATAGGGTAACCACTCCTTACAACTACCATATCAAAAGGATTTGTTTGATGAGGATTTGTAGTATCTTTAATGTAGTGATATGGATTAGCTTCTAGTATCTTTAGATAAGATAAAAGACTGGCTTGGTATTTGGTAGCCATACTTATTTCTCTACCATCCATTTTGTTTAAAACCGTATTCCAAATAATGTTATAGATATTCAAACGCGATTCAATTGTGCTATTCTTATTATTAACTAGACTTGGTAATATATAGTCTTCATAGATGTTATTGACCATTTCAAGAGGATGTGATGTCAGAGGATTACTCATATTGATAGTATAATTCTTGACCACAGGTAGATAATGATTAGGCAATTCTAGATTGTATGGATTACAAATACCCTGGATTGGAATAAAGTTAGGCATTGATTGAGACATTTCAGTATTATCTTTTTTTTTAACAAAAGGTTTATTAGCTGCTTCTTTGACTTTTTCAATTTGTATTTCACGTTTTTGATTGTCGTTAGAAAAATTAGTTTCATACTTTGGAACTACTTTTTCTGTATTAAACTCAGCTGGAGCACCTCCACTTTGTTTATTTAAAAAAAAAAATCATCTTGAATATTTTTACTTCCACCGTTTTGCATATTATTATATCCTATATTAAAATTTTCAGGAACGCTAGTTTTATAAGATAAATTATCGTTTAAACTCGTCGGTGGCATAAAACGTTGGGGGTGGTTTTCAAATCCAAATTGTTGCGTTTTATAATCTGGAAGCCGTGATTGAAAAATAGTATCTCCACCAAGTATAGATGAAAATCTATTAAAAGGACCTTGTTGTCTTTGATTATTTTGTGGTTTTTCAGTTTCTGTAATGTCTAACCAATCTTCTGAACTTGAGGAACTTAATGTACTCGAATCTAGACTAGATGATGACGATGATGACGATAATGATGGGGACAATGAATCTTTAGAATTACCTCCTCTGTGTAATCTAGTTCTATATGGCGATGAAATATAACGTGTTCCATTCATCTGGGGTTGTTCTTCACTGCTACTAGAGCTATCATCGTCATTCTCACCACTGGGATTTTCTGTGCTAGAATTAACACCGCTGTCACTTGGTAAATTTTCATCAAGTGAACCTGTCTCTTCACTGCTACTCGTATCTTCACTTGAGCTTATCTCGCTATCGCTACTAGAGCTATCATCGTCGTTCTCACCACTGGGATTATCCACGCTAGAACTAACACCACTGTCATTTTGTAAATGTTCATCAAGTGAACCTGTCTCTTCACTGCTACTCGTATCTTCACTTGAGCTTATCTCGCTATCGCTACTAGAGCTATCATCGTCGTTCTCATCATCGGGCAAACCTTTGTCATCATTCGATTCTTTAGCTTTTCCGCGTTCAAAGCTTTCACTCGTAATCAGTGTGGTTGAAGAAAGGCTCAAGTCACTAAGTATCCTTTCATTTTCATCCACGTCTTCTACGCTACTTGAAGAAATAGATACTTCACTTCCTCCACTCTTTATTGTATCCGGTTTTTTGAACTCATCAAAGAAACTGTCATATAGAATTTCTCTATAAGATGTTGCTATCTTCATTTTTTCAAGAAACTCTTTTAGTCTAGGATTGTCAAAATGCTCAAAACTCTTAATTAAAGTCTGAATATCCTTGAAAATGCTGGTAGTTCCTTCTATTTGACACTTCTCAAAACAGCTCAGCTTGATTTCACACCCATTATTAGGGACTAAGTATATTACACCATCTACATTTATTTCTTTGTAAGAACCTTCTTCTGTTTCAATACAATAAACATAAATATTCTTGGATGTTAATGAATTGTGTTCAAATTTAGGATAAAGATGTCTATAACAATGCAGCGTAAATAAAATATAAAATAAAACATTTTTTATTTCACTAAGAGAATTATTATCTTTGAGATAATCTTCGAGAGTCTTCATTTTGAAAAAGTGTTCTGTAATCTCTATTGAATACTTTTTACTCGGATCAAGTTCAAGATTATAAGAATTTACTTTTTTTATAAAACTAGAAGGTAGCTTATCAAAGTCAATATTCATAAGTGGGAGTTCCGTGGTATTTATATTCTTTATTCCAGAGATACCACTGAAAACGTATTTAGCAAGTTTTGTTTTGTTATTTTCATTATGTAAATCATCATGTCGAGTTGAAGAATTTAGTCTAACTTGTAGATTGTAATTGTGCCCACTGTCATATATTTTGAACAACATCCTTTTCTTATTGAGTAGTTTCCATTTCTTTTTAGAAATCCCATTTAGCAAAGTCCCATCGGACCTAGTTGCTTTTTTCTTAATATCTTGGATTTGAATATTATCTAAATCTATATTAAGTAAAAAGGGTTTTTGCCCACTCGTATAGTAAGTTTCATACAATCTTTTAGCAAGTTTTGAAATCATATTAATAGCTTATATAATTATTTTCCCTTGAGATTTTTAATAATTTTTTTAAGTTCACTAATTTCGCTCTTATATTTTTCGTGTATTTCATCACTCGTCATTTTTTTGAAAAAAACACTATTTTCGCAATTAACAGACCACGAATGTGTTCCATTTGTTAAAATAACATACTTGTCGGAATTATCTTTATTTTTCAGCATTCCACCCATTCTAAAGATTTTATTGACTTTACCAGTTTTAGGGTCTTCAACTAATGAAAAATATCGTAGATGACTGTTTAGTGGGATTTTAGAAATTTCATTGTCTTCAACTTTTTTATAGTTTTTTAACCTTTCTTTGATTTCTTCTGTTGAAAGTGATTCTTGAAATGTTTTTTTAGGCCTTACATACGAAGTATCTTTAGTTAATCTCATTGTATATTATTATAAATATTTTTTCCTTATCTCTTTTATCTCTTCCAAGTCATTCAAATCAAATGAGCTGGTATTATGGCGCTTGACAAAAAAAGTGTATCGTCTTGTATTAACTTTCCAACACCTACCATTATTAATGTTTTTTAAGACATAAAAAGATTTCGTGAGCGGATAAACTTCGTGAGTTACTCTTTTAACTAGTGCTCCAGCACCTTGTTGTTTCTCGTATTCATCAAAATAATACAAATAGTCACCAGGATAAATTTTGGTTATTTCTTCTACTTTTTCCATATATAACTATTGTAAAATATTTTTATGATGAATTTCATAATTATTTTTATCGGTCGAAATGTAGATATTCCATAATTCATCATACATATGTTTTATTACAAAAGTAATTGTGTTAATGCACTTGATCACTTCCTGGTTACTTCTGACATTAATATTTTCAACATTCTCGTACTTGGTTTTTATATGGTAAAGTAAGGACTGTAAATCTTGAGCTAGTTTATTGTGCACATAATGATCTGAATAACAACCTTTGACTTGTTTAGCGTGGTCTTCTGGGTAATTATAATTACAGTAATAAGTATAATGACAAAACTTGTATGAACACCTGGTTATCAAGTTTTCATTTGACCTTGATTTTTGGTTCTCAATTTTGAGTCCTATTTTTTGAGCCAAGTATAAACTTACTTGAAGCAAGTAATTCACAGCAGTGCTGAGTATTTCATAATTACACGTCTGACTTTGAACATACTTAAAAATATACGTAGCAATAAAATCTTGATTCTCCAGATGTTTTATGTCGGATATTTTATCAAGGTGTTGGAGTGTATCGTAGATTTCGCTCAATTTTGTTTTAATATTTTCGGAATCAATACCTTCAATGAAAAAATAACAGTTGCTAATAAATTGACCAGTGGAACTTATATATTCTACTTTTTTTTCTGTTACTGGTTCTTCTTGTATTACTGGTAGTTTGTTAGATATTTCTATCCAAAATTTGCCATTGAGAAAGTTATACTTATATTCGCTATTCATAAATTAATTTAAGCTTTAATTTTTAAATCACTAATGATGACACCAGTAAAACCAATCAAAATTAAGAGTAATGCAAAATAAACACGTTCTTCTTTTGTTTGAAAAACAGGTTGTCCAGATACCAAGCTGACAACGACATTCCTATTGTTATTAAAAAAGTTATTTGTGAATTCACCAATCATAAAATAAATTTGAAAATAATATATTAAAATTATATTCTTCTATTATATATGCTTTATCCCTGCTGTCCAACGTGTAATACTGTCCTTGCCGACAAGCAAATCCCCTTTGAAAAAGGTGTCGAAAAGATTTTACTTGATACTAAATTATCTCACGAAGAGAAAAGTAAACTGCGAGGTGACCTTTTAGATACTCTCGGTATCTATAACTATTGTTGTAGAATGAGAACAATTAGCTACGTCCCCCTTGAGAGGATAATTACAAGATAAAAAATTGACTTATTAAGTGTTGAAACCTATTTGTTTATTACAGAAATATGTTGAAATTTAGGAACCCCTACGTCAATAAGCTTAAAAAAAATATAACGGAGTTAAAAAAGAAGCACAAAGAGTTGGACGATGAACTACACAAATTTACTGACAGTAAATGTATCAATGAACAACTTAATAATATGATTTTGGTCGAAGTATCAAAAGCTGTAAAAAAACTGGCCAAAAAGTATAATTTAGATGAAAAAGAAGCTCTTGATTTTATTCTTAAATCAAAGGTCACTGAAACAACACCACGTTCACTAAGACGTGGATGTACAGATGATGATATAGAAGAAGAGACAGATACAACCAGAGAAATCTATATTCAAAAAACAGCTCCTAATGGAAAAAAGGTTTATGTTAAAGATAATATTGTTTACGATGAATTATTGAACCAAATAGGTTCTTACGATTCGACTAAAGATGAAATTCTCATCACTTCGTGATAAGAATTAGAAAAAAATTCTCACCACTTCGTGATAAGAATTAGAAAAAAATTCTCACCACTTCGTGATAAGAATTAGAAAAAAATAGGAATTGTTGATTTCACTAGAAATTTTTGAGCTCACGAACACTTTTTTTTATTTATACTAAAAAAATTGGAAAAAAATAATTGCTGTTTAATAAGTTATTCAACCGCGAAATGGATGTATTTTTTGAGACAAGTAAACCATTATTTTACTATGTTGAAAAAGTGTCTCCAGGATACACATTATATGTATCTACTAACAAAAACTCTCTAAAGGATAAGACACACAGATATCATCATTTTTGGTTAGGCTGTCTCTTCCTCATTCATAGCTCTGCGCGGTCTTAGGCTCCTCGTAGTTACTACCATTATGCCTTTTTGATTTTTTATATCCTCGCCAGAATTGAGCACGATATAAAAGATATCTTATTTTATAATCTTATGAAGTTTAGTGACCCATTACTATCTCAATTACTACAGGAAATTATCAGTGAAAATAGAAAAGAGGGTGTATTGTGTCCTATAAGTAAGTTACACATAAGTCACAATAATGGTGTAACACTTCCGTGTGGACATAAATTTATTTATTCATTTCTAGAAAAGAGCAAATCCAAAGCTTGTCCTTATTGTTCACAAAGATTTGAAATAGAAATGAAAAAGTGTTCAGAGTGTAATGAACTTACGCCTCTTGACTGCTCACTATGTAAAAAACATTCTAAAGACACTTGTTGTCATATATTAAAAAACGGTAATAAGTGTAAGAAAGTTAGTAAGGAAGACAGCGAATATTGCCATATTCATACTTATAACTAAAAGATTGCTTCATCAAAGCTGGTTTCACTCAAAGTCCAGCTTCATCAAAGCTGGTTTCACTCAAAGTCCAGCTTCATCAAAGCTGGTCATTTTGAGTTGTAATTTTCTAAATTGCTCTGGATTGTTTCTATAATGTAAGACTTCATTCCAAAATGTTTCTAATTTAGGAAAAGCATTTTGAAACCATTCTTTCTCACGTGGAATTTCTTGTAGGTGACAATCTTCAAGACGCCAATAAATAATTTTATCAAAAACATAATCTTTGCTGAGTGGGTTATTTGTATTAAAAGAATATACCACTGACATCAACCAGTTCTCGTATTCTTGTGTAGTCATATCAAGAGAAGGTGGGTAGATATATTTAGCATTGAAAACAGTAATCTTACCGGAAGCAATATCTTTTCTTGGGAGACACTGAATGATAGCACCTTTAAGAATATTTCTATTTTCAATTACCATACCTTCTCTTACTTGTATGGGATTTCTTTCATCTAAAAACCACTCTTCACGTGTGCTATATTCTTTAAGGGTGCATTGCCAAAAATCGCAAGTATGTAGATCGCAACATTCAAGTTGAACCTGAACTTGAACCCAGTAGTAATGAGGACAAATATCTCCATCTACTTTTCCTTCTTTTTTGATTACTCTTCTGTAAGGACATTTGATTTCAAGCATTGTCCCATATTTTGGACTGAACTTTTTGGTATTACGCCTACACCACTTATCACAAATTCCATCTGGTGAGGCACCCAAAAAGCTAATTTTATCGTGACCAATCAACCCAAATGGTTTCACACAAGTATCGCACAATTCTTCATAAATCATCGTTGCAATATCTTCATACTTGATACCGTGATGTGTTGTAATATTCTGTTCAAAAGGAGGGTCTGGGAGACACTTTTGAATGAGAAACTTATCTCTCGTACTATACTTGTTCTCTCCAAGGGCTTCAGCACAACTACTTGCTGTAATAAGGTTATGACGCTTCTCATACCATTCTGGTGATTTCTGGGCTATTTCAGGAATTGAAGCAAGAAATTTAAATTGTCTATCAATATCCTGATACTTGGTTGGAATTTTAATATTCTCATCAAATTGTGTATCAAATGGTTTCTTGTAGTAAAGACAATTAAGAGATTTGTAAATTAAAACTGGGTCATTTATATTGAGTTCAGTTTTAATTCTTTTGTAAAGTTGTGGAAAGTCACATTGTTTAACCTTAGTAGTAGACACTAACTCTTTAATATTGTTAAATGACATAATAGTTAAGGTGTTTTATTCTTAAATATTGAAAAAATCAATTTTAATTACTTAGAAAGATTTAGCAATAGTAAATTTTTGATTATTCTCTTGAGAGTTACAACTGTAATGTTTTTGATCATTTCCTGTATCTAGACAGTGTTTACCAGCCTCTTGCTCTTGAAACAAATTATCGTAAGTTGGTAAAAATCTTGTTTGAATATTTCGTATATCACAGTTATCAGACATATACCAATTGTCTACACCACTATCAATACACTTACCATTAATATTCTGTAATTGAACACCATCAAAACCAGCTTTTGATCTTAAATACCATTTCTGGTTAGAATTATCATTAGTACACGTATTTTTTCCTTGTTTACCACCTGCAGTAAATTGTCCTGCATCTAGACATTTTCCATTACCAAATTTAATCATATATGGACCTTCTTGTATAGTCCCATCAGAAAACCAACAGGTATCACCAACACAAAGTTTTTCTGTAATACCTACATTACCATTAACTTGTAAATTTTTATCTGTTAACAAACTACCATTTATTGTCATTTTACCAGTATTTCCCATACTTAAGACGTGTGATACTGCTAGTGTATTTCCATTTCTAAATATAATATTATTATCTGGTCCTACGTTACCACCTGCTACATCTACATAAGTAGTACCATATCTTTGATTTTGGTGTAATCTTAATTTTTGTGTTGCTGTATCAGTTGGTGAGTTTCCAATCCACACTGAACTATTTCCATTTAAAAATATATCTCCTGTGGTTGTTAAGAGACCATTATCAATAAATACTTTTGAATTTACTGAATTAGTATTAAGTCTTATGTCTCCAGATGTTTTATCGTTATTTAAGTATAAAGCGTACCCACTATTTTTTCCAATTTGCATATTGTTATTACCATAAATTGTATTTACTGTAAGTAATCCACTTAAAGTAGTATTTAAATTAGAGCTTATGTTTCCTAAAATGTTTACATCACCAGGGATTGTAACACCTCCAGTCATTAGTGCTCTTGAAATATCGGAAAGATTTTTTAGGGCATCTGGACCCGTAGTAGATAGGATAGTTGTATTTCCACTAACATTGTCTAATGTTTCTATAGTTTTACTAGAAAAAAGTCTATACAATATCAAGAAAAATAACACTAAAAATAAGATATTTCTTATCATTATATAATGCTTATATTTTAATTTTACACCGTTACATAAAACTTGATATTTCTTTATAAAAATACCTAAAATATGACTATTAGTGTATTACTTATTGTCTATAAAAACAACTTTCAACACCGCTAAAAACATACTAAGTTTCTAACGTTGTGTAACGCAACGTAAAATATTTTTACAAACATTTTAATAAAATACATTTACAT
>Ga0214921_10006359_pt1 | contig 16234 bp, 12 predicted proteins | sample LL1505_MetaG_FD_177992 | JGI IMG/M metagenome (GOLD analysis project Ga0214921, IMG submission 177992) | Freshwater microbial communities from Lake Lanier, Atlanta, Georgia, United States - LL-1505 | ecosystem: Environmental > Aquatic > Freshwater > Lake | place: USA: Georgia | collected...
CGCATTCGCCTTGAACCGTCACTGGCCAGATCAATACTCTAGTAGGGCATCGGCCCTCGATGCGGTGGACTATGTCGCGGATTACCGCCCCGCTGATTGAGGTAACAACACCAATGATTTTTGGGAAGAACGGCAGAGGTCTTTTGCGCGCGCTGTCAAATAAACCCTCAGCTTGTAGTGCGGCTTTGCGCTTGGCCAGGATCTGCATCAAAGCACCAGCTCCCGCTGGTTCTATGTGATCAACGCTGATTTGGTATTTTGATTGGCCTGGGTAGGTCGTTAACTTACCGCTGGCTATCACCTCCATACCCTCATCTAATTTAGCTTGCATTTTGGCAAGCACAGGGCGCCAGCAAGTCGAAGCCAAAATAGCATTCTCGTCCTTGAGATTAAAGTAGGCATGGCCTGAGGCTGCGATTTTGAGGCCAGATATCTCGCCGCGCACGCGCACGTAGCCATAGTTACTTTCTATCGACTGCTTGATTTGATAGGATAATTCGCTAACGGTATATTCGCGAATAGGTAGCGTAGGCGCCGGGTTGAGCTGTAGGATGTTGGTCATTACTTTGGTCGTTTATTTGAAGGCAGACTAGCAGAAAATGACGCGAAAGGCCAGAGCAATGTTTCCCTCGTACTTGCCTCCCTCAGTCTTGACCCGATCGCCTCTCAAAGCTCACCAGACCCTCGGATTTGTTTCCCTCGGGCTTGACCCGAGGGCCTCTCAAGACTTATCAGACCCTCGGATCAAGTCCGAGGGAAACAAGCAAGACCCTCGGATCAAGTCCGAGGGAAACAAAAATATATACTCCCCAAACATTTTGCTATATTTTCAGCTTGTAATCCATAAGCTGATAAATGTCACGCCTATATAGTCTAATATTGCTGATCTTAATCTCAAGCCACTCTTGGGCAGTCAATAAATCCATCTCGCTAGATGAAACTTTTTTGTCAGCCGAGTCAATTACTTACGATCAAGACCATAGATATGTCCAGGCTACAGGTAGCGTTGTAATAGTTGCTGATGGCTATAGAGTTACTGCCGATAACATACTATACGATATCGAAAATGATGAGCTTTGGGCGAATGGACGAGTTCGAATCAGAGACGAGAGTGATAAGGTAACAGTGGGCGAGAGTGTTTTTTTGAAGGATAAATTTAAAAAGGGCGTGATAAAGCAGTTTATACTCTATCTAGGCGAGGGGAGTATTATTGCAGCGAAGATGGCTCAGAGGATTGATGAGAAACATGGCAAGCTCGCTAATGCTAGCTACAGTCCATGCAAGGTCTGCAGAGGCAAAGACCCCATGTGGCAGATATCAGCAAAAACCACAGAGCTCGATCTGGAGAAGGAGAGAGTGACTTATAAAAATGCTTTTTTTGAGGTATATGGCCACCGAGTATTCTTTGTGCCATATTTTTCTCACCCAACCCCTAGAGCCAAGACTCAGTCTGGAGTGTTGTTACCTGAGATAAAAAACCAACGTCTTGGCGTGCCTATATATTATCGCGCCAAACCCAATCTTGATTTTACACTTACTCCGAGAATAGCAGCGCCAAAGCTAAGCGGTCAAAGCAAGCACAAGGGAGTAATCTATGAAACTGAAACAAGATATAAGACCAAAAATGGTGACTACAAAGTAGAGACGAGCTTTATTAACTCCAAGCAAAAAAAAGGGGGGCAATACTATATCCTTACCAATGGATCTGTTGTTGAGAATGGCTATCACTATAATATTGGATTAAACCAGGTATCTGACAAGTCTTACCTAAAAAACTACTATCAAAAACGCGATCCATATTTACTATCACGCGCTTCTGTCTACAAAACAGAAGGTAGTAATTTTGCTTCTCTTAAGAGCTTACATTTTCAAGGCTTGCGCTCGGAAGATAAAGCAAGCACAGATCCATTAGTATTGCCTGAGCTACATGCAAAACAGGTTATTAATATAGGTGACGAAAAGACCTATTTGACTATGGAAAATCACACGTTGGGCTATCAGCAAAAGGTTGGTAAGAAGCTTAGTCGCACGGCGATGAAATTCAGCCTTACGCATTTACATGATACACAAGGGGGTCATCGTCTGAAGCTCGAGGGGTACAATAGAAGTGATTTTTATCATATATCAAGAGGCGCTAATGGGCGCAAAACTTTAGGCAGAAACACGCCAGAGCTGCATATGGGGTGGCAATATCCACTGATAAAGTCAAGTAGTGCTGGTTCAATTTTGCTTGAGCCCGAAGCTTTGCTTGTTCTTGGCGGCTCAGATGCATACAAAAATCGTAAATATGCATCCGTTGACATGGGTAATTATATTTTAAGCGAAGAGAACTTGTTTTTGCCAAATCGTTATAGCGGTATTGATTACCATGAATATGGAACACGCCTGAGCTACGGCATGAACTCAGTATTTGCCATGCATAACGGATATTCTTTGCGGGGCTTTTTGGGTAAGTTTAATTATTTGAGTAAAAATAGAGGGCAGCATGGCCCGGATATAGTAGGTAGGATTGCTGCAAACTACAACGACAATTCGGAGGTTTATTACAGGTTTAAAAGATTTGCTAAAAAGCTCGCGCCTTATCAGGAAGATGTCGGGTTTTGGTATCGCAATAATAAGATCGATGGCAATGCGGGCGTTATCAGCATCAAACAAATGAACTATTATGAATATGCTAGCGAATCAGTTTTAACTCGGCCAAAGATGCGTCAGGCTTATATAAACTTGAACTATAATATAGACGAGAACTGGTCGATTGGAAATGACTCGAGATTTGATCTTATATCGCGCAAAAAAGCATCGCCAATATATCGTAATATCAAGGTGACATATAAAGGCGATTGTGTTAGTATTACGGCAAAATTTGGTAATGACTATACTTCTGATCCTATTCGCGGTATTCGTAAAACGCGCACTAATTCGGTGAGTATAGGATTAAAAACATTAATGTGAGGAACTTATGTTACATATTTTAAATAGACTGCTGTCCTCGTGCTTGACACGAGGGCCTCTGGAGGTTTGCAAGACCTTCGTACTTGCTTCCCTCGGGCTTGACCCGAGGGCCTCTCAAGGTTTACCAGACCCTCGGATCAAGTCCGAGGGAGACAAATCTGCTTTAAATAGACTGTTTTCCTCGTGCTTGACACGAGGACCTCTCAAGACCCTCGGATCTCGCTTAGGCTCGTCTGGGGGAAAGAAGCCTGCCCTTATCGCGTTTTTATTCTTTGCGCTCTTGGCTCAACCAGCATTCGCTGATACGCAGAAGATCGCTGCTGTGGTCAATGATGACGCTATTACCTTAAGGGAATTTCAGGCTCGTAAAAAAATGATAGTATTTTTTAATCACATTGGCGCTCTTAGTCAGGAACAAGAAAAAATACTGAGCAAAACAGTTATAGAAGGACTTATCGAGGAGCAGTTATTGTTTCAGCAAGGCAAAAAGTTTAAGATCAATATTTCTGATAATGAGCTATCAAAAGCCATAGCCGATATTGAACAGAGAAATAAAATGTCGCCTGGACAAATGAGCTCTAATCTAAGGGCTCAGGGCGTGGATTTTGCTACATTCAAATCGAAGATCAAATCTGAGTTGCTAAAGAGCAGACTCGTATCAGATATGCTAGCGCGAAATATTACTGTGAGCCCTAGGGAAGTTGATGCCGCTGTCTTGGACAGTAACTCTAAGGACGTATCCTTAACACTGAAGATTTTGATTGCCGATGATAATAGTCAGAAGTCCTATAATAAAATGGTGGCACTTAGCAAAAAACTACCTGAATGCTCGAAGATTAAGCCAAAGACATATGCAGGCTTTGCTCATTTGATAGATTTAGATTCTAAGCTTAGCAATCTCGAGCCGCAACTTCAGACTATCGTTAAGGATATTGCTGTTGGCTATCATAGCGACGTTGTTGAAGTTAATGGCGACCTAAAAATCCTAGCTGTATGCTCCAAGAAGATCGAGAATTTTACCGAGGATGAGACTATTTATGTCATCAACTTCCTTGGGAATAAAAAGTTATCTTTGAAGATGCGGAAATATACGGATGATCTACGCAAAAAGGCCTACGTGAAGATTTTAATGTAAGCATTATTTTCCTCGGGCTTGATTCCTGAGAGTCTTGAAGAGTTTGGTATTACACAAGGCCCTCAGGAAATCAAGTCTGATAGAAACAAAAGTAATCATATGACATTACCATCTATAGCAGCGCACGCCAAAGCGCACGGAATCACACCTCAAAAAAAACTTGGACAAAATTTTATCTTTGATTTGAGTCTATGCAATAAGATAGTGCGTAGCATCCCCTCAATTAAAGGCAAAGAAGTCCTGGAAGTAGGTCCTGGCCCTGGCGGCCTGACCCGGGCTATCTTGGCCCAAAATCCATCCAAACTTACAGTTATTGAGAAAGATCCAAGGTGCCTTGAGCTGCTGATTGAAATACAAAAAATTCATCCAAATCTAGAGATCATAGAGGGCGACGCTCTGAAGGTGGAATTGCTACCATTGCGCTCGATGCAAGGATCTTACGAGGCTAACGAGGCCTTCGGATCAAGTCCGAAGGAAGCAAATACTTCGCTAGGGAAGCTTTGCATTATTTCTAACCTGCCATACAATATAGGCACCGAGTTGGTATTTCGTTGGCTAGACTATCCAGAATATATTGAATCGATGACATTGATGCTGCAAAAAGAGGTAGTGGATAGGATATGCGCAAAGCCCTCAACTAAGGCTTACGGCAAGCTATCTGTTATGTGTCAGCTACTTGCAGAAGTACGCAAAGAGTTTGATGTATCACCAGCGGCTTTTTACCCTCCACCAAAGGTTCACTCGGCTATAGTAACATTGGTACCTAAGTTGCCTTCTATAGACAAGGAATTGCTTGAAAAATTGCGTGAGATTACCCATCTAGCCTTTACGGCGCGTAGGAAGATGCTGAAGAGTTCATTGCAGTCTCTGGGCGAGCGGGCTTTGATTACTGTGGGCATAAAGCCCACAGCGCGGGCGGAAGAGGTGAGTCCAGAGCAGTATCTTGCCTTGGCTAAAAATGCGCTACTTGCTATAGATTATCTTGAAGCCGAGAGGGATAAAGAGAGGTCTGAAGATGTAAACTCCTTGAGCTGTATTGATGCAGAAGGATGGGAGTGATATTATGACATTAAGTGAAGCAAAGCTAACTACTATTCTAGGAATCGAATCGAGCTGCGACGACACATCTGTTGCTATTGTGCGGAGTGATAAAAAAATTCTCTCAAATATAATCGTGACGCAGTTTGAGGAGCATGCGCCTTATAATGGCGTTGTTCCAGAGATTGCATCAAGAGCTCATATGCAAAATTTAGAGACTGCAGCTCGCCAGGCTTTGATTGAGGCTGATATGAAGCTGGAGGATATAGATGCAATAGCAGTGACAGCTGGACCTGGCCTAATTGGAGGTGTAATTGTTGGTGCTATGTTCGCTAAAGGTCTCGCTTCTGTTTTGAAGAAGCCATTAATAGCGGTAAATCATCTAGAGGGTCATGCCCTGAGCGCAATGCTTACATCCGATCTTGAATTCCCTTACTTGCTACTGCTGGCTTCTGGCGGACATTGTCAGTTTATTGGAGTAAGTGGCCTTGGGCGATATCAAATATTAGGCCAGACTTTAGATGACGCAGTAGGCGAAGCTTTTGACAAAACGGCCAAACTCTTGGGTCTTGGATATCCTGGCGGCCCAGCCATTGAAAAGCTTGCAAAGTTAGGCAATCCAAAGGCTTACAAGCTACCATTGTCAATGACTGATCGCGCTGGCTGTGATATGTCATTCTCAGGACTCAAGACAGCGGTCAGGCAGCTTGTTCAAAAAGAAAGTAAACTCACCAAGGAAGTTGTTCAAGATATTTGCGCATCTTTTCAATATACTGTTGCTGAGATATTATCGCTCAGACTTGCTAATGCTATAGAAATGTTTTCGAGCAAAGTCTTTGTTATTGCTGGCGGAGTGGCGGCGAATTTGTATTTGCGCACAAGGCTTCAAGAGGTAGTCAGTAGATACGATATGCATTTGACAGCGCCGCCCTTGGCTCTATGTACCGATAATGCAGCTATGATAGCATTCGCGGGACTCAAGAGGTTAGAGCTTGGCCTTATAGATGATTTAGGCTTTTGTCCAAGAGCCAGATGGAGTCTTGAAGATCTGTGATCTGTTGCCATAAAGCCCCCCATTTTTTATTTTTTTTACCAGGCAAAGCATCTAATCTTTGCTTCTCTTGCAAAGATCTAGTAAGCTCAGCTCAATATTTTTAGATTATATATCATGAACATAGTTCTTAAATTCCTCTTCTTTTTTGCCATTTTTAGCTCCTCAGCATTTGCATCAAATAGCGCGCCAGCTACATCCAAAGAAGCACAGTCTATTGATCCTAGCTCATGCGTTCAGCCACCACGTAAAGATAGTTTGACTGCGGGGTGGTATAGGTGGGAGCCTTATCAGTTCAATAGAACCGCTTCTGGTGGAGGTTCTGTTCTCTCGGGTCTTGATGTAAGGATTGTTGAGATTCTATGTCGCAACCTTGGGCTTGATGTTAAATATGACGAAGTGTCTTGGAAGCAGCATCAGCTCGATCTTCAAAGCGGAGCCAGAGATATAGCAGCTGGCGCTACCTACACAGACGCTCGCTCAGAATATGCTTATTTTTCTATTCCATATCGCTTTGAAGAAGACTCTTTATTTACCCTACAAAGCTCTAAAAAGGATTTAAATTTTGTAAATATCAAAGAGTTTTTAGCGCAAATTCGATTACAAAACTATAAGCTTGGAGTTATTAAGGGCTTTAGTTACGCTGCGCCAGAAATCAACGCCTATATCGCAGATTCTACAAACAATGATATAATCATTCAAAACAGCAGTGACAATAATAATCTACAGGCCCTTATGCGAGGTGAGATAGATGGTTTTTTAGCTGATAGAGTCGTTGGCGCCGCTGCAATATTGAATAATCAGCTGACTCATAGATCTGACCCAATCGTGAAAGAGATTCCGCTGCATATCAAAACCCCTATTCATCTTATGTTTAGCAAGAAGACAGTACCTCTTGATTTTGTAGAAAAGTTTAATAAGGGAATAGCTGAGCTTATTAATACTGATAGATTTAAAAACATAGTAGCTTTTTATCTCTACCCAGTTTTGCTTCAACAAACAATCAATGCCGATTGGTTTTATATAGTCAGTGTTATAGGAACTATTGCCTTTGCTTTTTCTGGTATAGCAATTGCCGCTAAGGAAAACTCCACTCTTTTTGGTACATTGCTATTTGCCATGCTTCCCTCGGTAGGTGGTGGTATTATGCGCGATGTAATGCTAAACCCCGAGAAGATTGGAATTTTACTAACCCCATCTTATATGTATTATGTAATAATAATAGTTTTAATAGGCTTCGCAACTATTAGGTTGCTAAATAGATACAATCAAAATGCTGATGAGGATAGTCTTGTTGGTAAATTCTGGAACAATCTTTTGATGATTTGTGACTCAATAGGGCAATCAGCCTTTATTATCACGGGGGTGACAATAGCAATTATGGGGCGTATTACTCCTATAGAGCTATGGGGACCTTTCTTTGCCTTTTTGACCGCAAATGGCGGCGGGATATTGCGCGATTTAATAAGGAAAGATCGAGTAGTCACATGCATATCGGGCGAAATTAACGCCGAAATCTCAGTCGTATGGGGGTTTCTCTTTGCAATGTTTTTATCCTATAGTGCTCATAACCCTGACCTTGATCAGATTAAGTATGCTGTGATAGTTGTAGTTTGCGGTTCTTTCTTAACGCGTATGCTTGCTCATTATCTGAAGATACCAAATTTGCGTTTTAGATCCGAATAGTATATGGTGAGTTTTATTTTTATCTGGTCATTATAATATGCAAAACTCAGACCAAGAAACATTCTTCGGATTCAAAAAGGTTAATATCAAGGATAAAGCTAAAATGGTGGAGGAGGTTTTTTCCTCGGTTGCTAGTAAATATGACTTGATGAATGATGTTATGAGCATTGGCCTGCATCGTCTGTGGAAAGATCAATTTTGTGATATGGTTCCAAAGCATAGTGAAGCAATACTTGATGTAGCTGGCGGCACTGGAGATATTGCCTCAAGATGTAGCAAGAGGGGAGTAGGGCAGGTCACGATATGCGATATTAACGCTCAGATGCTCTTAGCTGGTCGTGATAAGATGATTGATGCAAATATTTTGAGCGGTATCAATTACGTACAAGCAGATGCCGAGAGCTTACCATTCCCCGATAACTCTTTCGATTGCTATACTATAGCCTTTGGGATTCGTAATGTTACGAATATTGATAGGGCTTTGGCGGAGTCATTTCGCGTACTCAAAAAAGGCGGGAAGTTTTTGTGCCTGGAGTTTTCTAAGCTTGACAATCAAGTAGCGCAAAAAGCTTATGATCTTTACTCCTTCAATATAATCCCAAAAATTGGCGGATTGCTTACTGGCAATACTCTGGCTTACGAGTACTTAAGCCAGAGTATTAGAAAATTTCCTGATCAAGATAGATTCAAGAGAATGATAGAAGAAGAGGGCTATGAACATGTCAGCTATAAGAATATGACGGGTGGCGTGGTAGCGATTCACAGCGGATGGAAGTTGTGATGAAGATACTGAGGCTAGCTTGGATTCTGGTTAAAATGCGCGCCTCCCTAGGACAAAGCTTCGCTGCGATCCGAGGGTCTCAGGAAGCTTATGAGACCCTCGGATCAAGTCCGAGGGAAACATTATCCAAAGCCTTTGCCAAACTGGGCCCTATATATATAAAACTTGGACAAACTCTTTCGACGCGTCCGGATTTTGTAGGCGAAGTGGCGGCAGAAGATCTAAAGAATCTCCAAGATAAGATTCCGCCATTCTCGGCAAAACAAGCTATAAAAAGATTCGAATCTGAATGCGGAATAAAAATCTCAGATGTTTTTGAGCAATTCGACGCAACACCAGTAGCAGCCGCATCTATTGCGCAGGTTCATAAGGCGCGACTCAAAAGTGGCGAGTGGGTTGCTGTTAAAATCTTGCGACCAAATATTGAAAAAGAATATGCCGCAGATATAAAAGGTCTAAGGTTTTGCGCAAAGCTTGTGCAATGGTTTTTGCCAAAATATAAGCGGCTTAAAGCGATGGAGGTGGTCGATCTTTTTGCTGCAACTATGCGCGTTGAGCTTAATTTAAAAATGGAGGCCGCTTGCGCTTCTGAACTTCGTGATAATACTATTTCAGATGTTTATGTTCCTAAAGTTTATTGGGAATATACAGCTCAGAGAGTTTTGACCACTGAGTGGATCGATGGTGTGTCTATATATGATAGTAAGCAAATTGCTAAAATGAAGCTAGATCCCAAGGAACTCTCGGCCAAAATTGCTCATATGTTTTGGGATCAAGCCTATAATCATGGTTTTTTTCATGCAGATCTTCATCCGGGCAATATTTTGGTGCGCAAGGATGGGTCAATAGCACTGCTTGATTTTGGTATTATGGGAAGATTACCCGAGGCCGATCGCCTTTTTGTTGCTGAAATATTAGGCGCCTTTTTGATGCGTGATTATTTACGCGTTTCGCATATTCATATCAAAGCTGGATATGTCCCTGCCAAAACTGATGCTTTTGCATTTGCTCAGAATTGTCGAATTATCGCTGAGCCTATTATGGGCTTGAATTTATCTGATATTTCAATTGCTAAGCTTTTATCGGAGCTATTTAGAGTGACTGAGGAGTTTGGTATGGAAACTCAACCACAACTTCTTATGCTTCAGAAGACTATGGTCGTCGTGGAGGGGATCGGCAAGAGTTTGAATCCTGATATCAATATGTGGAAGCTTGCCGAGCCATGGATGAAGAGGTGGGCTGCGAAGAATATTAGTCCTGAGGCTAGGTTGATTAGGTCGGCAAAGAAGTTTCTAAAAAATCTTGATTTTTCTGGAATTCATTCCGGATAAGTTGTACTATTTAGGAATTGATTCCTAAATAGTGCGAGTATGTATAAACGATATTTGAATATAGAACCCGAGAGCAAACAATCCATTTTTCTTCTTGGAGCACGTAAGTCAGGTAAGTCTACTTACCTGAAGGAAATGTCCCCAATCTCCGTTCGGTATGATTTACTCAATACTGACCTGCGCATGAAGTATCTCGTTGCACCGCACCTACTGAGGCAAGATATTCTAGCTATGAGCCCAGAAGAGCTTGAGCATCCTATTATAATAGACGAGATTCAAAAAATACCAGATCTGCTTGATGAGGTGCATTGGCTGATAGAAAATAGTCCAGCCTTTTTTGTTCTGTGCGGTTCGAGCGCGCGCAGCCTTAAGAGACGTGGCGTGAATTTGCTTGGTGGTAGGGCTATAAAGTATCATTTTTATCCATTAGTTTATCCCGAAATAAAGCAAGACTTCGATCTCTTGAGGATCTTCAACAATGGGTTGTTGCCTTCGCATTTTCTGAGTAATGATCCACGTAGGTTGTTAAAGAGCTATATAAACGATTATCTTGCCCAGGAAATTCAGGCAGAAGGATTAGTACGCAATCTAGCTTCTTTTGCAAAATTTATAGCTAGCCTGGCATTCACGAACGGAGAGATGTTGAATTATACCAATATATCAAGAGATTGCGGCGTGGATGCTAAAACGGTCAAGGAGTATTATAATATATTGGTAGATACTTTGGTTGGATATCTTATTGATCCTTATAACAAAAATCCAGGTAGGGAAATTATATCGTCTATACCAAAATTTTATTTATTTGACGTAGGTATAGCTGGCAGGATAGCTGGTCGCAGCTTATCTGAGGCGTCTGGCGCGGAGGCTGGCAAAGCTCTAGAGCATTATGTTTTAACCGAGCTCAAGGCTTATATAGATCTAAATGATCTTGACCATCAGATTCACTATTGGCGCACGAAAACTGGGCTTGAGGTCGATTTTATTATAGCTGAACGCAATAATAAGCCTGTAGCTGTTGAAGTGAAGATTTCAAGTAATGTCCATGATAGCGAGATGAAGGCTCTAAAAGTTTTTATGCAAGAATATGACTTGGATAAAGTATATTTGGTGTGTCTTGAGGCTAGACAAAGAATTGTGAGAACCGCTTATGGCGATATTCATCTTTTACCGCTTCGTGAATTTCTTGAGAAACTATGGTCTGGAGACATTGTGATATAAAGCTATTGCTCGGAATTTATTCCTAGTAAGTTGTACTATTTAGGAATGAATTCCTTGTAAGGTCTATTTTATAATAACTTCCTATTTTGCCTAAAATCAGCTATGATCCTGAAATTATTTTTCAGGATCATACAATGCGCATAGCAACATGGAATATCAATTCAGTGAGGCTCAGGAGTGGCTTGCTCGCAGACTTTGCAAATAAATATCAACCAGATATCATAGCCCTTCAAGAAACCAAAGTGGTTGATTATTCATTCCCTATTGGTGAATGCGCGCTCATGGGCTATCCTAATATTAGAGTTAGCGGACAAAAAAGCTACAACGGTGTTGCTTTGTTGTCCAAATACCCCATCAGCGACTCCTTTGCTCTTGAGTTTTATAACGAAGACAAGCGTCATATTGCCATCAAGTGCGGCGATGTTGAAATACACAATTTCTATGTGCCAGCCGGAGGAGATGAGCCGGATCCAGAAGTGAATCCTAAATTCAAACATAAACTAGCATACCTTGATATGATGCATGAATGGTTTCTCAAAAACCGCTCTAAGTCTGACAAAATAGTCCTTGTGGGTGACCTCAATATTGCGCCTCTAGAGCATGATGTTTGGTCGAGCAAGGCTTTGAAGAATGTGATAAGCCACACGGAACTGGAGCGCAAGATCCTTATGCGCAATATGAATGAGTTTGGCTTTGTCGATGCGCCGCGCATGTTTGTTCCTGATTCGCAGAAGCTATATAGCTGGTGGACCTATCGCACTCAAGATTGGAGGGCTGGGAATAAAGGACGTAGGCTTGATCATATATGGGTGAGCGACGCCTTAAGCGGTCGCGTGAAGAGCGCTAGCTCCGCTCCAGAGATGAGAGGGCTCATTCAGCCCTCCGATCATGTGCCTGTTATTATCGACTTATGAATCTGAGTCGTCGCTTTGGTTACATATGCCTGCATATCCTGCATCTGACTTATCATCTATTGGGCGATAATCTATTACCATGTTTCGTATGAGCCATTGGCATTGGTCTAAATCCATATTTTGTCTTGCTATATCCATTAGGTTCTTACCATACTCATTATTTTGAATCAAAGCCTCTAAGGATCGTTCTTTTATGGCTTCTTGTATAATTAACCAAGCTCCTTCAATCCAATTATTACTAACCGCCATGAACAAGCTATTGCCAATACCTTTAGCGGATTCAAAAATATCAGCTTTATTCGTAGTGCCCACTCCTTGTAAAAGTAATTTTACTACATCGCGACTTCTGGACTCTGCGCTTAGTGATAAAGATGCGATAAGTGGCGAAAGCATCCCGTCACCAGCTTGAGCATCTATGCCAATTTTCATAAAAATACTTGTCCACAAAATACGATCTTCGATAATTGGTATACCCATGGCGTAAAATAAAGCGCTAGCCCCACTGCTATCAACCTGAGTACGGTCTTCTTCGCTAAGTAGCATCAACTTTTCTACCAAGAGATCGAGTATTTTAGGCTCAAATTTGTCTGCGCTAAGAGTCCTATGTATTGGATAAGTACCATCACTGTCTTTAATATCAACGCTCGCGCCTCGCTTAAGCAGCCAATAAGTTTTTTGTATATCAGCTCTGCCACATGCTAAACTCAAGGCAGTCCTGCCTTCGTGTATGCTATTTATCAATATATTGATATCGAATGCGCTGAGTTGAGGCCGAGATAGCATACTATCTAGTACTTCATATTTACTTTCTTTGATAAGTCCATGGAAAGTCGATATATCCTCTTGGTTAATAGGCATCAAAATACTCCTTATTGATTTTAAACAATCTATGACCCTATGGATCTGCTGTTTCGCAACCTATAGCGACAGGCGACCATTACGGTCAAATAATTTTCAATATTTTATTTTAAAAACAGCATTTTTAATTTTATGAAGCGAGAACTGAGATAAAAATACAACAAATACATAAGTAATATTTTTATAACTCATGGACTAATATTACATAATTTTAATAATTAGTGATTTATTATATCTGATCAGTTATTTAATATAACAAAAATATCATAAATATATCTTGCATATTTATAACAAATAGTATACATCAAGCATTATATTGCTTCATAAAACACACACGCATGTCTAAAGACAAGAGAAAACAGCCCGATTCGGCGTCTAATCAAGACAAGAATTCGCCAAAGAGAGTGAAGCCTGAGAATGGCGGCGCAGAGACCTCATTATTTAGTCCGCCATTGTCAACTAAATTTGATAGCCTCGAAAAAGCCTTGGGCTCTAATAAAGCCAATACCCCTTTTAGAAAAGAAGGAGCGGAAGCTTTCCTGATATTAAGTCTAGTTAGCAGGAGGGCTCTAGAGAGCGAGCAAATAAAACAGGCTTTAGATCTGCGTGATAAATGCATCGGCCCCAAAAGAGATCAAGATGCGCAAATTAGTAAACAGGAAGCTTTTAAGTCTGCAGTTGGCAGCGTCTTAAGTCTTTATTCTGCTCAAAAACTCGAAGAACTAAAAGCACAATTATTGAATGAATTTATAGAAGAAGGCTATGAGATCTCTGGTTTTGTAAAGAAAATGACCAAAGGCGATAGTAAAAAAGAGAAATTGAGTATTTTTACAAAAGAAGGGGCGATAACACCTTACTATCAATCTCCAAGTTTTTTACAGCATAAATTATCTATAATAAAGAGCCAAAAAGAAATTACTGACACACAATCAAAGCAATATAAACAAATACCTTTGACCCCAGCAGCTCTAGAGGAATCATTAAAGACATCATCACTTACAGTTAATGGTTCATCAAAAGAGATTATCGCTATATGCGCTAAATCCTCTGCACAAAGTTTAAACAACAGAGGTCCCAGAGAAAAAGCTATTAATTTTGCGCGACGGAACGTCGATCAGTTTAGCAATCATTTATTCGAGTTAGATGACAACTTGTTACAAAAGTTTTTGATTGAAGATTTAGAATCCGAATATACAGATATTATCTTGCGTGATGAGAGTTTCAGAAGTCCAGCCTCCCAGTTACTTTTTTCCCCACTCAACTGCGAATCGGTTCATATATTTTTAGCAACAGCGGCCGCAATTCAAAAAGCGAGCGCGGCATCTCTAGGCTTAACAAAGGGCAAACACTTCTTGCCACTAAAGCAGAATATTTTTGGCATTACTGTAGTAGATGAAATAACATTTCATGCAACTGAATCAAAAGTTTCGCATGTCAAGGGAGGCGGGAGTTATGCGGATATAGTTTCGCGGCTCGAGGGCATTAAACAACGAGCAAATGTGAGTGATGCGCAGATAGCTCAAGCATTATTTGATACACTACATAATAGGCCAGTAACGTTTAAAGATTCAATACCACCAGAACATAAAAACACTCTCGTTAATACCGCTTATCTGCTTTTTACAACCGAAGTAAGTCGTAGCAACGCAGCACTTCCAGCTGTAGGCATGCTTCTTGATTTAATTAAAAATGGATTAGCTTCTTTACAAGATATCAAAACTCTACCGATGAGTGCGGAAAAAGCCGTTGATAGCTCGAGGTGCATCGAATCTTTGATGAAGCCGCTTGTGACTGGACATACTAGCTACGATAGTAAAATAAGCGGCTGGTGTTTTGATGATCGAGTGGTAAAGTCTATGCTTAAAAGTACTTATGATCTTTTAACTCGGTGGCTTAGTATGAAGGGCTTTCAAGATGCGCAAGATGCTATTCGAAATCAAGCAACGCAAGTCGCAAAGATGCTTTCTAAAAATGTAGAGAAGTGGTTTAATTTAACTTTAAGACCAATGTCGGGAGAAGATGAATTAAGTGGATCAATAGTAGCCGAAGAAGTAGGCTGTAATCCAGAGGAACATAACGAAAGGCGTTCGCTTTTAAAAGAACTCTCTAGTGCAGCGCATGATTTAGAAGAAAATAGCCCTCCAAAGAACTGCTTCGAGCGTATATGGAATAAGCTATTCCCGAGTAGCACTAAACTTACCTCGAGTCATTCCGCTCCAGACGATTTTGCGCCACTTACCCCAAGCCCATATGGAGCCCAAGACCTCTGTGGCGAAACATCTGGTAGCAAATTTACTGAATGAGGCGCAGTAGGCAAAGCAGATACTTCTGGCTTGCCTACTCTATTTTTTTAGTCCCTTCTATTGCCGAAGAAACGTAGCATATATAGGAAGAGGTTGATGAAGTCTAGGTAGAGATTAAAGGCTCCCATGACAGCCATTCTTTGACCCATCTCGCCACCTCCGCTTGAATAGTACATATTCTTAAGCTTCTGAGTATCCCAAGCAATAAGACCCATAAAAATCCCAACGCCAAGTATAGATGTTGCAAAATATACGGCTGAGCTTTGGAAGAATATATTAGCCAAAGAAGCAATGATCAGACCTATTAAGCCCATTATCATGAATGAACCCATTGAAGTCAAATCGCGCTGAGTACTGTAGCCATATAGTCCCATAGCAGCAAAAGTTGCAGCAGTAATGAAAAAGCTACGAGTGATCGATTCGCCTGTGTACATAAAGCCTAAGCTAGAGAGAGCCATGCCGGTTAGAGCGGCGTAGACCCAAAGCAACATTTTAGCCTTGTTTATGTCCATACGACCAGCGCCAGAGAAGAAATAGTAGGCTATTCCTATTGGCGAGAGCATAACGAGCCAGCCAAATCCAGTCTGTCCTAAAAGCTCTCCACTAGGGGAGAAGTTAAACATCAGGCGAGTTAAAGGTTCGAAAGATATGGTGATATATCCAGCTATCCCTGTGACAACAAGTGCTACGGACATATAGTTATATATTTTGAGCATATAGTCGCGAAGCCCAGCGTCGAAGCCTTTGGTTTGCGCGGTTGTATATTGTGCTTTGGTATAATCAATCATTATAAGACCTCGATAATTAGGTTTAGTATATACAATATAGACCTCTAACAAGCGCTTTTCAAGAGGTATGTTTATTACTTTTTAAGTACCGCGCTACCAAAAACTGTTAATGTCACATCTACGAAGCCTGGCTCAGCTCTTGGCGCTGCAGAGAGAGTGTCGGTCTTGAATACCGGCGT
>Ga0214921_10006360_pt1 | contig 16232 bp, 15 predicted proteins | sample LL1505_MetaG_FD_177992 | JGI IMG/M metagenome (GOLD analysis project Ga0214921, IMG submission 177992) | Freshwater microbial communities from Lake Lanier, Atlanta, Georgia, United States - LL-1505 | ecosystem: Environmental > Aquatic > Freshwater > Lake | place: USA: Georgia | collected...
GTACGAAGAAGCGCTTCAAGATCACCGGTACCGGCAAGATCAAGAAGCAAGGTGCGGGAATGCGCCACAACCTCGAGGTCAAGTCGAGCGGCGTCAAGCGCAGCCTCAACAAGGACCGAGTTCTCGCCCCCGCCGACCAGAAGGTCATCAAGAAGCTTCTCGGCCAGTAGCCCGAGACCGAATTTAAGGAACTGACATGGCACGTGTAAAAAATGCGGTCAACGCGGCAAAGAAGCGCCGCACAATACTCGAGCGCGCCGAGGGGTACCGCGGACAGCGTTCGCGTCTCTATCGCAAGGCCAAGGAGCAGGTCGTTCACTCGCTGAACTACGCCTACCGCGACCGTCGTGCGAAGAAGGGTGAATTCCGCCGCCTCTGGATCCAGCGCATTAACGCGGCTGCACGCCTCAACGGCATCACCTACAACCGACTCATCCAGGGACTCGCACTCGCGGGCATCGAGGTTGACCGTCGCATGCTCGCCGACATGGCTGTCAATGACGCCGCCACGTTCGCAACCATTGCGAAGGCTGCCAAGGCTGCTTTGCCCAAGGACACGTCGGCGCCCAAGGCGTAATTCGTCGCCTTCTTCTTAGTCGAAATCCCCGTCGAAAGGCGGGGATTTCGCTCGTTTGAGTATCGAATTCCAGGTGATGTGAAACAAACGTCAAAATGTTGTCAAAGATTCATCAAAGTCGCTTTTGCCCCGTGTTGCGTTGAGTTAGTGTCCAAATATGCCCACCACGGGGCGAGCCGACAAGGAGTCAGACAACATGAATAAATGGAGCAAGGGAATTGCGATGGGCGCGGCAGCCGCAGTCATCGGATTCGGTGGTTTCACCGCCACCACCGCCAACGCAGCCACTGACGAGCAGGTCGCGACGTTTTTGACCGACGCCGTCGCAGCGCAACTAGGGTTGACGACTACGGATTCTCTTCGCCAGCTGATCGCTGACGCGATGGCAAACAACCTCATTGACCCGGCATTGACTGGCGCCGCCGGAGCATCGGTAGACGGTCTGTCGACTCTCACCCCCGAGGAACTCGCCGCACTTCTCGACGCGAACCTCACTCAACAGCTTTCAACAATCGAGCAGACGTTGATTGACCTCGGCGTTTACTCAGACCCGGACTCTTCCGAGGCTGTAGAGGACGATGACGATGACGCATACGAAGAAGATGACGAAGCCTACGAGGACGACGACGACGAAGCTTACGTTGACGATGACGATGACGCATACGAAGATGACGACGACGCGTATGAGGACGACGACGAATCGGACGACGAGGATGACTCGGATGACAATGACGACGAATCAGATGACGAGGATGACTCGGACGACGAGGACTAGGCAGCGCTGAATCGAACGAGGCCCCGGGTTCGCTCGGGGCCTCGTTTCTCGTTGGGTAACATCAAAAGGTGATTACGAATCCTGCAGACCCGCAAGTCAAAGCCATCGCCCGACTTTCCCAGCGGAGTCGTCGCGATGAAGCGGGCGTTTTCGTGGTGGAGGGGCCACAGGCAGTTCGAGAACTCCTGACCTTCGCCCCAAATTCGGTCGTCGACGTTTTTTACACCTCAGCGTTCGCCGAGAAACACGGGGCCATCATCCGATTGGCCGAGCGCTCTCCTGCGGTGATAGACGAAGTGTCCGACAAGGTGCTCGAGGTCATGTCGGACACCGTCAACCCGCAGGGCGTTGTCGCCGTGGCGCAGATTCTGTCCCATTCCCTCTCGTCGATTGATGACGTTCGCCTAGTCGCGGTGTGCGACGAGATTCGTGATCCGGGCAATGCGGGAGCCGTCATTCGTGCGGCCGACGCCGCCGGAGCCGATGCGGTCATCTTGACCGGGGCATCCGTCGATCTGCACAATCCCAAACTCGTGCGTTCGAGCACGGGCTCGATTTTTCACCTCCCGATCATCGAGCACGACGACCTAGCCGACGTCATTGAATGGCTCATGGGAAGGGGCGTCACAATCCTCGCCGCAGCCGCTGACGGCAAATCAATCCCGTCGATGTCAACCATCCTGGCCAAGCCGACCGCGTGGTTGTTCGGAAACGAAGCACACGGACTGAGTGATGATGCTCGAGCGCTTGCCGACCACGTTGTATCTGTCCCGATTTTCGGCAAAGCGGAGTCACTGAACCTTGCTACAGCAGCAAGCGTTTGCCTGTATGCGAGCGCGTTCGCCCAGAGCGGCGCTTAACCGCCTCTCGTCTAGGATTGGGGAGTGTCCAGCATCTCTCCTCAGCAACTAGCCGACGTTGTCGCCGAAGCGCTCGCTGCCATCAACGGCGCTACCACCGGCGAAGATCTCAAACAGGTGCGCACGCAGTTTGTCGCGGACGGTTCACCTATTTCGGTCATCAACTCGACCCTGCGTGATGTTCCGGCAGACGAGAAGGCCGAAGCGGGAAAGATAGTTGGGCAGGCCCGCAGTGAAATCAACCAGGCGTTCGCCGCTCGTGAAGCCGGAATTCTCCAGGCGGAGGAACACGCCCGTCTGATGACCGAATCGGTTGACGTCACCGCCGTTGCGTCGCGTCGCCGTGTCGGCGCTCGCCATCCGCTGAATCTGTTGATGGAAGAGATGTCCAACATCTTCGTCGGAATGGGCTGGGAGATTGCCGAAGGCCCCGAACTCGAAAACGAGTGGTTCAACTTCGATGCCCTCAACTTCGATGAGGACCACCCCGCCCGCGCCATGCAGGACACGTTCTTTGTAGAGCCCGTAGAACGCCACCTCGTGTTGCGCACACACACCTCACCCGTCCAGATCCGATCGCTGTTGACGCGAGAGCTCCCCGTGTACGTGGTTGCTCCAGGAAGGGTGTATCGAACAGACGAACTCGACGCGACCCACACACCTGTTTTCCACCAAATGGAGGGCATCGCCATCGACAAGGGATTGACGATGGCACACCTCAAGGGAACACTCGAACACCTCGCCCGCGCCATGTTTGGCGACGGCGCAAAGATTCGCCTGCGACCCAACTATTTTCCGTTCACCGAACCCTCCGCCGAACTCGATATCTGGCACCCGACCTTTCGGGGCGGCGCTCGCTGGATCGAGTGGGGTGGGTGCGGCATGGTCAACCCCAACGTCCTTCGTGCCGCTGGCATCGACCCCGAGGAATACCAGGGGTTTGCTTTCGGAATGGGTATCGAACGCACGCTGATGTTCCGCAACGACGTCGCCGACATGCACGACATGGTCGAGGGCGACGTGCGTTTCTCGCAGCAGTTCGGGATGGTGATCTAAGTGCGAATCCCCGCCAGTCAGTTACGTGAATGGGTCGCGCTTCCTGCCGATGCCACCCACGAGCATCTTCACGAAGCACTCGTGTCTGTCGGATTCGAAGAAGAAGACGTTCATCCCAACGAGATTTCCGGCCCGATTGTGGTCGGCGAGGTGCTCGAGTTCACTCCCGAGCCCCAAGACAATGGCAAGACCATCAATTGGTGTCAGGTTCGCGTTGCGACGACAGGTGACGACGCTGTTCGTGGAATCGTCTGTGGCGCGTCAAACTTCGAGGTCGGCGACAAGGTCGTCGTCACCCTGCCAGGCGCGGTTCTGCCAGGACCGTTCCCCATCGCGGCCCGGAAGACCTACGGTCACGTCTCTGACGGAATGATTGCCTCGGCGAAAGAGCTCGGCCTCGGCGATGAGCACGACGGAATCCTCCGCCTGTCCGAGATGGGACTCGACCCCGAGGTCGGAACCGACGCCATCGAACTTCTCGGATTGAACGACTTCGCTGTCGAGATCAACGTCACGCCCGACCGCGGATACGCGATGTCAATCCGCGGCGTTGCACGCGAATACGCCCACGCAACCGGCGTGGATTTCCGTGACCCCGCTTCGGCCGTCACGGTCACGCCGGGCTCGGGTTTCTCGGTCACGGTTGACGACAAAGCGCCGATTCGCGGTGTCGTGGGTTGTACCGGTTTTGTCACTCGTGTCGTGCGTGGCCTCGACCGTTCCAGGCGGACGCCGGCGTGGATGATCAAACGCCTCGCCCTCATGGGAATCCGGTCGATTTCTCTCCCCGTCGACATCTCGAACTACGTGATGATGGAACTTGGACAGCCGACCCACACCTACGACCTCAACAAGTTGACCGGAGGCATCACCGTTCGACGAGCGACGAAGGGCGAAAAACTCACGACACTCGACGAACAAGTTCGCACGCTCTCCGAGGAAGACCTTCTCATCACCGACGAATCCGGTCCAATCGGCTTGGCCGGAGTCATGGGTGGGGCGACGACTGAAATCGACGACGCGTCGACCGACGTCCTCATCGAAGCCGCAACGTTCGACCCGGTCACCATCGCGCGAACAGCCCGTCGTCACAAGCTGCCCAGCGAGGCCTCGAAGCGATTCGCACGCGGAGTTGACCCGCTTGTTTCCCGCGCCGCGGCTCAACGCGTTGTTGACCTTCTCGTGGAACTCGGCGGTGGAACGGCCGATGCGCTCGGCACCGACCTGGTCGAGTTCGAGTCGCGCCCCGCGATTCATTTGCCCGCGGATTTCACCGCGAAACTCATCGGCGTCGAGTACTCGGCCACCGAAATCGAAACGGTTCTGACCGACATCGGTGCAACGACCGCCAAGGCGAAAGATGGCTGGACCGTCACACCACCGTCGTGGCGTCCCGATCTGGTTGACGCGCCAGGGCTCGCCGAGGAAGTCGCCCGGATTCACGGTTACGACCGAATCCCGTCCGCAATCCCCGTCGCACCGCCCGGTAGGGGGGTGTCGCGTTCGCAGGCGGCCCGTCGCCGCGTCGCACAAGTGCTTGCCGGAGCCGGCCTGACCGAAGTCCTCGCGTACCCGTTCGTCTCCTCAGAACACAACGTTCTGTTCGGCACAGTTGACGGAATGGCCGTTCCCGAGATGACCCTCGCTAACGCGCTCGACCCCAGCGTCGCGCAACTGCGCCGATCGCTACTTCCCGGAATCCTCGACATCGCCAAGCGAAATGTCGCCCGCGGGCTCACCTCGCTGGCGATCTACGAGCTCGGTTCGGTCTTCCAGCCGAAGGGCACAACGGGTTCGGCGTCGATTCCCATCGGAAACGTGCGCCCCGACGTCGCCACGCTCGACGGCCTTTACGACAGCGTTCCGGCGCAGCCGTGGCACGTGTCCGCCGTGTTCGTCGGACCGGTTACTACGAAGCAGCCCGGCCAAACCGCCGTTCCGTCGGGGCTCAGCGAAGCGATCGACGCGGTTCACACCGTCGCGACCGCGGTTGGTGTTGACGTCGAGATCCGGCAAGGGTCACACCACGCGTTCCACCCCGGTCGCTGCGCCGAAGTCTTCGTGGGGGATATGTCTGTCGGTTTCGCCGGCGAGATTCTTCCACGCATCGCCCTGTCGCTCGATCTTCCCCGAGTCGTCTCCGCTCTCGATCTCGATCTGGATGCCGTGATAACAGCGGCACCCGACCACGTCGTCGCCACACCAGTTCTCGTATTCCCCGCCGCGACCCAGGACGTGTCGCTCGTCGTCGACCAGTCCGTACCAGCAGCTGACGTTCGGGTCTCAATCATTGACGGTGCTGGCGAACTTCTCGAAAGCGCACACCTCGTCGATGACTATCGGGGAACCGGGCTCAACGACAACCAGAAGTCATTGACCTTCGCGCTGCGATTCCGCGCAGCGGATCGGACGCTCACCCAACAGGATGCGACCGACGCCAAGATGGCGGGCGTCGCTGTCGCCGCGTCCCGCCACAACGCGACGATTCGGGAATAGTCGTGGCTCTGCGCGTTGCGGTCGCCGGTGCCAGCGGTTACGCGGGCGGAGAGCTTGTGCGGTTACTTGCCGGGCACCCCGAACTCGATGTTGTCACGGTAACCGCACGGTCGAATGCGGGCAAACCACTCGGGTCGCTGCACCCGCACTTGTCGAGCCTAGGGCTGACTCTGCAGGAAACGACCGCGAAAACGTTGAGTGGTCACGATGTCGTTTTCCTTGCGCTTCCGCATGGGATGTCGGGCAACCTGGGTGATGCCATCGATGCACGTCTCGTCGTTGACTGCGGAGCGGACCATCGACTAACCTCGGCCGACGATTGGGCGCAGTTTTACGGTGGCGATTTCGCGCCGCCGTGGGTTTACGGAATGCCAGAACTCGGGACACAACGTGGTCTGCTGCGCGACGCCGATCGAATCGCGGTCCCCGGCTGTAACGCCACCGCTGTGACGCTGGGTTTTGCGCCGCTAGTGAAACACGATTTGATCGAGACCACCGACCTCGTGTCGGTTTTAGCGGTCGGTGTATCGGGCGCGGGACGCCGAGCCAGCGAAGAGCTTCTCGCCAGCGAGATCCTGGGCAGTGCGTCGGCCTACGCTGTCGGCGGCGCACACCGCCACAATCCCGAAATCCTCCAAAACCTTCGGTCGGTTTCGAATGAGCAACAGGATTTTGCCTTGTCCTTCACCCCGATTCTGGTTCCGATGTCACGCGGAATTCTCGCGACCAACACGGCGACTGTTCGCACTGGTGTGACGTTGGGCAACTTGCGATCTGCCTTCGAGGAAGCCTTCGCAGAACACCATTTCATTACGTTGCTTCCCGAGGGACAACAACCACGAACTGCCGACGTCCTTGGTTCGAATGGCGCTCACACTCAGGTCGCGTTGGACGAACGAGCGCACCGCGCCGTCATCACTGTCGCCATTGACAACCTTGGAAAGGGCACTGCTGGTGCGGCGATTCAGTCGGCGAACATCGCACTCAGTTTCGATGAATCCCTCGGACTCACGACAATCGGAGTCGCACCGTGACCGTGACCTACCCAGAAGGATTCGTCGCCGCCGGCATTGTGGCGGGAATCAAATCGAGCGGAAACAAGGATCTGGCACTCGTTCGCAACCTGGGTCCGCTCAACGTTGCCGCAGCGGTGTTCACCAGCAACCGCAGTCAAGCAAACCCAATCCTCTGGTCGCGCGAAGTCATCAAGGATGGTCAGGTCTCAGCCATTGTCCTCAATTCAGGCGGGGCAAACTGTTTCACCGGCGCGCAGGGGTTCCAGGCAACGCACTCGACCGCCGAGGCCGTCGGCTCGGCCCTCGAAACTTCGAGCAGTGATGTTCTTGTCTGCTCAACCGGGTTGATTGGTGACCAACTTCCGGTCGACAAGATTCTCGCGGGCGTAACCGCGCTGGCCACAGTGCTCGCTCGCGATGGTGGTCAGGACGCGGCCGAGGCCATCATGACTACCGACTCGGTGTCCAAGACCGTCACGCGCGACGGGGTCGGTTACCGCATCGGAGGAATGGCGAAGGGTGCAGGGATGCTCGCACCAGGTCTCGCCACGATGCTCGTGGTCATCACGACCGATGCGGTGTTGACGTCCAACCAACTGGACAATGCTCTGCGTGCCGCAACTCGTGTCTCGTTCGACCGGCTCGATTCTGACGGATGCATGTCGACCAACGATCAGGTCACCCTCATGGCTTCGGGCGCAAGTGGAACCGAGCCCGCCCTCGATGAATTCATCGCACTGTTGACCGACGCGTGTATCGACCTAGCGACGCAATTGCAACGCGACGCCGAGGGCGCTGCCCACGACATCACCATCACGGTGACCGAGGCGGCAACTGAAGCCGACGCGGTCGAAGTCGGTCGATCGATCGCCCGCAACAACCTGTTCAAGGCGGCGGTGTTCGGTAACGACCCGAACTGGGGTCGAGTCCTCGCCGCAATCGGTACCACCAACGCCGAATTCGATCCGTATCACGTCGACGTCCTCATGAACGGGGTGCGCGTGTGTTCTGCGGGCGGTCCCGATCGACCGCGCGACGAGGTGGACATCACACCCCGTGCGCTGCAACTCGACATCGTCCTTCACGTGGGCGACGCGTCGGCGACGATTTTCACCAATGACCTCACTCACGACTACGTTCACGAGAACAGCGCGTACTCGTCCTAATGTCAACGACCCGACCAATCAGCAGCGCCGCGGACAAGGCGCGAGTGCTTATCGAGAGCCTGCCGTGGTTACGGTCGTTCGCCGGCAAGACGGTTGTCATCAAGTTTGGCGGGAGCGCAATGGTGTCGAATGCACTGAAGGAACGATTCGCCGAAGACATGGTGTATTTGCGGACAGTCGGTGTCCGTTCCGTCATTGTTCACGGTGGTGGTCCACAAATCACCGAGATGCTGGCATCACTCGGAATCCCGTCGGATTTCCGGGCTGGCTATCGTTACACGAGCCCCGAGGCGATGGGTGTTGTTCGACAAGTCCTCACCGAACACATTTCGGGGGAACTCGTCGCACTCATCAATGAGCACGGCGTCACCGCAACCGGTATTCCGGGTGACCACGGCCTGTTTGACGGCCGACGCCTGACCCGCGTCAACGGCGACGACGTTGATCTCGGTCTGGTTGGCGAGGTTGTGACGGTCAACCCCGAATCGGTCATTGCCGCCCTTGACGCCGGCGCGATTCCGGTTGTGTCCACTATCGCCCTGGATATTGACGAGCCCGCGCAGAGCCTCAACGTGAACGCCGATTCCGCTGCGGCCGCTCTTGCGATCGCCCTTGGTGCACACAAACTGATGATTCTGACGGATGTCCCTGGCCTTTATGCCGACTGGCCAGACACCACGACACTCGTATCGAGCATTTCGGCGAGCGAATTGCGGGCGATGCTTCCGACCCTGTCGAGTGGCATGATTCCCAAAGCGGCCGCGTGTGTCGCCGCGATTGACGGCGGTGTTCCCAAGGCTGCAATTATTGATGGGCGCGAACCGCATAGCATCCTGCTCGAGGTTTTCACCCCCGAAGGTGTGGGCACCGAAGTCACCCCGGATAAAGGAGAGTAGTGATGGTCCGTCACTTCCGTCGCGACGACGACATCACCCCCGCAGAACAAGCGCAGATCATCGACCTGGCCATTGCCATGAAGGTCGAGCCCTACGCGCACAAACCACTCACCGGCCCACAGTCTGTCGCCCTCGTTTTCGACAAGCCGTCCACGCGAACGCGGGTCTCGTTCAGTGTCGGTGTCGCCGACCTCGGTGGCAACCCGCTCATTATTCAGGCGGGGGAGTCACAGCTTGGAGCGAAAGAATCCATCGCCGATACCGCTCGAGTGCTCGAAAGGATGGTCGCCGCAATCGTGTGGCGTACGTTCGCGCAGTCCGACATCGACGAGATGGCCGCCCATTCCGCCGTTCCCGTCATCAATTCGTTGTCGGATGACTTTCACCCCTGCCAATTGCTGGCCGACCTGATGACGATTCGCGAGCACAAAGGGAGCCTCGCCGGATTGACCGTCGCGTTCGTCGGCGACGGGTCGTCAAACATGGCCAACTCGTACCTCGTGGCGTGCGCGATGGCGGGGATGAACGTTCGTGTCGCGACTCCGGCGAACTATCAACCGCTAGCCGACGCACGAGAGACCGCGACGCGAATCGCGACTGAAACCGGTGGTTCTATTCTCGTGACGGACGCCGTCGCAAATGCACTGGTCGATGCCGACGTCGTCGTGACCGACACCTGGATTTCGATGGGTCAGGAATCCGCAAAGGAACAGCGCATCGCCGACTTCGCCGGATACGGTGTCACGACCGAGCTCTTCGCCGCCGCCAAAGACGACGCCATCTTCCTCCACTGCCTCCCCGCCTATCGCGGGTACGAGGTAGATGCCGACGTCATCGACGGACCGCAGAGCGTCGTTTGGGATGCGGCAGAAAACCGCCTTCACGCCCAGAAGGCATTGATGCACTTCCTCCTCACGGCGTCGTAACGGCAGTAACCGTAGGATTGACCAATGGCGACGAACGAGGGTTCCTTGTGGGGAGGGCGCTTTTCGAGCGGCCCTTCTCCCGAACTGGTTCGGCTGTCGAAATCGACTCATTTCGATTGGCGCCTCGCCCTTTATGACATCGCGGGGTCTCGGGCTCATGCTCGTGCGCTCGCAAAAGCGGGTCTGCTGACAAAATCAGATCTCGCCGACATGCTCGCCGGGCTCGATCGCGTCGCCGCGGCAATTGAATCGGGAGCACTGGTCGCACAGGAATCCGACGAAGACGTCCACGGCGCACTCGAAAACGCGCTCATTTCCGAGGTTGGAACGGACCTGGGCGGTCGCATTCGAGCCGGACGCTCCCGTAACGACCAAATTGCCACGCTCACCCGCATGTACCTGCGGGATGCCGCCAGGGCAGTGTCGATCGAACTCACTCGCCTCATCGACGCGCTCGTCGCGCAGGCCGAGGCGCACCCCACAGTGATCATGCCCGGGCGAACGCACCTGCAGCACGCACAGCCGGTGTTGCTGGCACACACGCTTCTTGCTCACGCCTGGCCGCTCGTTCGTGACATCGAACGGCTTCGGGATTGGGCAGCCCGTGCAGCGGTGTCGCCCTATGGTGGCGGAGCCCTCGCTGGCAACAGCCTCAACCTCGATGCCGACGCGATCGCCACGGAGCTCGGTTTCGCCCACGCGGCGGACAACTCGATCGACGGAACGAGTTCTCGTGATGTGGTCGCCGAATTCGCCTACATTGGGGCGCAAATCGGCGTCGACATCTCGCGTCTGTCCGAAGACCTCATCATCTGGGCGACCCGCGAGTTCGGGTTCATCGCTCTTCACGATTCGTATTCGACCGGCTCCAGCATCATGCCTCAAAAGAAAAATCCCGACATCGCCGAGCTCGCGCGCGGCAAAGCGGGACGACTGATCGGCAACCTGACGGGGCTCTTGACGACGCTCAAGGGGTTGCCGCTCGCCTACAACCGCGATTTGCAAGAGGACAAGGAGCCCGTTTTCGACACCGTCGATACGCTGACGATGGTGTTGTCGGCGCTGGCGGGAATGGTCGAGACGGTGACATTCAACATCGAGCGCATGGCCGAACTCGCGCCACAGGGCTTTTCGCTCGCGACCGACGTCGCCGAGTGGCTCGTCCGACAGAACGTCCCGTTTCGCGAGGCGCACGAAATCACGGGGGCACTCGTGCAGTTTTGTGAACAGAACGGACTCGAGCTCGACCAACCGTCTGACGCCGACTACGCGTCGATCTCACCGCACCTCACGGCCGAGGTTCGTCACGTTCTGACGATCGAAGGTTCGGTTGCCTCGCGCGCCGGACGCGGCGGCACCGCGCCGACCCGTGTCTCCGAACAATTGACTGCACTGACCGCCGCCGTGTCCGCGGCACGAAAGGGATTGTCGTGACCGACTCGACCATGCTTGCCAGGCAAGCGAATGACTCGTCGTTCCCGACACTGTGGGACGAACTGCAGTGGCGCGGTCTCGTTCACGTGTCGACCGATGCCGACGAACTGAAGGCGCTGTTCGAGGGGGCGCCCATCACCTATTACTGCGGGTTCGACCCGACCGCCCCCAGCCTGCACCTCGGTAACCTCGTGCAGCTCTTGCTGTTGCGGCGCATCCAATTGAAGGGGCACAACCCCTTGGGGCTTGTCGGTGGTTCCACGGGTCTCGTCGGCGATCCCAAGCCCACCGCAGAACGGACCCTCAACGACCGCGAGACGGTTGCTGAATGGGTCGGTTACCTCGGCGCGCAAATCTCGAAGTTCCTCGATTTCTCTGGGAAGAATCCGGCGAGGCTCGTCAACAACCTCGACTGGACCCAACCGATGTCGGCCATCGACTTCTTGCGCGAGATCGGCAAGCACTTCCGAGTCGGCACGATGCTCAAGAAAGACGCGGTCAGCGCGCGATTGAACTCGGAAGCGGGTATCTCATACACAGAGTTCTCGTACCAGGTCCTGCAGGCACTCGACTTCCTCGAGTTGTACCGTCAGTACGGTTGTGTCCTGCAAACCGGCGGAAGCGATCAGTGGGGGAACCTCACGAGCGGCACCGATCTGATTCACAAGGTCGAGGGTGTTTCAGCACACGCGATTGGCACGCCACTCATCACTAACTCCGACGGAACCAAGTTCGGAAAGAGCGAGGGCAACGCCGTCTGGCTCGACCCGAATCTCACGTCGCCCTACGCGATGTATCAGTTCTGGCTCAACACTCTCGACGCCGACGTCATCGACCGCCTCAAGGTTTTCACCTTCTTGTCCCGCGCCGAGATCGAAGCACTGGCAGTCCAGGTTGAGTCTGAACCTGCTAAACGAGAAGCTCAGCGCACGCTCGCGTGGCAGGTCACTGCTCTCGTTCACGGTGACTCGGCGGCCGACGCTGTCGTCGCTGCCAGCGCGGCACTGTTTGGAAACGGTGATTTGTTTGCGCTCGACGCAGCCACAGTCGCTGGTGCGACAGCCGAACTTCCGCAGGCCACCGTAACCGCCGACACGCTCGTCACCACCGCGCTCGTCGAGTCGGGACTCTGTTCATCCGCCTCGGACGCGCGCCGTGCGATTCAGCAGGGCGGTGTCGCCATCAACAACGAGGCGGTCTCCGCCGAGACCGACCTCGTCGGCGATCGCACACTTGCCGGCGGCATCTCGATTCTTCGTCGCGGCAAGAAGACCCTCGCAGCGCTCGTTATCGGAAAGTAGGTCCAGCATGTCCAACGCACTTCTCGTCGTCGACGTTCAAAACTGGGGATTCGCGGGGGACTGGCCCGTCCCCGATCACGAGGCATTGCTCGAACGAATCCGTGAACGCGTCGAGTCGGCTCGCACGAGCGGCGAATTGGTCGTCTGGGTTCAAAATGACGGTGACGCCGACGAGATGGACGCCCCAGGCGAATTCTTTTGGGAACTGACTCTTGCGCCAGTTGATGGCGAACGCGTGTGGCGCAAAACGACAAAAGATGTCTTCGAATCTAACCCCGACCTCGCCGGTTGGCTGCGCGAGCAGGGTGTGACAGAACTCGACATCATCGGCCTTCAATCCGAGATGTGTGTTCGGTCGTCAACACTCGGTGCCCGTGACGCGGGTTTCACCGCTCGACCGCTGCCCGGACGCCACGGAACCTACCCGGAGGGCACTCACGACGAAACCGGTCCAACCGGCGTCACGGCGGCGGAACTCTCCGCTCGCGTCGACGCCGAACTTGCCCAGTAGTCCCGGCTACCTACGTTTGTGCGGCTTCGGATTCTTCAAGGTACTTTCGCCGCCACCTCGAACAGACAACGCTCGCCGCAATCGCGATGACGGGGGGAGCTATCCACGTGATCCCCGAGATTTGATTCTCGAGAATGCCCGCGGCCGAACCGACGTCGGTTGTGTCAAAAAACGCCACGGGATTAATGACGCCGAATAGTAGTAACGATGCATACGCGGGAATCGTGAACGCTCGCTGGGCTCGATAGAGCGTTTCGTAGGCGTCGGCCGACCAGGTTTTGCTCTCGTTGAACCGAAGCCGAAGCGCGACCACGAAGAGAGCACCGGCGACGAGTACCCCGAGGGTGTTGGGAAGCTCGAACGGTAACCCCGCCATCGCCGCCCAGTATTCCCCGTGGGGAGCGAGGCGAATGATGATGTTAACCAGGAGCAGAAGAAAAACGCTGCCCATCAGGACAATCTGCCGACGACCGAATGTCGGCGACAGGACCCTGGGAGTTCGTGTTGGCGTGGTGACTGTCAAAGGTCTCGCGCCCTCCGACCCGTCGAGGGACGCGTCGGAAGGCGCGTCCTCGTCGGCTGCTGAATCCCGATCGTCCGTTTCGGACTCAGACTTCGGTCCGACCGCCATCACGAGTATTCCTAACAGACCAATGATCATTCCAGCGGGAAGCGTTCCCACTAGAAACCAACCCGCAATTCTGGGGCCGCCGAACGCGTCGGGCAAAATTAGTGGCGTAAACGCGACGAGCGCTCCCACTGCAAGAACGATTAATCCGATCCTCGTCGATTCGCGGTTCACGGTTACGTTCTCTACTCTGACGCGATTTTTCGATACCGGGCACGCACGACCGAGGCAAAGACGAGGGACGCAATAGACGCCACCGGCGGAATGAAATCCGTGATTACCGTCCCGACCAACTCGAATGCGGCGCTGTCATCGTATTCCAGAAGGCTCAGCGAGGTATCCAGAGTGATGAGTGGCCAAAGAGCGACAACACAACCCGCGATCGACACGACGAGCTGTGACTGGTAAAGGCGGAGGAACCCCAATCCTTCGTGAGCGTTTCGAGCCAGAAAAACGAACCAACCGGCGAAAAACGCGGGAACGAGGTCGAAAAGAATCATGATTCCCGAAAAGGGCTGGAAAATCGTGACCCGCATGACACAGCTGACAAGCACAACAACGAACCCGAACGCGTAGGCGATTTTGACCGTTCGAGCCAGCCCTGATGGAAGAGGCGGCAACTCAACCGGCTTCGCGTCTGAAGGGGCTCCAGATCCACTAGCCTTTGCCTGTCCTTGAGTCGATGTCGCCGACTCCGCAAAATCCGACGCCGTGCTCTTGGTTGCGCCGACGATGGCGATGATCAAACCCACGATGACCACCACTGCACCAACGGGTGCCGTGTAAAACGTATACCAGTGCAGGACTACGCCGATCTGGCTTCCGAACGCCAGCGCAATCATCGAGATTATGAGCGGCGCGAGCCCGAACAAGCACCCTGCGCCGGCGAGTATTCCACCAGTTCTTACAGATCGATTTGCCATGTGCTAACGCTAGCGAAAATCTGCTTGCCCACAAACATCTAACGATGAATGATTGTGACACGCCCGAGTTGAGCCATTGTTTGCTCGAGCCCTAAAAGACGCGTAAGTTTGCGACGTTGCCCCAAAGACGGTCCAGCGAAATGCAGGTTCGAATCAAGCGGAAACATCAGGCCAGCAGCCGACTCTTGCGAGTCACGGCAGCTCGGACTAAACTCGACATCTCATCGAAGAGATTCGCAGATCATCACGATTTGCATAAGGAAAACCTCGGTGCTATGTTAGACAAGTTGCCCTGATTGCGGCGTGTAAGCGCGTGCAGTCAGGTGCGTACGGTCCTTGAGAACTCAACAGTGTGCACTAAGTCAATGCCAAATAACCTCGTCGATCACTAGCTTGCTAGTGGTTGGCAAGATTCCTTTGGAACAAAGACGGACAAGTCAGTAGACTGTCTAAATTGTCAGAGAACAACTCTGCGGCTTCGGCCGCAACAGATTTGTCGGACTTCGGTCTGGCAGAACTACCTTTATGGAGAGTTTGATCCTGGCTCAGGACGAACGCTGGCGGCGTGCTTAACACATGCAAGTCGAACGATGAACGCGGGAGCTTGCTCCTGCCGGATTAGTGGCGAACGGGTGAGTAACACGTGAGCAATCTGCCCTTGACTCTGGGATAACGCCGAGAAATTGGTGCTAATACCGGATATGACCCCTGGCGGCATCGCTGGGGGTGGAAAGTTTTTCGGTCAAGGATGAGCTCGCGGCCTATCAGCTAGTTGGTGAGGTAATGGCTCACCAAGGCGACGACGGGTAGCCGGCCTGAGAGGGTGACCGGCCACACTGGGACTGAGACACGGCCCAGACTCCTACGGGAGGCAGCAGTGGGGAATATTGCACAATGGGCGAAAGCCTGATGCAGCAACGCCGCGTGGGGGATGACGGCCTTCGGGTTGTAAACCTCTTTTAGCAGGGAAGAAGCGAAAGTGACGGTACCTGCAGAAAAAGCGCCGGCTAACTACGTGCCAGCAGCCGCGGTAATACGTAGGGCGCAAGCGTTGTCCGGAATTATTGGGCGTAAAGAGCTCGTAGGCGGTTGGTCGCGTCTGCTGTGAAAACCCGAGGCTCAACCTCGGACCTGCAGTGGGTACGGGCCAACTAGAGTGCGGTAGGGGAGATCGGAATTCCTGGTGTAGCGGTGGAATGCGCAGATATCAGGAGGAACACCAATGGCGAAGGCAGATCTCTGGGCCGTAACTGACGCTGAGGAGCGAAAGCGTGGGGAGCGAACAGGATTAGATACCCTGGTAGTCCACGCCGTAAACGGTGGGAACTAGTTGTAGGGGCCATTCCACGGCTTCTGTGACGAAGCTAACGCATTAAGTTCCCCGCCTGGGGAGTACGGTCGCAAGACTAAAACTCAAAGGAATTGACGGGGGCCCGCACAAGCGGCGGAGCATGCGGATTAATTCGATGCAACGCGAAGAACCTTACCAAGGCTTGACATATAGAGGAAACGTGCAGAGATGTACGCCCCGCAAGGTCTCTATACAGGTGGTGCATGGTTGTCGTCAGCTCGTGTCGTGAGATGTTGGGTTAAGTCCCGCAACGAGCGCAACCCTCGTCCTATGTTGCCAGCACGTAATGGTGGGAACTCATGGGAGACTGCCGGGG
>Ga0214921_10006362_pt1 | contig 16232 bp, 19 predicted proteins | sample LL1505_MetaG_FD_177992 | JGI IMG/M metagenome (GOLD analysis project Ga0214921, IMG submission 177992) | Freshwater microbial communities from Lake Lanier, Atlanta, Georgia, United States - LL-1505 | ecosystem: Environmental > Aquatic > Freshwater > Lake | place: USA: Georgia | collected...
ATCGTAGTCTTCGCCCAGACCGTCAACGTCGCCGTCTTCGCCCACCGCGTCGAAGTCTTCGCCCAGACCGCCGTCGTCATCTTCGCCCAACGCGTCGAAGTCTTCGCCCAGACCGCCGTCGTCATCTTCGCCCAACGCGTCGAAGTCTTCGCCCAGACCGTCAAGGTCGCCGTCTTCGCCCAACGCGTCGAAGTCTTCGCCCAGACCGTCAAGGTCTTCGCCCTCTTCGCCCAACGCATCGAAGTCTTCGCCCAGACCGCCGTCGTCCTCTTCGCCCAGACCGTCAAGGTCTTCGCCCAGGCCGTCGAGGTCTTCGCCAAGCTCGCTGAGCAGCTCATCAAGGCCCATCGTATCGAGGGCAGCAAGGACAGTAGGTTCCAGAACGTCGGCCATGGGAGGCTCCTAAGAGGGTTTTTTCTTGCCACCAAGGGCAAGGTTGATGTCTACTCCACGCTCGCTAATCCGATCAAGCGATGTGCTCAACTCGGACGAGACGATGTGGGCTTCTTTGACGAGAGAGGAGAGGAGATCGCGATCAACCGGATCGAACGCAGCCACGACACGGATCTTCAACGCATCGCGGCGCGAGGCGGACTCGAGGAGCCAGAAGGCACCTCCCAGCACGACGGTCGCCCCGAGAGCCGAAGCTCCCACAAGCACCATGCGGTCGCGCAGTTGCGTGTCCATACGTTTACGATCTCCGAGAGAGCATGTATCCGATCCCAGCGCCCGCACCCAGCGAAACAAGGGCGACCGCGAGCACGGAGACAATGCCCACCTCGGGCTTCGCAGGTGCAGCCGGGGCCAGAACGATGACGGGAGCAGGCGCGGGGGCCGAAGGCTTCGCCACCATATCCTTGATCACCTTCGCCGCGATCAAGGGCACAATGCCAAACGACGGATCGCCATCCAGCAGCCGGTCGATCTGCGCGTTGGTCATCGGGACCGACCGAACGCGTACCCTGCACCCGCACCCACACCGAGGGCCACGAGGCCGATGAGCGCGAGCTGGAGCGGGGAGACGCCCGCAGCAGCGGGAGCCGCCGGGGCTTGGATGATAATGGGAGCCGGTGCCGGTGCCGCCTCGGCCTTCTTCGTAGCCAGCGCGATCGCCCGCTCTGCGACCTTGCCGGCCTTCGACGTTCCAGACTCATCCTTCGTGAAGAAGGCTTTGATCTGCTTGCCAACCGGCTTTGCAGACATCTTTGGAGTAGGAGCGGGAGTGGCGGGAGGAACGGGAGGTGCCGCCTCGGCCCCGTAGAAGCCCATCGACATCATCGGGGCCGAGAGCGCGGCCATCGCGAGGCTTCCCCTACGGGAGTCCTTCCGGCGCGCGTAGGGACCCGGTGCCGGGTACACCACCTCAAGCACCTCGGCCGGAGGGTGCCAGATCGGAGTCGCCGGCCATGCGGCTTCGTAGATGGGCGGGTACGCGTACATGCTCAGATGCCCCATTCGGAGCGCATCTTGGCGACCGTATCCGGCCCGACCACACCCTGCGCCTTGAGGCCACGCACGCGCTTCTGGAACGCGATGACCGCGTCCCGAGTGTTCTTCCCGAACTTGCCATCTTCCTCGATGCCCGCTCCCTCGTGCTTGTTCAGGAGCTGCTGGAGGAACAGGATCTCGCCGTTCGGGACCACGCCGTCCTCGCTCGTGTCCTTCATCCCCATCTTGAGGTAGAGGGCACCCGTGAGGGGGAACGCTGCGGCAGGAGCTGCGGAAGCAGAGGGGGCCGTGCTCGCAAAATCCTTCTCATACGCGGCCTTGCCCGCCGCACGCACCGCTCCACGGGCCGCACGCAGCTCCGTGCGCTGAGCGACGATCAGCCTGTCGAGTTCTGCGATGAGCGTCGGATCGGAGGTCTTGGCGCGCTTCTCCGTCATGCGCTGGAGGCGTACCTGAGCGAGCGCCAACCGCTTCTCCTTGACCTGCTGGGCCTCGCGCTCGGCTTTGCGAGCGATGGCTGCGGCCTTTCCGGCCTGCGACATCCGCTTGGCGTCACGCTTCCCCGTCGAGAACAGGTTGCTGAAGAACTCGCCCAGCGACTGGAAGAAGCCACCGAACGCATCGTTCGACTGCACCGCGTAGGCCAGCATGGCATCGCCGTCCGCGCCGATCTTCGCCGCACGGTGCTTGAAGTGACGCACGAAGCGCCGACGCGCCGGGGTCACCCCGTTGTAGCTCTTGAGGTACTCCTCCTCGTTGTACGCCTTGGGCGCGGTCGCGGCCTCGCTCTCCGGCTCGGCGCTCTCTTCAGAGGACGACTCGGTAGGGGCCGATCCCGCGCGACGTTCCAGCTCGGCCTTGGCCGCTGCACGCACATCAGAGCGGCGCAGGCCGTCCTTGGCGATGGCGCGAAGGCGGGCCTCGGAGAGCGACTTGAACTTCTCCTGCATGACGCGCAGCCGCTTGGTCTTCGCGTCCACCGCGTCCTCATCGCCCTCTTCTTCGCGGCGAGCCAGCTCAGCACGCGCGGCCTCGCGCACTTCTTTCTTGCGGAGGCTGTCGTTGGCGATGGCCTTGACCTTTTTGGTGGACATGTTTTTGAGCTTCGTGCTCATCACCGCCGCACGATCTTCCGCGCCGTAGTCGGTCAGGTGGTCGAAGAGATCGACCTCGGATTCATCCACGCCCATGCGGGCGTCTTCTGCGCTCCAAACCGACTTCGACCCCGACTGGAGGGCCTTGGCCTTGGCCCGGAGCATCTGGATCGTGGCGCGCATCCGCGCCCGAGCGGGGCCCGGCTTGGTGGACTGGATCTTCGCCCGGAGGGCTTGGATCTCCTTGCGGGCTGCGACACCCGAGGCCGCAGCCACAGCGCCCATGCGCTCGGCGCAGTCCGCACCGAACACGGAGTCGAGGTCGCCCCCAAAGGTGCTGGCTGCGGCGTCGAGGTACGCGAGCGACTCGCTGAAGTCCACATCATCCGCGCCCATGGTGTCGCTGGACTTGTAGAGCTGGGAGAGGAGCTTGTTCATCACGTCTTCGCGCTGGGAGGCCGACAGGGTCTCCTCATACGCCTTGCGACGGAGAATACGGGTCTCCTCGGGAGAGTAGTAGCCGAAGCCATCGGCGGTGTGCGTGGCCCGCACGGCTCCGATGACGTTGGCCTCGAGCGCGAACGCCTCGTTCTCCTCCTCGGAGGCCGCTTCGGCGCCCATGCGGGAGAGTTGGTGGTAACCACGCAGCGAGGCTTTCGCAGCCGCACCCCGAAGGCGGTGGGCGCGACGGCGACGGATGTCGGCCTGTGCGAGCGCCTCTTGGGCTCCCTGCACGAACGCCCGTGCATCGGGGTTCCCTTGATCGGCCTTCTTCGCCAGAACGCGGGCGGCGACGAGATCGCGCGCTGCACCAACACGGACGATGTCCATGGGGGACGACGAGGAAACGAGGTACGACAAGAGATCGGACGACATGCAGCCACCGGGAGAGGAGGAGGTGGGAGGAGAAAAGACCGGGGGCATCAGGCAGAGGAGCCTGATGCCCCCGGAAGGGTCCTGCAAAGCAGGACGGTCGGACTACCGGTAGTAGTTGGACCCGCCCTGCGGCTTGGTCTGGGTCTGGGTCTTCTTGCTCTGGCGCTTCACGTCCTGGAACTTGACCTTGCGGGGAGCGCCCTTCTCACGCAGCTTCTTGCCCTCGTTGTTCAGGAACGCGACAGCGCGCTGCTGCTCGGCAAGGGAGAGCTGGTTGAACGGGATAGCGTCCTGACCGGGGATCGCCACAACACGGGTCGGGACCTTCTTGGACTTCTTGATCATGTAGGGCAGCTTCTGGCCTTCGATCTGCTCGTAGATCTTCTTGACCGACTTGCGGCTCTTCTTGGAACGGCGCTTCTTGCTGGTGAAGCGCACGTCGGAGTAGAGCTTGACGAAGGCGGTGTACTTGTCACGGCTGCTCTTGAGATTGGTGAAGTCCTGGGGGCTCATCTTCCCCTGCTTCACGACCACCTTGCTATCCGGGGACTTCATGGCGCGCATGATCTTGCCCGCGCGGCTGCGGAGGGGCTTCGTGGCCTTCAGGCTCTTCTTGGTGGCGCGGGCTTCCTTGGCCTTCAGACGGATCGCGTCCTGACGCTTCTTGGACGCCTGCCTCTGCGCGGCGATCTTCTGGGCGATCTTCTGCTTGGCGGTGAGGGGCTTCTTGGACTTCTGGCTCTGGCGCTGGCCCTGAGTCTGGGTCTGCGTGCGAGTCTGGGTCTGGGTCTGGGTGCGGGTCTGGGTCTGGGTCTGAGCCTTGGGCTGAAGACGCGCGATCAGATCTTCCTTCGACATGTTGTTGATCGCCGCCAGCGCACCCTGCTTCTGGGCCTGCGTGTTGGTCTGGCCGGATGCGGTGGCTGCGGCGTTGTAGCGCTGAAACATCAGCTTGCGAAGGCTGGCGAGGGTCTTTTTCTGAAGAGAAGCGGTGGGCATTGGGAGAGTCTCCGATGGAGGAAGCGCCGAGGGGCGCGAGGATGGGTGTGACGCCCGAGGGCGTTACGAGACCGGAGTCGAAAGACACCGGGAGATCAGTTCGGACTTGGTGAGGCGCAGCAACCGGGTGGTCTCTGCGTCTACCTTGTCCGAGGGGCAGGCCTGCCGAGCCAGGATCTGCTCCACGATCTGCAGCTTCGTCAACGCCGCGAGCGAACTCGCGGTGTACGAAGACGGATCGGAAGCCGAAGCGTCCGATACGGGAGAGACATCCCCAGAAGGGAAGTCCTCGGAGGCCTGCGATAGCGCCCCCTCCTCCATGGAAAGGAGACCGAGCGTAGGCTCGGAACGGTCTCCTTCTTCGGCTGGAGTGACCCCCAGCGAATCAAAATGCACGCGCACGCGGGCCGCAGTTTCAGCGGCCTCAGCAAGTGTCAGTGCGAGAAGTTCTGCGTTCATCGACGGATGGCTCCGATAAGCGGAAGTAGCATGGAGCCAAGCGCAAGTCCACCCACACCCACAACCTTCTGTCCGGTGTCGGATCGAGCCATGTCCAGCGCGCCCTGAACCATAGGTGCAGCCTGCCCAAACAGGGTCTCCATCACGACGTTGACTTGGCGTTCTGTGAGCAACGGTTTGGATGCGGGAGCGGCAGTACGCGGACGCGAGGACGCCGGAGCGGGCCGCGCCGCCGCAGCTTCCTCCTCTTCGATCCACGGGTCACTGTAGGTAGACGCTTCGTGCTGGGCGCGGTGCATGGAGCGCACCGCGCGCTGAGCACGCTGCGAGCGCAGATCGACATCCCCGCGACGAAGGCCGCGCACGATGTCCATGTCCTCTTGTTCGCGTTCGCCTTGGCCCCTCATGCGCCGTAGACCTCAGCGCCAACTCGGCGCGGAGGGGGAAGCGGAGACCCCTGCCCATCCGGGTAGGCGTTCGCCGCACCGTAGAACACCGGGCCGTAGATCGCATCCTCGGCCTCGTTCATCGTCGCCACCAGCGTGGAGCGCGAGCCCTCGACCAAGAGGCCGAGGAGGTCTTCGTCCGCGCCGTAAAGGACGGGGCCGTACACGGCCTCTTCCACGTCGTTCATGTACGCGACATCCGAGCCGAGGTAGTCCGACACCGAGGTGTTCTGGGTGATCGCAGCGACCGCATCGGCGGCATCGTACCCAGACGGGACACGACGGACCTCTTCCTCAAAAATGAGGTCGAGGAGGTCACCGGAGATCCCAGTCTTGCGCTGGATGCCAATCACGATGACCGGCTCGGTGCCGTAGGCGCCCGAGCAGGACGTGAGCCGCCCGTAGTTCACGCTGCCGTTGGGCGCGATGGAGCGCAAGGCGTCCGTGAGCTGCGTGAAGAGCTTGGTGGCCTTCTGGGTCTTGTCGAACACGTTCTTGCCTTCGCGCAGCGACTGAACGTCGGAGACGGAAGGGAGGAGCACCCGGCGCTGGAGGTTCGCAGCCTTGGCTTGCGTCTTGTCCAGCTCGGCGGACTTCTTGGGTTCAGCCTTGGTATCGGCCTCGTCCGCGTCGGCGTCCGAATCCTCGATGTCCTCGTCGGCATCCTCGAGTCCGATCTTGGCAAGGTGGGCCGCGTTCATCTGCGCGCGGGCCTTGCGACGGATCTTCCGAGCGAGGGCCGGGCGAACCGCGCCCATCTGATCTGCGAGGCCGAGGAGCCGCTCCGAGGACACAACCCCGTCGAGCAGATCGACCATGGAGGAAGACGTGAGTCCGTCGAGGCCATCGGCCCCAAAAGCCGCCAGGCGCTCGCCCACGTCGCGCCCGAAGAGCGCACGGAAGTCGGCGCTGGTGAACTCCACGTCCTCGCCCCCGTCGATGCCGTAGTAGTCATGCTCCATCGCGCTGAACAGGTAGCCGATGGTCTCTGCACGAAGGTCCGCGGCCAGATCTTCCTGACCCACGGCGTAGTCCGAGGCCCCGTAGTAGCAAGTGCCCCCGTAGCTCGGAGCCCCTTGGGACAGCTCCTCCTCCAGCGCAGCTTGATCCCGGTAGTAGTACGGGCTCACCTTCTTGGACACGGGCGTGTAGCCGGGCTGGGCGGGAGCCGGAGCGACCGGCGCAACCGGCGCAACCGCCGTAGGCGGGGTGACCGTAGGCGCAACCAACGTCGGCGCGTAGGACGGCGTGACCGGCATGGGCATCGCAGTCGGGCGCGTAGCCGGGTAACGGGTAGGCATCGGAAACCGACGCTGGGCGGGGACCATGCGGACCCGAGGGGCGACACGGAAGCCGAGCAGCTCGGCCTCCAAGCGAGCGGGAGGAACGAGGCCGGCACGGTCTACGCCCAGCTTGCCCATGCGGGCCCAGATCTGCTTGAGGCGGATCAGAACACGACCCGCCTTGTTCTTTCGGTTCATCGCCACAAGCGGCCCCGCCGTAGCCTTGCCCGAGAGCCAGTAGCGGAAGCGCTCAACGACCCGTGCGTAGCGGGCCCGAAGCCGCGCCGTCTGACCGGCCGTCGCACCCAGCGTGTCCGCGCCCAGCGTGTCTGCGTACAAGCCCATCAGGTCTTCGTTCAGCTCGGGCATCGCCTCGGCGGTGTACTCGACCGCGAGCGGGAACGCCGTGAAGTCACTGGGCAGCATCGCCGCCACTTCGGACCCCGAGAACACCACGCCGTGCATCGTGCGTGCGCCGGGCCGGAGGATGATGGTGTTGCCGTAGTTGACGAGGTTGGAAACCGGGAAGGTTCCGTGCTCGCCCGAAAGGGAGGCGGCAATACGCTCGAGGTCGGTGTCATTCAAGGACATGAGAGACTCCATGCGCGGATATAGCCCGCGCTGCGATCAGATACCACGGAGGTGGAAGACGAACTTGTTGGCGACGTTGCAGGAGAGCGCCGACCAGAGCGCATCGACACGCTCCCCGGCGTTGGCCGCGTAGACAAACGTCGAGGTGAACTGGGGAAGCTGGAAGGTGAGTACGCAAGCACTCTCCACCGTGATCGCCTCGCATCCCTCGGGCAACTCAATGACCGAGGCCGGCGTCGTGTAGTCGAGGAACGAGAGGAGTTGCGAGCGCCCCAAGATCTCATAGACCCAAGTGAAGTAGAGCGTGCAGTCAGCCGGGATCGGCGTGATCGCGCGCACATTGACATGAGGGTAGGAGCCAACGTGCAGCTCCGCAGAGATCCCTTCTCCGACTTGAAAGACGCGGCGGGCGATGCCGCCGTAGGCGGTGCCGGCCTCGGCATCGATCGTCACCGAGAGGCCGGGCGTGGCACTCTCGTTCTTGAAGCTGATCGACATCCCCATCGGGCCAATGCCATCGACGTTGACGGGGGGGCGACCCTTCCAGAGGGCCGAGGTGTCGGTCTTGGGGCCTCGGAAGAGACCGCCATCCCGCGCGCCACCGGCAAGCTCTTGCAGGTTGGTCAGCGGGTATCGAATCGGGAACTGGCTCATCCGTTTCCTCCCATGCCAGCGGCACGGCTTGGGTCAAGAAGCCCCCACCGCTTCGTCTTCACGACGACGTGGTAGAGATGCGGGCCGCTCTGGTACACATAGGTCCGAGCGTCCTCTCCGGCAAACATCATCTCGGCAGCGACAGCCGCAGACAGGTCTTCGCAATCGCCCTGCGCCGTCCCGCCGTTCGCGAGCTGGCCCGTCAGCTCGTTCCACGTTTGCCAGTGCTCGCGCGGGTCGGCCCGATTGTAGCGGACGCGCCCCGACTGGATGCCGCGCAAGATGGGCATCTTCTTCGGATCGGCGCTGACATGACGCATCTGGCCGAGGTTGGCCGATACGATCCCGTCCAGCAGGTTGGCCGCGTCTTCGGTAGACACGCGGATGTAGGGAGTGACGGGCATGCTACCTCGTGACGTAGGCAGTAGTGTCGATGCTGGGCGTGCGGCCTTGGGCTCCGCGGCGAGCGTAAGGGCCCGGCTGGTGCCGCCCAAACGTGGTGTCTTCGAGGACATCGACGATAAGCTGGAGCGTAAAGGTCATCGAGGTGTACGGCACGCCGACCACAGCCGCCGTGAGCGTCACCCGATTGGGAGAAACGAGGATCGGATTGTCACGCAGTCCCGCGTACTCGGGGAGGAGCGACGAGTAGACCGTGGCATCCGCGTACTCGCCCTGCGGGAAGAGGTTCGCAGAGCCGCCCACGTTGAGGCTCCGCACGAGGAGCGTCGGGCGCTGGTTCGACGTGTAGAGCTGCGGGATCAACGAGGCGGGGAGGAAACCACCCCCGTCCGGAATGGGAATGGTCGCGGGGTCGGGTAGATCTTGGATGTACTGGGGGAGCGGGCAGGCCTTCGTGGAGACTTGAAAGCCCACGATGCGAACCGTCGCCCACTCCAAGATCGGACTCCGGAAGTAGAGCCCGGTCACCTTCCGGTTCGCGGTGATCCCATCCGTCGCGAACGGCGGGATGTTCACGATGACCGTGGGGTTGGCCTCGTCGGGCTGGAGCGCGCCTGCGGCCGTCGTGACGGTCGTCCACCCCGTCTGGGGGATCTTCGCAAAAGGGCCCGAGGGGAAGGTCGGCTGGTTGTCCAGCTCGTAGAGGTACAAAGGGATCGCAACCAAGCGACCGATGCCGGGAGGCGCATTGGCCTCAAACCGAAGACCGCCGATCCCATTCACGCCCGCCGCAGACGCAGCCACGTTTTTCAACATGGACTCGGGAGACGGACGAATCTCTACCTTGCCTACCTGCAGATACAGCTTGTCCAGCTCGTAACGAATGTCACGCGCACGGTCTCCGCTGCTGAGGCGAAGGAGGAGTTCCAGACGGCGGATGCGGCCTTGAACGATGCGGCGATCAGATGCGTCAGACATGACTGCCCCTTAGCGTGAAGACGACGCAGATGCACGAAAGGCCCGACCGCGCCGAGACGCGAGCGGGCCTCACGGAAGCCCGGCCGAGGACAAGCCTCGACCGAGCCAGACCGAGACTACCGGTTGACGAACGACCCGCCCTGACGGACGAGCGCGCCAGCGCGAGCATACGGGCCCGGTACATGGGCGCCGTAGTTGTCGTCCACCAAGATCTCGCAGACGAGGCTGCAGGAGAAGTTGATGCGCGACACGGTGACACCGACTGGACCAACGACCTGCGCGTTGAGCTGCGCGACGTTCGGGCTCTTGAGGATGGGATAGTCGCGGAGACCCGCGAAGCTGTCCTGACCCGAGAGGTAGATGTCCGCAGGAGCGAAGTCTTCGTGAACGAAGAGGTTCGCGCCGCCGCCGATCTGGAGCTGCGAGAAGCAGAGCTGCGCGACCGGGCCGTTCGGGAGAACGGGGTAGCGCATGGCGGCTTCAAAGCCCACGATACGGAGGGTGGCCCAAGAGATCTGGGGGGTCTGGAGCTGGACAGTTCCGGTCACCGCAGCGGTCACCGCACCGGACTCGTTCGGGGACTGCGCGCAGATCGCCGGGACGGTGGTCGAGGTGCCCGTGGCAGCCGGGGCAACCGCGGACGTGCTCAGAGGCTTGAAGCCAGCGGTCGAGGTGGTCAGGTAGAACGGGATGCGGATGAGGCGACCGACGCCGGGGGGCGCCTGTGCAGTGAACTGGAGACCGCCCACGCCGTCAACCATGGCGCGGTTGATGCGGTTCTGAGCGTCGAGGAGCGGATTGGCAGAAGAGCGAGCCATGGAGAACTCCGTAGAGGTAGAGGAAAAAGAAGGAGGATGGGTGGCGTGCCGCGCACAGAGTGCGCGGCACGCCGGATGGGACTAGCGGTTGACGAACGAACCGCCCTGACGAACGAGGCTTCCAGCGCGTGCATACGGGCCAGGAATATGGGCGCCGTAGTTGTCGTCCACGAGCACTTCGCAGAGCAACGAGCAGCTCACGGTCATCGACTCGCCACCCACGTCATCGAGCATCTGGACGGTCACGACCGCAGTGTTCGGGGACTTGAGGATGGGGTAGTCGCGGAGACCGCAGAACTCGGGCTGATCGGCGCTGTAGATGTCGGCATCCGCGTAGTCTTCGTGGGTGAAGAGGTTCGCGCCGCCGCCGATCTTCAGATCCTGCACGAGCAGGATGGGGCCGGGGTTCTGGATGGCACAGTTGAGCTTCTGCGCGACTTCGAAGCCAACGATCCGCAGGGTGGCCCAAGAGATCTGGGGGGTCTGCAGGATGTGAGCCGCGTTGCCCGAGGCCACAGGGATCTCGATGAACACCGGGTTGGTGGTGCTGGCCGCAGTGGGGGTGGCCACGGTCGTATTGGAAGTCGTCACGTTCGCGGTCGCGTTGACCGGGTAGAACGGGAGACGGACGAGGCGACCGATACCGGGGGGCGACATGGCCTGGAAGCCCAGACCGCCGATCCCTTCGATACCCGAAGCAGCGAGCGCAGTCGCCGCAGCCTGCTGCTGAGCGGTGTAGCCGCTCTTGGCGAGGATGCGATCGATACGCATGAGCTTCTGCTTGATCGCCTTCTGACGCGCAGGGCCGACCAGCGGCAGGGTGGCAACGAGCTTGCTGCGGATGCGGAGGAGACGAGCGAGCTTGCGCTCGTTCATCGCGCCCAGCTCGTCCGCGCCCGTCTCATCGTCGAGGCCGAAGTCTTCATCAAGGCCGAAATCATCGTAGGACATTGTAAACTCCAAAAAGGGGAGGGAGAGGGAGGAGAAACGGGGAGAGGGGACTACCAGCCGTAGGAGCTGTTCATCGAGCCGCGACCGTAGCGGTTCTCAGACTTGACACCGGCCTTGCCAGCCTTGGGGGCCGGAGCGGACTCGGTGACTTGGGGAGCGGCCTCGACATCCGCGACCATCTCGATGTGCTGCTTCTTGGCCTTGGCGGCCATGCGGCAGGTCTCGGTGGCAACGAAGGAGCCGAGGAGGCCGGTCGCCACGTCGTGTCCGACGCGACGGGCCATCGGGGGGCCGAACTGGCCGGCGATGGCCGCAGCGAGACCGCCGAGGAAGCGGGCGTCGGTGTAGGCCTCGACCTGCTTGTTGGCGCCGATCTTGATGCCGGTGCGGAGGGTGCCGTCTTGGCAAGCGAAGTGGGTGGCTGCGGCGTTCAGGCCGAGCGAGCCAAGCAGATCAAGGGGAGTGAAGTCAGAAGCGTCACCGAGCATGGGAACTCCAGAAGGAGAGGGGGTGGAACAGGCAGCGGGTCATTCCCGCAGTCCTCTTCTACTGGGCTTGCAACGGCGAGGGAAGGTCGTTAGGGGGGTCGAGAAAGTTCATGTTCACGTTCACGCATGAACATGGCTTTGAAACACCAAGAACAAGAGCAGACCCAACGCATGAACAAACCCCCTCCTCGCACCCGGATCCGACCCGCTCTTGCAGGTGCGTCGGGACGAGACACCGACGAGGAGGAGGAAGTCGTCGATGTGGGCCTTCGCGCCAACCCGCGCCTGACCGGGGACGCACGCTACTACTGCTACACCTGCGGAAGCCCATGGCCCAAAGAGGCCGTCGTGTGCCCCGCCTGCAAAGGGGGCGACCGCGCCCGAAACGCTGCGCGCCCCATTCGCCCCGCACAAAACGACACCACCCTTTTTGACGGGCCGTGGAGGCTCATCCCGTGGCCGAAACAAGGCACGGTCGCCATGTACGGAGGCCCCGGAGCGGGGAAGTCCAGCCTCGCCGGTCTGCTCCAGCCCACCCGCTGGCTGACACGCGAGCAAGAGCCCAAGCCCGTGGGCGACATGTTCCGCCGCATCCTCCCCGACTTCATGCCGGGCGTCGAGACCGTCGAGACGCCCGAGGACGTGAAGCGCGTGCTGTCCGAGACCCAGCGCGGGCCCGTCGTGATGGACTCGCTGACCGCGTTCGGGCTCCGCGAGGCCCTCGTGGTCGCGCACATGCTCGTTCACTGGGCCCAGCGCAACAACGACCGCGCGCTGGCGATCATCCAGTTGAACAAGGACGGGCAGGCCGCGGGCTACATGGAGATCCCCCATCTGTTTGATGCCATTGTGAACGTGAGCCCCGACCCATGGGGGGTGCGTGCCTTCCGCGTCACCAAGTCCCGCTGGTCGGCGCTGGAGTCCATCTACTGGACGTTCGACAAGGCCGGGAAGCTCACGATCCCCGACTTCCCCGCCGCCTACAGCGTCGAGGGCGGGCCCGGCGAGTACTGGCTCCACCCCTACCCGCTCAAAGGCTCCAAGTGGACGGGCATCCTCGGCGCGCTCCATGCCGAAGCGCTGCTCCAACCCGGCTGCGCCAGCTCGGCCATCGCCGCTGGGTACATGCCCACCGGGTTCCTTGAGCCGATGGACACCGAAGAGCGCCGCCGCTTCGCAGAACGCAACGGGCTGCGCTGGATCGGAGCAGAAGAAGCCGCTGAGCAACTGAAAGACACCGCTCCGAGCGCCGACCGAGACAACCCCTTCCCTGAAGACGAGGAATAGACCATGTACTCTGAAAACTTTGAGAATCTCATCTATGGAGACGACGGGCAGAGCCCGATCCGTCCTCTCCTCATCCGCACGCTGGAGACCGCCAAGAAGGAGAACGCCCGACTGCGGATCGACGTGCGAAGCATCGCGCTCGGGACCACGAACAGCCGGAACGAGCACACGCTGTTTATGGATCCGAACGAGAACGACGCAGACGGCCTCATGCGGCTCCTGACGGAGCGCCTCAACGACAGCCCCGGCGAGGGCTTCCTCGGCCAGATCCGAATGAACTTCGCGCCCGCTGGCAGCTCGGGCGAGCGGTACGGAAGCTGGACGCGCACGATCAAGGCCCCGACGACCAGCAGCGGCCGGATGTCCACCAGCACGCCCGAGGAAGAGGAAGAAGAGAACGACGACGACAACAACGTCGAGAGCTTCACCCGTCCGCGCGGCGGCGGGGGCGGGGGCAGCTTCTCGCAGGGCCCCAGCAGCGGTGTCATGCTCTCGGATGATCAAGTCCGTCTCTGGATGGAGACGATGATGGGCTACGTCTTCCGCAGCCAGGCCCAGCAGTTCGCGATGTTTGAACGCGCGACCCGGATGATGGAGAGCTACACGCTCCGCTTCGGGTTCCCCACGCACGAGGCCGGCATCATCGAGGCCCGAGGCGGCGAGCCCCACGCCAGCGCCGCGCCCGGCAGCGCAGGCCCCGGTGGGTTCGGCATCCTCCCCATGCTCTTGCAGGCCGCGACGAAGCTCGCCGCCGGCAACAGCGATGCCCCGGCCCCCGCCCCGGTCGCACCCGAGGGCTCCACCCAGCTCGTCCCGACCGCACGGGCGAACGGACGTGCGATGGCGATCTCCGGCGCAGGCCGGATGGTGCGCGCCCTGCGGAACCAGCCCCCCATCCCCAAGCGGCCCGCCGAGGGCTTTGATCGCGAGCCCGAGGTCGAGGACGAAGGCGCCCCCGAAGACGACGGGCACTCCACCACGTCCCGCTGGCGCGGCGAGCCCGAGGAAGATCCGAGCAACGAGGGTGACGGGGAAGACTACGGCGAAGAAGAGGACGGCGAGGACGAGCCCCGCCCCAGTCGATCGGGAGGCGGCGAGATGCCCGACTTGAATGGCCTGTCCCCCGAGGCGATGAAGAAGACCGTCATCGACTGGATCCGCGCTGACCCCAGCCGCAAAGCCGATGTGATGAACATGCTTCCTGACCTGTCCCGTGAGATCACTTGAACAAGGAGAACACCATGCCAATCTACCCCGTCGATGAACCGAAGCTGGAGGCATGGGCCTCCGACCCCGCCAACCGTGACCGTGCCCGCGCCTTCGGGGCCCGGCTCATCCAGAACCAAGACGCCGCCAAGCTGGTTGCGCTCCCGAGTCTGGGCGAGTTTGAAGACCTCGCCACCCTCTGGGCCGCGCGGAACCCGATGAAGGCGCGGCTGCTCGTGATGCGCCTCGCGACGAAGTTGATGTAGTAGACGGGGCATGGACGAGATAGCATCTCCCCATGCCCCACCCCATACAGCCTACGAGCGGCGGCGGCAGCGGCGGGACACCGTCTCTGCCGTTCAACAGCGTGCAGTTCAACAACGCAGGAGCCTTCGGCGGCTCCGCAAACTTTACTTGGAACGGCACGGGCGTCTTCGTCAGCAACGGCGCGCTCCTCTCGTCCACCCTCGGGCCAGCCACCCTGACGTTCAACACGAACGGCAACGGAGTGATCAGCGTCAAGAACGGCGCCGCCGACGCCCCGCTGAACCTTGACATCCTCGAGCTTCAGATCAACGGCGCACCGGGTGGCGTCGGGCAAGTGCTCACCTCGGGAGGCGCGGGTGCGTCCCCGACATGGGCCGCAGTCGCTGCGGGCGGCTGGACAGACAGCGGCACGATCGTCTACCTGACCACGGCGACCGATCAAGTCTCGATCGGCTCCAACACGGCTGCGGCGGGACGCGCCCTCTCCGTCTGGAACACCAGCGCCTCCCTGTTCGGCCTCCGCGTCACAACCGTTGATGCGGCGACCGAGAACATCCTCGACACGCTCTGCTTGAACGGAGCTGGCCCCGATGACGCGGCCCCACGCTTCGCCGTCAACGGTGCCGGTGACCTCGCTTGGGGGGGCGGCGCAGTCGCGCCCGATCTGCGTGCCCGACGCTCGGGGGCCTCGACGCTGACCCTCGACAACGGTGGGGTAGGCGCCGCGCTCGTCGTCCCCGCGACAGACTCTGCGGGCACGTTCGGCACCAACTCGCTGCGCTGGCTCGACATCATCGCGAACACCCACCGCGTGTTCCCAAGCGCAGGGGCCACCAACGCCTCGACGAGCCTCGGCTCCGGCTTCCTGAAGCTGGGCGCGGGTGGTGTGGGGGCGCTGGACACGGCGATCACCCGCACTGCCAACAAGACCCTCACGCTGGACGACAACGCCGCTGGCTCGATGGTGTTGATCGTCAAAGGCTCTACGAGCACCCAGCAGCGCATCCACGGAGCCGTCTCCAAGGCCGTCGCAGATTCGCCCTACACGACCCTCGCCACGGACGAGATGGTGTTCTGGAACTGCGCGGGGGGTGCCTGTACACAGAACCTACCGACGCCCGTGGGTGCGCTGGGCCGCACGCTCATCGTGAAACGAACCGACACATCCGCCAACACACTCACGCTCGTCCCGGCAGCGGGGCAGGTGGAAGGCGGGGCCAGCCTCATCATCGGGGGTGGCCCAACGCGGGCCAGCTTCACACTCATGTCCGACAACGCGAACTGGTGGATCCTCTAAATGTCGTACACCGCTTTCCCCTCCGCAACCTTCGCCGCAGCTCCAGGCGTGAACGACGACACCACCAAAGGGTACGTCGTCGGGAGCCAATGGACAGACACGAGCGTGTCCCCGCGGGTGATCTACCTCTGCACCAACGCGAGCGCCGGAGCTGCGGTGTGGGTCAACGCGGGGGGCGTCACGTCGCACACCGCGCTCACGTCGCTGGGCTGGACGGGGAGCGGGCATACCGGAGCCAACACCTCGGTGGCTGGCTTCACCGCGCTGGGAGCCTCGCAGACGATTCAAGCGACGGCAGATGGGCAGGTTTTGACCCGCGTGGGCGGCTTGCTGGTGTTCGCCGCCGTTGCTGCGAGCGCGGGCGTGATCCCCGACTCCACGAAGACTTTGGAGATCATCTACCTCGCACCTACGGAAGCCCTGCTTCCATCGGGGCTTAGCGCAGCCGTTGGCCCCGGAGTATTCGCATAATGGCAAATCCTACTCTCAACTGGCGCTACGTCGGCACCCTCACGTTCGTTTCGGCGATCAACAATGCGCTGGACAGCGTCTACACGCTGGGCACCTCCGCGACCTACGCGGACGGTAGCGCCCGCACACCGGGCACCGGATCGGCATGGACATGGGCGCGCGAGGTCAGCGGAGTCACCGTCGCGGCCTACGGCATCCCACCGACGAACGCGCTCG
>Ga0214921_10006363_pt1 | contig 16231 bp, 17 predicted proteins | sample LL1505_MetaG_FD_177992 | JGI IMG/M metagenome (GOLD analysis project Ga0214921, IMG submission 177992) | Freshwater microbial communities from Lake Lanier, Atlanta, Georgia, United States - LL-1505 | ecosystem: Environmental > Aquatic > Freshwater > Lake | place: USA: Georgia | collected...
CCGAACCCGGAAGTTAAGCCTCTCAGCGTCGATGGTACTGCAAGGGTGACCTTGTGGGAGAGTAGAACGTCGCCGGACTTCTTTTATAAAAAGGGGCGCTTTAACGAGCGCCCCTTTTTTATTTCTCACAAATAAATGTCATACTTTTAAAAATTGAAGAGCGTGAAGGAGAAAACAATGGATGAAAGAGAACAAAGGCCATCTCGTCCTTCACGTCCAGTAAACAATCTAAAGCCAGGGGAGCGACCAGCTCGTTCTGGAGAGCGCCGCCCATCTTCAGATGGAGCGCGCAAACCCTCAGGTCCTAATTCGCAGCGTCGCCGTGAAGATTTACCGGCGCGTGGTGGTTCATCAAATCGCGCAGGTGCCCCACGTCAAACACGTGATGGTTCGGATCCTCGCGGTGCACGTCCTGCACCAATGGAGCGCGATCAATCTCGTTTGCGTCCACGTATTTTTGAACCAGACATTCCAGAAGATGTAACTGGTGAAGAGTTAGAAAAATCAGTTCGCGCAGAACTTCTATCACTATCACCTGAAAATGCGAAGGTAGTTTCCAGACATTTAGTGTGCATAAATTTGTATCAAGACACTGATCCGCAATTAGCTCACAAGCATGGAATCGCTGCGGCCCACCATGCAGGTCGACTAGCAGTTGTTCGCGAATCAGCCGGGTATGCCGCTTACCGTGCAGGCCATTACGAAATTGCTTTAAAGGAACTTCGGGCAGCTAACAGAATTTCAGGAGACGTTTCATCACTTCCTGTTATGGCAGATTGCGAACGTGGCCTTGGAAACCCGCTAAAAGCATTGAATTTGGCTGGTTCTCCAGAGGTTAAGCGTCTTGCAAAACCTGAAGAAATAGAAATGCGAATTGTTGCAGCTGGTGCGCGTCGCGATCTTGGAGAGTTCGATGCTGCAGTCGTGACATTGACTTGCAAAGAACTTAACAATGAAACCGATGAGTGGGCGCTACGTCTACGTTATGCCTACGCCGATGCTTTATATGCAGCTGGACGCATCGATGAAGCGCGTGAATGGTTTGGAAAGTGTGCTGATTTAGATCCTGATGAATTCACTGACGCTTCAGAAAGAGCTACTCAGTAGTTACCCACAGCTCAATAATTTCTCAAAAATTTGTCAGAGCGTAGAAATACCTTGCAACTAAACAAGAGGTAAGGGGTGTTTCATGGCAACAGGGGTTAAATCTAAAAAATCAACTACAAACAAGGATGAGGTTGAGCAGGATTATTCGCTCAATGACGTTCTACTTCGCGGTCGTGTTTCGCGTGAGGCAGTTGAAAAAGAGCTGCCCAGCGGTGACAAAGTTGTTGAGTTCCGACTGATTATTACTCGCGAAAAATTGTCCGGGGTGGACACTTTGGATATAGGCGCATGGAACGCTAAAGCTCGACGAAGTGCGCTGACTCTCAAAGCTGATGAATGGATTGAGATATCAGGATCGATTCATCGACGTTTCTGGAGCGCTCCGACAGGCCTTGCGAGCAGATGGCAGGTTGAAGCGGCCGAGATATCGCGAATTTAGGTAGGCTTATGGCATGAGCAAGAACAACGATTTAAAGGCAACCATTAAATCCTTGATTGAGAATGTTCAATTAGGGAACAAATCTGGAACTGAGGTCGCATCCTCGGTCAATCTTTGGCTAAAGGAGGGCGGAGAAGCTCTCAAAGTAAAGATCGAGGATGAGGTCGAGCGCTCTGTTTCGAAAATGGGCTTTGTAAAGCGTGGCGAGTTTGAAGCTCTCAAGCAAGAGGTTGCAGCCCTTAAAAAAGGAAGCGCTAAGAGTTCTCCAAAGAAGGCTGCTAAGAAAGCACCTAAGGAAAACGCTTCACCGAAGAAAGCTGTTAAGAAGCCAGTGAAGAAGCGCGCCAAGAAAGTGAGCAAGTAAATGGACCAATCACAGAACAACGAAACTCAAAACGCTAACCAGCCTTTTAATGGTGAAAGCTTTGTAGAGGATTTACGTGGTGAGCTACAAGAGATCGATGCGATGGAAGTTGGCGATCACGCCCAACGTTTTGAAGCACTTCATCAAAAACTTAACCAAGCACTTTCATCAATTGACGGAATGTAATTAGCAACCGAAATGAAAACACGTTTGGATGCCGAACTGGTTCGTCGAGAGCTGGCGCGTTCACGTGAGCAAGCCGCTGATCTTATTGAAAAGAGATCAGTGTTAGTTAATGGGATTCCGGCGACAAAGCCAGCAACGCAGGTAGATGCTGAAACTTCAATTACGATTTCTGGAAATAGAGATGATTTTGTTTCCCGAGGTGGCCACAAACTGGAAGGCGCATTAAATGCCTTTACAGGCGTAAATGTTGAAGGAAAGCGCTGTTTGGATGCAGGAGCCTCGACCGGTGGATTTACCGATGTGCTGTTGCGTCGTAACGCCGGGCATGTTGTGGCGGTCGATGTGGGGTATGGCCAGCTGGCATGGGGTTTGCGCCAAGATGAACGAGTAACAGTTTTGGATAGAACCAACATTCGACACCTGACGGGTGAAATGGTGGGAGAGCCGATAGATCTAGTTGTCGCTGATCTCTCCTTCATTTCTTTGACCTTAGTACTTCCAGCACTCGCCGCTGTCTCTAAACCGGATGCAGATTTTGTGGTCATGGTGAAACCTCAATTTGAAGTAGGTCGCGAAAAACTGGGAGCAGGTGGAGTTGTTCGGGATCCTGCTCTGCGAAAAGCAGCGGTGATTGAAGTTGCTGATTCTGCTTACGATGTGGGACTTGGGACCATGGGGATTACAGCAAGCCCACTTCCTGGACCTGCTGGTAATGTTGAATACTTCCTCTGGCTTCGCCGTGGAGCCGCAGAGATCGATCATGCAATGCTCGATGAAGCGATAGCGATTGGACCACAGTGATGCGAAATCTCTTGATTGTTTGCAATCCCGGCAGAGTTGATGCCGTTGTCGCTGCCGTTGAATTGCAGCAAAATCTTGCATCTACTTTTGGTATTTATACGATTTCAGATGTCAACATTCCTGGTGTTATCCGATCCAGCATAAATGATCTGCCAGAGATCGAAGTCGCCGTAGTACTAGGTGGCGATGGCACGATGTTACGCGCTGCAGAAGTTGCCTACGTTCGGGATATTCCGTTGCTGGGCGTGAACTTAGGCCATGTGGGATTTTTGTCAGAGGTTGAACGCTCTAAAATTTCAGATGTCATTCAAGCTGTTGTGAAGAAGAGTTATGTCATTGATCCGCGAATTACTTTGGGTTACGCCGTTGAAAGAGATGGCAAAACCGTGGCAACTGGTTGGGCACTCAATGAGGTAACGGTGGAACGCGAGAAAGCAACCATGGTTGAACTCTTTCTCGAAATCGACAACCGACCAATTTCTAGATGGGGTTGCGATGGCTTAATTTGTTCGACGCCTACCGGTTCTACCGCCTACGCGTTTTCAGCTGGTGGTCCAGTTTTATGGCCGGCAGTTGACGCGCTAGTAGTTCTTCCGATTTCGGCCCACGCATTGTTCTCGCGCCCACTTGTAATTTCTCCAACATCAGTCATTGCTGTCGGAATCGAATCCTCTGAGGCGTTTCTCTCAGCAGATGCGATTCGCAAATTCCCGCTAGTTGCAGGAGACCGCGTGGTTGTGACCAAAGATTCAAGAATTATTCAATTAGCTCACTTGAATAACACCCTCTTTAGTGATCGATTGGTGGCAAAGTTCAAACTACCTGTTGAGGGATGGCGTGGTGAGTGATCGTACCTTTCTCGAAGAGATAACTATTCGATCAATAGGTGTTATTGATAATTCAGTTCTTGAAATTTCTAAAGGTTTAACAGTTCTCTCCGGCGAAACGGGAGCCGGAAAAACCATGATTTTAACGGCTTTGAACTTGATTCTGGGTGGCAAGGCAGACAGTTCGCTAGTGCGCAAAGGTTCGGAGCGACTTGTCGCAAGTGGAAAATTCTCGATCCCAAAAGCGCAAGAAATGATCTTTGAAGATGCGCTGATCGAAGATGGTGAACTAATTGTTGTTCGCACAGTCAGTGCGGATGGAAAAAGTAAGGCAACTACAAACGGTGTAAGTGCTACCGCTTCAACCTTAGCAACTTTCGGAGAAAACTTAGTCGAAGTACATGGTCAATCCGCAAATCACACAATCACAAAGGCTTCTCGTCAGCGGGAGTTAGTAGATCGATTTGGTTCGATTGATCTGGGTGATTATCAAACAGCGTTAAATCGTTATCACGATATGAAGGATCGCATTCAAGCGTTGAAGAAAAGTATTGCCGCCAAGGATAAAGAGTTGGCCGATTTGCGTGAGTTCGCCAAGGAGTTCAGCGCTCTTAATCCGAATGCAGGAGAGTACGCCGAGATCGAGGGCGAGATCGCACGACTTTCTAGCGTTGAAGAGTTGCGAACCGCCACCACCCTTGCTTCATCTGCAATAGAGGATGAAGAGGCAGGATCCTTAACTTCCTTAGGTTCAGCTCGGCGTTCGATGGAAGCTGCGCGTTCAAAGGATCCGCAATTAGAAGCGATTTACCAACAACTCAGTGAAGGTTTCTTCATTGTGGCGGATGCGCAAAGTTCCCTCAATAGCTATTTATCCCGACTAGAGGCCGATCCTGCTCGTCTGGACTACTTGCAGAATCGAAAGGCACAGTTCAATTCGCTAGTGAAGAAATATGGTGGAAGCGGTTCGTTAGAGATCGAGATAGAAGCGTTACATCTTCGTTTTAAGAATTCTGCCGAAACAATTGCAGATCTTGAAGGCGGAGACGCTCGTCTACAGGAGTTAGAGAAAGAACTCACATCTATCAAAAAAGTGTTACTTAGCGAAGCCAAGAAAGTTAGTCAGTCTCGAATTGAAGCTGCAAGTAAGTTATCTACTCTGGTAACTGGCGAAATTCAACAGCTGTCCATGCCGCACGCAGCCTTTGTTGCAAAGGTTGACTCCTGTGATTACAACGCACCTAAGGAATCTGATTTCACATCTCATGGATGTGATGAGATTTCAATGTTTATTCAGGGTCACAAGGATGCTCCGCTAGTTTCATTAGCTAAAGGTGCATCAGGTGGCGAAATGTCACGAGTCATGTTGGCCCTTGAAGTAGTAATTGCAACCACGCATCCAATAGGGACTTATGTTTTCGACGAAGTTGATGCAGGAGTTGGCGGAAAAGCGGCAATTGAGGTTGGTCGTCGTTTGCATCAACTCTCTCAACATGCCCAAGTAATCGTTGTGACGCATTTGCCTCAGGTGGCGGCTTGGGCTGACTCCCACTTTGTCGTGACAAAGAATAATGACGGAACGGTCAGTCAAAGCGATGTCCGATTGGTATCGGGTGAGGAACGAATTGAAGAGGTTGCCCGAATGCTGGCTGGTCTCGAAAACTCTGCCAGTGCCCGTGAACACGCCACCGAACTGCTTTCTCTGAAGGTGTAAGAGCCACCTGCAAATAAATGATAGGTTTGTCTTCCATGGGCCAAGCACATGTGACTAAACACTTATTTGTAACCGGCGGAGTCGCCTCAAGTTTGGGCAAAGGACTCACAGCCTCAAGTCTTGGACGATTATTAGTAGCTCGCGGTATTCGCGTAACAATGCAAAAGCTCGATCCTTACCTAAACGTGGATCCTGGCACGATGAATCCTTTTCAACATGGTGAAGTTTTTGTGACCGATGATGGCTCTGAGACAGATTTAGATATTGGTCACTACGAAAGATTCCTGGACCGCAATTTGCATGGTTCGGCCAATGTGACAACAGGTCAAGTTTATTCACGTGTTATCGCCAGAGAGCGCCGTGGTGAATATCTTGGTGAAACAGTTCAAGTAATTCCACACATCACCAATGAAATCAAAGAGCGCATCATTGCAATGGCAGGACCTGAAATCGATTTAGTCATCACCGAAGTTGGCGGAACGGTTGGAGACATCGAATCCCAACCATTTTTGGAAGCTATTCGCCAGATTCGCCAAACAGTAGGTCGTGACAATGTCTTTTATCTTCACGTTTCATTGGTTCCCTACATCGGACCATCGGGTGAGTTGAAGACCAAACCGACACAGCATTCGGTGGCAGCTCTACGCAGTATCGGTATCGCACCTGATGCAATTGTTCTGCGTTCTGATCGTGAAATCCCGGAAAGCGTTAAGAAGAAGATTTCCCTAATGTGTGACGTTGAACCTGAAGCTGTGGTTGCCGCAGTAGATGCTCCATCGATTTATGATATTCCGAAGGTGCTTCATAGCGAAGGTCTGGATTCATACGTGGTCAAGCGCCTTGGTTTTGATTGCCATGATGTTGTTTGGGGTGAATGGGATGCTTTGTTAGAGAAAGTTCATCACCCAAAGCATCAGGTAAAGGTCGGTCTAGTTGGTAAATACATTGATTTACCTGATGCTTATCTTTCTGTGTCAGAAGCTTTACGAGCTGGCGGGTTTGCTAATGAAGCAAAAGTCGAAATTGTTTGGATAGCAAGCGATGAGTGCGAAACTCCAGAAGGTGCTAAGAGACTCTTGGACAGTGTTGACGCAGTGTGCGTTCCAGGTGGTTTCGGAATACGCGGAATTGAAGGAAAAGTTGGAGCACTTAAGTTTGCTCGCGAAAACAAGATTCCTACTTTGGGCTTATGTTTAGGTTTACAGTGCATGGTTATTGAAGCCGCGCGAAACCTTGGCGGTATCAGTGATGCAATCTCGGCAGAGTTTTCAGACTCTGGAACTCCTGTCATCGCGACGATGGTTGGTCAGAAGGATGTTGTTTCAGGCAAGGCGGACATGGGCGGAACAATGCGCCTCGGTTTGTATAAGGCCGATCTTGTAGCTGGTTCTGTTGTCGCCCAAACTTATGGGTCAACTGAAATTTCAGAGCGACACCGTCATCGTTATGAGGTCAACAATCTTTATCGTGATCAGATCAGCACCACAGGTCTTGTCTTCTCAGGAGTCTTCAAGGAACAAGATCTTGTCGAGTTTGTGGAACTTCCGTCCGAGGTGCATCCTTACTACGTAGGCACGCAAGCTCACCCCGAGCTTCGGTCACGACCAACGAGACCGCATCCGCTCTTCATTGGACTGATTGCTGCAGCTATAAAAGCGAAAGGCTAATTATGATCGTTGGAGTTCCCAAAGAGATCAAAGTTCATGAATCGAGAGTTGCAGTTACCCCCGAGGGTGTTTCTGAATTCGTTCACGCTGGGCACACGGTAATCATTGAAGACAAGGCGGGTATTGGTTCTTCAATTAGCAATGAAGATTTTGTTGCAGCCGGAGCAACGATTGTTCCCACCGCTGATGATGTCTGGCAGAAGGCTGATTTAGTTCTGAAAGTTAAAGAACCTATTGATCCGGAATATTCAAAGTTGCGAAAAGGTCAAACGCTTTTCACCTATCTGCATCTGGCTGCCTCCAAGGCGTGCACCGATGCGTTGGTGAAATCTGGGATTACGGCAATCGCCTATGAAACTGTTGAAGTAAACGGAACTCTTCCATTGCTTGCACCCATGAGCGAAGTTGCGGGTCGTTTAGCAACCCAGGTTGGTGCGACTGCGCTGCAGAAGCCTCATGGTGGGCGTGGAGTTCTTCTGGGCGGCGTTCCAGGTGTTGCACCAGGTCGAGTTGTTGTTATCGGCGGGGGAGTTGCAGGCCTTAATGCTGCGGTAATCGCATTGGGCATTGGGGCAGATGTGACCGTATTTGATCGTTCGATATCTCGATTGCAATACATCGACACTATCTATGGGAGCCGAATTAAAACTTTGGTTGCAGCAAAGCACGCGATTGAACGCGAAGTTAAGCAAGCAGACCTGGTTATTGGAGCGGTTCTTGTTCATGGTGCAAAAGCGCCAAAGTTGGTTTCTAATCATTTAGTGTCACAGATGAAAATCGGTTCAGTGTTAGTTGATATCGCCATCGATCAAGGTGGTTGCTTTGAAGACTCCAAGCCAACAACCCATGCCGAGCCAACGTATCTGGTCCATAACTCGATCTTTTACTGCGTTGCAAATATGCCTGGCGCAGTTCCGGTTGCTTCAACGTACGCGTTGACCAATGCGACCTTGCCTTTCGCCCTTTCATTAGCTAATAACGGTTGGGAAGCTGCATGCAAGATGGATGAAAATCTTGCTAAGGGCCTGAATGTTCATGATGGAAAGATCTACTACTCCGCTGTCGCAGAAGCGCATGGTTACGCAACCTCCGAGCTTTGAGATAGCTGCGACTTCTTTTCTCAATCATCTACAGATTGAAAGAGGGTTAGCGGCAAATTCAATCGCTGCATATCGCCGTGATTTGGAGAAGTTTCGCTTGTTTTTAAATGGCACACTGCTTTCCACAGTTACTCCCGAAGTGATTACCTCATTTGAAGTTTCATTGCGTGAAGCAAATCTTTCGGTACCAACTGTTAATCGCGTTGATTCGACGCTACGGTCATTTTTTAAGCATTTGCAGCAGGAGTACAACCTTGCTGACCCAACCCTTGAAATTCCGGCAAGCAAAACAGCTCGGCGTTTACCCAAAGCACTTTCGTACGATCAAATAATGTCAATGATCAACGCAGCTTTAAATGAGAGCGAACCAATAACGCTACGAGATCAAGCCATGTTGGAACTTCTCTATAGCAGTGGGGCCCGCGTCAGTGAGTTAATCGGAATCAATTTAAATGATCTCAGCACAGTCACCTCGGCAGACGGTGAAATCACTACATTAAAACTGCGAGGAAAAGGATCTAAGGAACGGATTGTTCCTTTAGGTTCTTATGCAGCCAAAGCTATCGATAATTACTGTGTTCGCGTACGTCCGGGATTATTGGCTAAGAATCCAAAGAACAATCCTGCGTTGTTTCTAAATTCCAGGGGCGGGCGAATATCTAGACAATCAGCCTGGCAAATGGTGCTAGCTGCAGCCAAGGCAGCCGGCATCACCGAACATGTATCACCGCACGTTTTTAGACATTCCTATGCAACACATTTGTTAGATGGTGGGGCAGATATCCGGGTGGTGCAAGAGTTATTAGGACATTCATCAGTTACAACTACCCAGATTTACACCTTGGTAACAATCGACAAGATTCGCGAGAGTTATTCCATGGCACATCCACGTGCCAAGTAATTACTTACTGGCCGCGAAGTCTGCGCGCAAGGATGCTTTGATCACCCTTTGCTTCTAAATCAGCAATGATCACTGCGATGGATTCGCGAACAATGCGACCTCGATCAACCGCCAAGCCTAGATCTCCACGCAGTTGCAAACGTGCTTGATCAAGATCAAAAAGTTCATCAGGTGATAGGTACACCGTGATCTTTTCGTCGTGGCGCTCACGTCCCGAAGGAGAACGATCCACAGTAGTTACTCGACGACGAGCAATTGTGCGAACGCCTTTTTTGGAAGATGGTGCTTTAGGTGTAGCAATAGCTGGTGGAACAAGGGGAGCGGTTGCATCAGTAACAGGCTGAGCTGGTACGGCACTTAGTGCTGGTGTTGTAGAACGGAAAAGTTCATCTGCACCTGGAAGGTTTGCTCTGCGGGTCATCGTGCGCCTCCTCTGGCGATTAGTTCTCGAGCTAGGCGGCGATAGGAAGCAGCACCACCTGATGTTGTTGCATACGTTGTAATTGGTTCTCCAACAACAGTTGTTTCTGGAAAACGAATTGTTTTTGCAATGATTGTTTCAAAAACATCTTCAGGAAATTGTTCTAATATTCTTTCTAGAACTTGTCTATTGTGTGATGTCTTCTTGTCATACATGGTCGCCAAAATTCCGATAAGACGCAGTTCTGGATTGAGAAAATTCTTCACTTTATCCAGGTTGCCCTTCAATTCAATGAAGCCGTGCAAGGCAAAGTATTCACATTGCATCGGAACGATCACTTCTTGCGAAGCAACGAGGGCGTTGATAGTTAACTGACCCATAGTTGGCTGGCAGTCGATTAAAATTACATCGTAGTAATCACGAAGCGGCGCTAATGCTCGCTTGAGATATTGCTGGCCGCCGATTTCAGCACCCAGAGTCGTTTCTGCAGTACCTAAGTCACGGTTTGCAGGTAAGAAATCCAAACCTGGAACGGATGACTTCAAAACAATTTCATCAACGTTTGCAGTAGGTGTCATTAGTGCGTAGTAGACGGTTTGCTCTAAGGGAAGCGAGTGCGCGTTAACTCCGAGACCAAGAGATAGTCCGCCCTGAGGGTCAAAGTCCACCAACAAAACGCGGCGGCCCATTTCAGCAAGGGCTGCGCCTAAGTTAATGGTGCTTGTCGTTTTTCCAACGCCACCTTTTTGGTTGAAGATCGAAATCACTTTTGCGCTGCCGTGCTCGGAAAGAGCTGCAGGAGTAGGAAAGTTTTTCGCGGTCTTGCCAAGCAGGGTTGCAGTTGTAGCTACATCCTCCGCAATTGTCGATTTAGCGTTCAATCTTCAAACCTCTTTCCTGATATAGCAAAGAGCCTAGGCGTTACACAGAAAACAGGCAAGCGTGAAGTAGGGTGCGACAATGGTTGCGACAGGAGATACAGCAATAGCCGAGGGCGTAGATGTAAATGCCTCTTCGGGTGGCTTCTCCGTGCACCTGTCTAATTTTGATGGACCCTTTGATCTGCTCTTACAGCTGATTTCCCGCCACAAGATGGATGTCACTGACGTTGCTTTGAGCATCGTTACAGATGAGTTCATCTCCTTCATCCGCGAGCTAGAAGCATCTGGACAAGGCTGGGACCTCGATCAGGCCACCGAATTCTTAGTTGTAGCCGCCACTTTGTTGGATCTAAAGGCGGCCCGCCTTCTTCCAAGCGGGGAAGTAGAAGATGAAGAGGATCTGGCACTGCTCGAGGCCAGGGATCTGCTCTTCGCCCGACTTTTGCAGTACCGAGCTTTCAAAGAGATCGCCGCAACCTTTAGCGAGCGCATAGCCGCTGCTGACAAATCCTTTCCCCGTGTAGTTGCCCTTGATCCAGCGCTGGCTAGCTTGTTGCCAGAGGTATTAATCGGGGTAGGTGCTCAGCGTTTTGCCGCTATCGCAGAGCGGGTCCTGACTCCAAAGGTGGCACCTGTTGTAGCTGTAGAACACCTGCATATGGCCCTTGTGAGCGTGGCTGAAGAGTCCAGGAGAGTCGTTGATGCTTTGCGTCAGGCGACCTCTATGAGCTTTAGAAATCTGATTTCAGATGCAGATAGCACCCTGGTCGTCGTTGCTCGCTTCTTGGCCTTGCTCGACCTCTACAGACAGGGTGTCCTGCGATTTGATCAGGTTGTTGCCCTTGGTGAGCTACAGATCCGGTGGACAGGAAGCCTAGAAGGCGATGTCGAGATTACAGATGAGTTTGATATACCCGTGGTTTTAGAGATGGAAGACTCGACAGAAAGTGGCGAAAATGTCTAATGTAGAAGTTGAACGTTCCATTGAGGCGATTCTCATGGTCGTGGATGAGCCGGTTACCGAGGTAGTCCTGGCCCAAGTCTTGGAACGCACCGTGGAAGAAGTTGAGGCTGCCTTGGTGGTCCTAGAGAGTTCATACGAGGAGCGCGGCTTTTCTCTGCGCAAGATCAACGGGGGATGGCGCTTCTACAGCCACCCCGCGTATTCAGCAGCGGTCGAAAAGTTTGTCCTAGATGGCCAGCAATCTCGCCTCACCCAGGCCGCGTTGGAAACCTTGTCTGTTATTGCCTATCGCCAGCCAGTATCTCGAGCGCGAGTGTCAGCTATTCGCGGGGTAAATGTTGAAGCGGTAATGAAGACTTTGATCACCAGAGGGTTGGTGGAGGAGTCGGGGCTTGAGCACGAGACAGGTGCGATTTTGTATAAGACCACCAGCTATTTCTTGGAGCGTCTGGGACTGAACTCGCTAGAGGATTTGCCCGCCCTTGCGCCTTACCTTCCTGATCTAGAGGGCTTGGACGAAATTCTCGATTCGCTAACCGACTAGTACTTCGGCTACCCTTACGGCCTGACTGTCGGGAGGATAGCCATGGCCCAAATGAGGCTTAACAAGATCATCGCAGATGCTGGAATCACAAGCCGTCGCGGTGCGGATGAATTAATCGAATCAGGTCGCGTATCCGTCAACGGGCTCACTATCCGTGAAATGGGTAGCAAGTTTGACCCCGAAAAAGATAAAGTCATGGTTGATGGTGAGACAATTACACGTACTTTGACTAAGTCTTATTTAGCACTTCATAAACCAAAGGGTGTTTTGTCAACGATGTTTGACCCAGAAGGCCGTCCTTCTTTGGACGACTTTATCGACCTGCGAAAAGAGCGTTTATTCCATGTGGGTCGTTTGGATAAGGATTCTGAGGGTCTGATCTTGCTCACCAATGACGGAGATTTAACCTTCAGAGCTACACATCCCTCCTTCGGATTGGAAAAAACCTACATCATCGAATTTGATGGCCCTTTGCCTACGGGAGTAGACAAGGTCCTTCTTAAGGGTGTTGAACTGGAAGATGGAATGGGTCGAGTTTTGACCTTTAAGCAGCTCTCACCACGTTGGATCGAAGTCTCAATACACGAAGGTCGTTATCACATTATCCGTCGGTTAATGGAGGCGGTCGGGGTGGATGTACTTAGATTGATCAGAACGAAGTTCGGACCGATCTCTCTGGGCGACACCCCCGAAGGTCGTTGGAGAGACCTCAATGACACAGAGTTGATGAATCTACGAAAGGCTTTAGATATTTGACGGCTTTACTCTATATCGATATTTGTCTTAATAACTATTTATAGTTTTATCAACATTTCAAAGCGTGATTGTACATATGTCGATAATCATGAGCGTGTAACGGGAGACAGGTATAGATTTATCGATATTCAGAAATGAGGCACGGTGTTTGTCCCACGAGTGGATCTGCGCGAGAAAAGTAGTGAACAAGTTTTAAAGGTAAAAGGTTTTATCGATAAAGATGGAATCAAATAATCACGAATTATGGCTAGGAAAGGTACCCTTATCTCATGAGTTTGCGAGCTATTAGAGGAGCCATTCAGGTTCCAGCCAACACCGCTGCTGACATTGCCGCGGGCGTACAGGAGCTCGTTTCGGCGATCCTTCAAGCAAATGAGCTCTCGCCAGCAGATGTCATTTCAGTTTTCTTCACATCTACGGTTGACCTGAATGCTGCCTTTCCGGCAGCAGCTTGCCGCGAGATGGGCTTTGCCAATGTTCCGTTGATTGGATCAGTCGAGGTCGATGTTCCAGGAGCGCTAGACAAGACTATTCGTGCGATGTTCCATGTCGAAACAGCTAGATCACCTGAGCAAATCAGCCACATTTACCTACATGGAGCCGCGGCACTACGTAGAGATATAGCTCAATAATGTCCATAAAACTCTCTTCTGTTCGCATCGTAGGTTCTGGCTTAATCGGAACTTCCATCGGCTTAGGCCTGGTTCAACGAGGCATCAAGCTCCAGATGGTCGATGCGGATCCAAAAGCTCAATCCTTGGCTAATGATCTAGTCGGTGGGGTAGTAGTTGTCGATCCAGATCTTGTGGTGCTAGCAATGCCTACTTCGCAGCTGTCAGCAGTCATTGGACTAGAAAATCAACTAAACCCACAGTCAACATTTATAGATGTAGGCAGCGTAAAGAGTGAAGTTCTACTTCACGTAGAGGCTATTTCAGGAATGTCCAGACGATTTGTGCCCACTCACCCCATGGCAGGTCGTGAAATAGGCGGTGCAGGCTCGGCAAGGGCTGATCTATTTCAGGGTCGGAGCTGGATACTTACGCCTAGCAGCGATCTGGAAGAATCTTCGAAGGAACTAGCGCTAGAGCTGATATCTCTCTTAGGGGCAACTCCTATTGAGCTAACAGCTGCCGATCATGATCGGGCGGTGGCAAAGATTTCCCACCTTCCACAAATCGCAGCCTCTTTGATCGCAAAGCAGCTCGATGGAACTCCGGCTGAGTGGATGGAGTTAGCGGGGCAGGGGCTTCGAGATACCACTCGAATAGCTGGTTCGGATGAATCGCTATGGAAAGAGATTATTTACTCCAACCGCAATGAGTTGCATCAATTGCTAATAAATCTACAAAACGATGTAACCACGATGATTGATTCTCTGAGTAATCCTGAAGAGATTGCAACATTGATTGCTCAAGGTCGCGCTGGTAAAGCATTAATTCCTGGAAAGCACGGCGGAAAAGCGCGTGAATACTGGTATTTACCAATCGTTATTGATGACAAGCCTGGTCAATTAGGTGCAATATTTAATGAATGCGCGGCCATGGATGTAAACGTTGAAGATTTGAATATCGAACATTCACCGGGACAATTAAGTGCGTTGATCACTTTAGCTTTGTCTGAAAGTGATGCTGCAAAACTTTCTTCCCATCTAACCTCGATCGGATGGAATGTTCATCCGATTCGTAAATAGAAGTAGGCTCATGACATGGGCATAGTCGTAGCAATAGATGGCCCGAGTGGCGCAGGTAAGTCAAGTACTGCAAAGGCGATAGCAACCCGTGCAGGTTGGAACTACTTGGATACGGGTGCGTTATACCGCGCCGTAACGTGGCTTGCGCTGGAATACAAATGCGAAGAAGCATTTTCTATTTTACAAGCCGTAAAAGATCATCCAATTAAATTCAATGCCGATCCTGAATCTCCAAATATTTTTGCTGGAGACACTCAAATCACTCATGCTATTCGCGGTACATCAGTTACCGAAAATGTTTCACGGATCAGCGCAATGCCTGAAATTCGCAGAGAACTTTTAAATCTTCAACATCGAATTATTGATTCAGCAGAACGCGGAATTGTTGTCGAAGGTAGAGATATCGGAACAGTGGTTGCACCTGAAGCGGGATTAAAAATCTATTTGACCGCCGACTTAGATGCCCGCACAACCCGTCGCGAAGGTGAAACGGAAGATAAAACTGTTGATGTAAAGCAATCTTTGGATAGCCGAGACGCCGTTGACTCAACACGTGCGGTGTCGCCATTGGTTATGGCATCGGATGCCGTTGAAGTTGATTCAACTTATCTGGACCTTGACGAAACCATCGAACGTATCTGGGAGCTCTTAAAGAAGCGTAATTTATTGGGTTTGCCGATCGTCGCGATCATAGGTCGCCCCAATGTTGGAAAGTCAACGTTGATCAATCGTTTCTTAGGTCGAAGAGAAGCAATTGTTGAAGACACACCTGGTGTAACACGCGATCGTGTTCAGTACGAATGTGAATGGGGCGGTCGTCGTTTCATCATTATGGACACTGGCGGTTGGGAAGCAAAGCCTGACGGTATTGCCGTGCAAGTGAGTGCCGGTTCGGAGTTAGCGATCCAGGAAGCCGACGTGTTGTGTTTTGTTGTAGACGCGCAAGTGGGAGCACTGGATGAAGATGACTCTTTGGTGCAGCATTTACGCAAAGCAAAAAAGCCAACAATTCTGATTGGAAATAAAGTTGATGGCGAGCGTGAGGAAGCTGAAGCGCATGGCCTATGGGGTTTAGGTCTTGGTGAGCCACGCTTTGTTTCTGCTCTGCATGGCCGCGGTAGCGGTGACTTGTTAGATCACATTGTAAATGTTCTACCAGAAGTCGGTCGCGCACAAAATCAAGATGGCTATCGCAAGGTTGCCTTAATCGGACGACCTAATGTTGGTAAGTCTTCATTGTTTAACGCTATTGCCGGCGAATCCTTATCGATTGTTGATGATGCTGCGGGCACAACCCGTGATCCAGTGGATTCACTTTTATCATTTGGTGGATCAACTTGGAGATTTATCGACACCGCAGGATTGAAAAAGCGAGCTAATCAAGATTCTGGAACTGATTACTACGCATCATTGCGTACAGCAACAGCGTTAGAGCGATGCGAGGTTGCAGTAGTTGTACTTGATGCATCAGAGCCAATAACCGAACAAGATTTACGTGTCATCACTATGGTTGAAGAGGCAGGAAAAGCCATGGTGATTGTCATGAATAAGTGGGATTTGGTGGATGAAGATCGTCGCAACCAATTAGACCGAGAGATTGATCGACATCTCGATCAGGTCGAATGGGCCCAACGAGTAAACATTGCGGCCAAGACTGGATGGCATCGCGATCGCCTGGCACCGGCGCTTCGAACAGCTCTTGATAGTTGGGAACGAAGAGTTCCGACGGCAAAGTTAAACTCATTCCTAGGTGCGTTGATTGGTGCGACCCCGCCACCTGTTCGTGGTGGAAAGCAGCCAAAGGTTTACTACGCAACGCAGGCCGGAATCGCGCCTCCAGAGTTCGTGGTCTTCTCCAGTGGCTGG
>Ga0214921_10006364_pt1 | contig 16231 bp, 15 predicted proteins | sample LL1505_MetaG_FD_177992 | JGI IMG/M metagenome (GOLD analysis project Ga0214921, IMG submission 177992) | Freshwater microbial communities from Lake Lanier, Atlanta, Georgia, United States - LL-1505 | ecosystem: Environmental > Aquatic > Freshwater > Lake | place: USA: Georgia | collected...
GGCAAGTCGAGGGACAAGTCGTGGGACAAGTCGTGGGGCAATTCATGGGGCGAGTCGTGGGGCGATTCATGGGACGAGAAGAGTGGCGAGTCGTGGGGCAAGTTGTGGGGCGAGTTTTGGCAAAAGTCGCGGAGCGAGTCGTGGGGCAAGTCGGGGGACAAGTCGTGGTATGTGTGGTGGTACGTCTCGCAGGGCAAGTCGGATGGCGGAGAATGGTATGAGTTGTGGGGCGAGTTTATAGGCGATACGTGGCAAACCGAGTGGTATGTGTGGTGGTACGACTCGCCCTATGAATCACCTGTTTTTGAATCATGGTGCGAGTCGTACTATCATTCGCCCCGTGGTTCTGGCTTTTCGCTCGTGATCTCGTACAAGAAGCCCGTAATACTCACCCAAGCCCGCCTATGCGAGATATATCACAACATTCTTGCGATACTTATCGGGCTTTATCTAAATCTAAATCGTAATCCACATCTCTTTTTTAAGGTTTTTAAGGGATTCGTTGTGAGTGAGTAAAGCCTCCAATGAAAGTGGAACATGTCACCAACCCTCGCTGAAAAGCACTATACCTAAACGGCAGGCGACGGCAAGTAACAGAAAATGAAGTGCAGCATGGAATGGACGGCTGGGAAAAGACGTGTATATTGAGATGATGGAGTTAGCAGTCTTGAAAAAAAGCTATCGTGGGAAAATGAATAATGATTCCATGATGCAAAAAAAAACGTAAAATTATTTTAATAATTTTTTGTTTAAAAAATAAAGTTATCTATACTTATACACCATATACATTTTTTTATATAAAAAAATTGAAAATTTAAGTATTTTAATGTATTATTATTAATAAAATAAGAATAATGCAAAAACGCCTTTGTATAAAGATAGAAAAAGACAATCCTCTAGCTAGATATACTATCTATCAAAAAACAGGAACATTTGACAAATTAGAAGATTTTAATAAAATTATAGGTTTTCAAAGAGAAAAATTAAATGTTTATGGTAATTCTCAAGAATTACCATTTATTATTGACTTTGATAAAGTAATTGGTAAAAAAAAACAAGTATATTTTAATACTATTCAACCTATTTTTCACGAACAAGGTATTATAATGGATATATCAAAAATACTAAATTAATTGTAATAAAAAATTATTTTAATAATTTTTAATTAAAAATTAATTGTAATAAAAAATTATTTTAATAATTTTTAATTAAAAATTGAAAATATAATAATTTATAATAAGCATAAAACACTATATTTTAGAATGTCTACAGATATAGTTATGTTTTTAATGGAACATCTTTCTCAATTTCAAAAAGAGGAGTATCAAGCTATAATTGAATTACATTATAAACAGAATCAGCTTTTAAAGATATTTCAGAATTATCAAAATAATATTTTAAATAAAATACAAACTAATATATATCAATATTATTTAGATGCTCTTTTAGAAAAAGATGATAATACTCAAGAAATATGTCTATATAAAATTAAGATTAAAAAAAGAGAGTCAAAAATAATATATAATATTCAAAAAAATCAAAAGTTAGCTTTAATAAAAATTCAAAATGCCGAAATTCAAGCTCATAATATGATTTCTATGGCTATTATTGATGCTATAAATTTAGTTATATATAATCAATATTATACTGATGAAAAACCAATTAATGTTTCTGATATTTGGAATCAAGCTCATATTATGAATAATGTTATAGAAGCAAAAAACCAAGCTAGAATTAATGTTCTAAATGTTTGTGATAAAGTTCAAAATAATATTCAGAATATTATGAGTAAGCATATATTAAATTATATAAATAAAACTGTTAAAAATTTAGGTAAAAATAAAAATTTTAATTTGAACGAAATTCAAAATTTTGATACTTTTATTAAAGATAATAACAATATATCTCTTAATATAATTATAAATGCCATGTCTATATTTTTAATTGAACTTAAAAATGCCAAGAAACAAACTATAGATAAAGTTAATAAGGCTAGAGAACAAGCTATGAATGATATTCAATATAAATGGGATCAATATTTTGTCTCTAAAGAATTAAAAAATTGAAAATTTAAGTTTTTATTGGTTTCATAAATGATGAGTATTTATATTGACAAAACAATGAGTGCCATGCAGGAGAACCAGTCTCCGCAAAACCAGTCTCCGCAAAACCAATCTCCGCAAAATCAGTCTCCGCAAAACCAGTCTCGACAGAACCAGTATCACTTCAATTTGCGTCAAAATGATATGGATGCTATGCATCATGCATTGATGGTGCGTTTTAGACCACTACTATCCCCTGTATGGTGCATCCGGGACCATTGCATCAAGGTAGATGCAAAGGCAGATGCAAAGGCAGATGCAAAGGCAGATGCAAAGGCAGATGCAAAGGCAGATGCAAAGGCAGATGCAAAGACAGATGCAAAGACAGATGCAAAGGCATATGCAAAGGCCTAGATTGAATAAGGGCAATGCTGTGGCTACAGTCAAGGGTTATGTATCAGTTGAGTATAAAAACATAAACAAAAAATTATTTTAATAATCTTTTGTTTAAGTGTATCAATAATAAAAAATTGACAATTATTTTATTTATTAATAAACATCATATTATATAAATTATATGAACTCTCTAACATTAGAAGAAGTCATAAATGCAAAATCATTTAGAGAAATACCAAAAGGCTCATATATTCCATCATTAGCTTTTATAGATAATATATCAGGTGAATTTATTGAAATTACAAGATTATGTGCTCTTACTATGTTTTACCAAATAAATCTTTTTAATAATAAAAATACACCAAACTTTCCATTAACGGGAGATTGTAAAAGTCCAATAATTTGTGGAAACAAACATTTTGATTGTAGAAAATATAATCGACAAGCATTTTGTGGTCTATTTTTAGTTGAAGGAAAATGTAAGTTTGGTAGGGTGTGCAAATTCCTTCATGTATTTGAGAATAAACAGCCATCAACTACAAAATCACATCATTTATTAAATTATAGACCACCATCTATTCAAATTCCTAACTGTCAAGAATGTGATAATCCTTTATCTACTTCAGAAACTCAACAGTTAAATACTAGTTCATCTACTTCAGAAATTCAACAGTTAAATACTAGTTCATCTACTTCAGAAACTCAACATAAATTTTCTTATTCTTTTGAGGATTATTGGAAAGAGTTAGATAAAATTACTACTGAAAAAATTGAGTTTGAAAGACAACTTAATAATTTGTATTCTGAATATCAAATTGAAATTATAAAACTTAAAAGTGAATTAAAAAACGTAACAGATAAAGCAACTCGAGATAGAGAATATTATAAAGAAAAAATTGAATATTTTCAGTATCAAATAAGTAGAAACTCCCGATATGATGAACCTTATAGAGAAAGACGAAGAGAATATTAAAATAATAAATTAATTTTTTTTATATATAATTGCAATAATAATAAGAATAAAAAATATTATAAGTAATGAAAATAAAGTATATGATGTATTGTTAGATGTAGTATTAGATGTATTTTCTTTATGTGAATTGTTAAAATTATTAAATATTAATAATAATGCGTCATCATATTCTATTATAGGTTTTTTTAGTTCTTTATTAACTATATTATGAATATCAATAACCCATTTAACTAAATTTTGTTGATTTTTCATTGTATCATTAGTAATTGGTAATTCTTTTAAATTATTTTTATAATTATTTGAACAAATAGAACAAGGTAAAACTTGATAAAAATTTTCAAAAAATGTTCTATAATTTTTTTTTTGTTCTTCATTTGGTTCGTCTGGATAACCAACTGAAATCATATGTAATGCTTTCCATAAATGAGGTCCCCAAATATTCGGTCCTAATTGCATATTATTATAATATATAAAATAATTATTTTATATATTATAATTTTTAATTTAGTATAAATAGTTAGCTTATTTATATTATGATTTTAAAATTAATAGAATTAAATCTTTTTTAGTAGCTTTTGATAATGGTTTTTTATTTAATAATTTTAAATGTGTAATTAATTCTAATTTTGTCATTTTATTTAATTTTTCTTCAGACATTTTAATTTCTGTTTCTGTTTTAATAAATATTGTATTTTTTTCATCATCACTATGTTCTAATTTTGTTATGTCATTAACTAATTCTTCTAAATTATCAAAAATTGCAAAATCTTTTTTAATTATTTTATTATTAAAATACTTTATATTAATTGAGTTTTGAGATAATATTTTTTTTAAAACATTATCATTATAACTAAAAAATTTCTTTTCGTTATTTCTTATTGGTTCCCAAGAATTTTCATTCTTTGCTAAAAATAAACAAGTTCTCCAAGGATCCATTACATCACCATAATATATAGTTAAAATTTCTAATGTTTTAAAATCAAAAATAATAAAATTTAATTTTAAATAATTTGCTATTAATTCATAAATCCAAATATTTGATTCTTTATCTTTTAAATTTTTTTTAATTACATCTTTTGGTATTTGTTTTAAATATTCGGGTAATACCTTAATTTTATTATTAATATCTGATAAAAATTCATTTACTTTATATTTTTCTTCTTCTTCAGTAATTGACATAATATTATTATCTAATAATGTAATCAAACTTGTATAAAAAGAAATATTTTTTTGTTCGTTATTTTGTGTAACACCCATTCTATAAAATTTATCTCCTAAAATATTTTTAAATTCATTAGGAAACTTATCACTATAAGTCATAAAATTTTTTTGATTTGTAAAAGTTTCTTTTTCTTCTTTAACTAAATATTTTAAGATTAAATCATAATTAATTGCCATTAACTATATATAAAATATGTTTTTAAAATAAAAAAAATCAACTTTTTGTTTTCTATATATATATATAGAATGTATAAAGAAAAATATATAAAACTAAGTATTTAGCTCTAAAAAATCAATTAGGTGGTGTTCATGATCCTCCTTATTGGAAGATAACACAATTTGAAGTAAAAAAAATTAAAAAAGAATTAGAAGATTTTGAAAACTTGAACAGTTCATTATCAACTATACCTTTTGAATTTACATATGTTGAAAAAAATGAAACTATAGCTACAAATACATTCAAGTCAACATTTTTACAAACTAAGGAATCAGATGACTATTATTTAAAAATTACTAATCCAGAAAAAAGAATTTCTCTATTTATTTATTTTAATAAACCAACTGAAACAAATAATACATTTATTATTCATGGGTTAAATGCAACAGACAAAAAAATAAATCTTTTTATTGGTAATGATACAACATATTCTATCAATCCTGAAATATTAAAAAATCAAGACTTTAAATTTGTCATTGATCTAATAAAAGTAGGTTCAATGAAACTTCGGACTCTTCAATTAGAAACAGGATTGCATCATGAAATTTCATATCAAAAACTAGTCGAGTTAAGAGACATATTAAATACCGTAAATACCGCGCAATATACATATATATGATATTAATCCTGATTTATAAAGAAAAGGTTTATTTAATGATAAGAATGTGGTTATGACAGATTAACAAGCGATAGAGATACTATTTTTATCATAATATATATTTTCTATCAAGTTAATTATCATAAAAAAAATTTTATGTATTATTTTAATTTTTTCTATATAATACTCTCTAATTTTAGGTATTAACTCTTCATAAGTCATCCATTTTATATCACTAGTTTCATATTTTTGATGTTCTGTTATCATTTCTAATTTATTTTCATTAAATGATAATCCTATATAATAAACTAATTTGAAAACATATTTTTCTAATCCAATAACAGTTTCTTCAATAGTATTTAATCTATTTAAGATTACATAATTATATGAATCTATTGCTGTTTCTTCTTTAAATTCTCTAATAGCACAATCTAAATTTTTTTCATTTTTATCACGCCTTCCTTTAGGAAAACCCCATTCTGGTGTATCATATAAATTTTTAAAGTTTATTAATTCTAATAAATTAAAATTTTTTTTTATATAATTAAATTTTTTTTGAGATGTTTCAAATTCTTTTTGAAAAGCTATATGTTTAGAAGTTTTCTGCCATAATTCATTCCATAATGTTTTAAAATCATTTGTAATAATTTGTTCTATTTCTATTTTAGTCATTAAATTTAATAAATATTGAAATGATTTTAAATCATTTTTTTCATATCTTCCTCTAATAAATTCAACATATGAAAAACTATGTTTTCTTTGAATAACTAAAAATTTTATTTTATTTTTATAATAATCTATTTTATTTAGATTTGATAAATTTAATAAATTAAAATTATCAATATCAATAATTTTATTAATTAAATAATTTTGAATAAAAATAGGCGAAGGAATAATAGTATCATCTATTTTTATACAAATGATTCCATAAGAATATATAGGTTCTATACATTCTTTTGAATTATGATTACATTTTTTACAATTTGTACAATATGATTTTTTAATATTCATCTATTATAAAGTAATTTTATTTTTCTAAATAAATTTTTATTATATTAAATACTTAATCTAATTTATCATCTATAAATGTAAAATCATTTAATTTTATATCATTTTCTTCTTCATTTTCTTCTACTTCTTCATTATTTACTTCATTTTCTTCTACTTCTTTATTATTTACTTCATTTTCGGGTACTTCATCTTCTTCATCATTTTCTTCCTCAATAATTTCAAAATTCCATCCATTTTCATCATTAGGTATTCTATTATGTAATTCTAAATGATATTTAGTTTGATGTAAGTTATTAGAAAAATTTATTAATAAAAATTCTAAAATAAAAACGATAACTTTACTTATTAAAAATATATTAATAAATAACATAAATACTAGAAATAAATACATTATTAACAATTATAAATATATCTTTATTATATTTTATATTTTATATTATATGGATAATAATAATATTAATTTTTTTATTAAAGATAAATTAGATATTTTAGATAAATCAAAATCAAAATATAAAAATTTTTTAAATATTAAAGATGTTATACTTGAAAAAGAAGATAAAAAAATAATATTTAAAAAAAATGGTGAAGAAATATATACTGGTAAATTTTCATATTTAGGTATATTTGATTTAAAATCAAGAATATGGTTATGGGCTTGGTGTTATCCTGAATTAAATTTTAATGATATAGCAGAATCTAGAGAAATTTTAAAGTATGGTTTAATGTTAGAACCTTCTACTAATTCTTTAGTACATAATTATATAAAATCCCACTTAATAAATTCTAGATTATATTTTGAAAATGAAATTTTTTTAGATATTCAATTAGGTTTATGTTTATATATATTAAAAAAATCAAAATTTATTTATCAAAAAACTGTAGATATTGGTGATAGTCAACTAATATTTTACATGGTAATTTATTAAAAATTAAATATTATTTTAATATAAAAATCTAATATATTTATATTATGAGCGATACTATTTGTTTACCAAAAGAACATTATATTATATTATTTATTGTATTTAATATAATAACTCTATATTATATTTATAATATAAATCAAAAAAATTTTAAATTAGATTTAAATAATCCGTTAACAAGTGAATCTGAAAAAATTAAAGAAATATTAAACAGATCTTATATTGAAAAAAAAATATTTTTAAAAAAAAGAGATAGAGACGTAGTAAATGATGATTTTGTACCACCAGAAAGAAGGGAACCTGAACACGTATATCCAGATAGAGAGGTAAAAAATATTATTAATATACCATCAAGAGGATTACCTGATAATTATCATTCAATTGGTGTATTAGCAAGAATAGAAGATGAAAAAATTTTACAATTATTTGGAAGACAAAAATATATGGGTTCAAATCAATGGGAATATTATGTAACAGGAATGGATAGATATGGTTTTCCAAATAAAATGCCTATTAAAGTTAAAGGCGATAAAGAATTATATGATAAAGATAAAATAGATTTAGATTGGTTAGATAAATCTAAAGGTCAGTTTGAGGTAAATTTATATAATTTTGATGTTCCTAGATACAATCCTTTTGATTATTAAAAAAATTGATTAATGTACTATATAAATACATTTTCTAACAATATAAAAAATGGAAGATAAATTTGCCATCATTCAAAATGATATATGCAATTTATCAAACGATGAATTAATATCAAAACTTGATAATTATTTTGAAAACCTTTTTTTGGATTCTAATCAACGTGTATTTCATAATGATTTAATTATACAAATTATTCAATTTAGAAAAGATATTGATGTTTCAGAAATAATTTTAAGACATTTAGATAATTATTTAAAAGAAAAAAAATTAGCAATTCGTAATAGTATAAAAAAAGGTAATTTTGAAATTGATTCTGGTTTAAATAATTTAATCAAAAGTTATTATGATAAAATTAATATTTGTTCTTATTTCATTTCAGATACTAAAAAAATTATGTCATATGGATTATCCCAATTATATCATAAAATTATTACAGATCCATCATTATTAACATTTTTAACATATGAACTTTCAAGTCTTGAAAAAAGTAATATTAATAGTATTAAAAAATTAACTACCGTAATGAAAAAAATTTCAATAGTTAATCCTGATACAAAAAGTTATCAATGGTTTCTTTTTATTATTGCTTCTTCTATAAAAACAATTATGGATAAAAATATTAATAAAACTTATCCTATTTCAAATGAAAACTATCAACAAATTATTAATTTTAAAGAAAATTTATCGCTTTATCAAAAAGTAGAAACTTTTTATTCATATGTTGGTATTGATATTCGTATTATTACAGATAGTATTACAGGTATTATTTGGTCCTCATTTATTAAAATAATGAATTCTTGTTCGTCACTAGAGTTATATTATTTAATTGAATATAATAAAAATATTTTAAAAACTATTATCACAACTGATTTAAATCATAGTTTTACAAATCAAGTATTCGTATTTATTATATTACAAGAAGAAAAACATAAAAACCCAACAAACTTAATAAATTTTATAAAATGTTTTCAAACTATACATGAATTAGTTTTACCTAGTGGAAATTCACGCGATAAAATTAATGCAAAAATTTCAGAAATATTTTCAAATGAAGAATCACAAAATTTACTATTAGAAACAATTAATAAAACTATTCTAACTGAAAAAATTAATAATTTATATGACATATTATATTTTTGTTCTAATATAAAAAATAAAGATATTTTTATTGAAAAATATAATCGTATGTTAATTAATAGACTTCTTCATAAACCAAATATTTATATAGAAAGAAAATATTATGAGGTTTTATATAATATATTTGGTGATAAACTATTATACAAAACAAATAAAATTTTAATTGATATCGAATATACAATAGAAGATAAAGGAAATTTTATTAAATTATCTGATAATATTAAAAAAGAAAATAACTTATTTCAAGATTCAATTGGTTATAATTATAATATTGTTAGTGTAATGAATGTAGTAACTTCATCATATAATAACTGGGATATAAATTATTCTGAAGGAATTATTCCTGATAATTTTGTAAAAAAATATAATAATGATTATATTTTATTAAATATGATGTATGTATATAGTGAATTTTATAAATTAAGATATAAAAATAAAAGAAAATTAAATTGGTATCCTCATTTTGGAGAAATAGTGTTTGATTTTAATGAAATTGAATTTAAAATGTTACCAATACAATTTATACTTTTAGAACATATTTATAAAGTAACTATAATTTCAAAAAATGAATTAATTAATTTTCAGATATTTTCTGGTTATAATGAACATTTTAAAAAATCAATAGTTTCATCTTTATTATTAGGTGGAATTATTATATTAGAAGATAATAATATTAAAATTAATTCAAATACAAGTAAAATTGCATCAAATTATGTTGAACTCTTTTTTACATCATCTAGTTATGCAGATATTTGGAGTGTTAATAGAGAAAAAGAACTAATATTATCACGAGAAGAAGTATTATCATCGTGGATTAATCATTTTCTTAAAAAAGAATCATTAGAAAAAATGGAAATAATGTTTAAAATTAAAAAATCTATGGATTTATTTGAGTTTACTATAGACTTTTTAGATAATGTAATTGTTGATATGTGTAATAAAAAGTATATCAAATATAATCAAGAAAAATTAGAAAAAATAATCTGGTAATTTACAAATAAAAAAATTGTTTTTTTATTTATTTATTAATTTAATAAATAAATAACAGAATATATGATAAGTAATCCAATATTATTAATTAATAAAACATTTAATATTGATGAAACAACTATTAAACTTACTCAAAACACAGTTTTTAAATATTTTCAAGAAACATATATTTTAGTAAAAAAAACCGATGAACCACTTCCTATTAAATTATATGAAAAAGAAATTGATATTGATAATTTTGAACAATTAAAAAATAAATTAATTTTATGGAAAGTATCAATTACTATTATAAAAAATATAAAAATATTTGATAGAGTTTGTATTTTTTCAAAAGAACAATGTGAAATGTTTAATGAGTTTGGTTTTACTTTTAAAAAAGATAATATTGTAATACCAATTTTAAATATTTCATTCAAAAATATTATTAATAATTTTTGTGATTTTGATAGATATACGTTAGATAAACTATATAATTCTTTAATACTTTCTATTTATTTTGATAATAATTTTAAAAATTTAGAAATTAAAATTAAAAATTTAGAAGAAAGTAATTATTGGGAAATGCCATATAATTGTTTATCGAATTTAACCGAACCATTTAAAGATCGTAAATTTTTAAAAAAAAGAATTTTAATTAATAAAGATAAAGATAAAGATAATGAAGATTATTTAAATATGATTCATAAAAAAAAAAAATATGTAGATGCATCAAATAATAATGGAAAAAATGGTTATAAGTATTATATTATTTCACATTCTTGTAATTATTCAAAAGAAGACATTTTTAAAATGCTTGAAACTTTGGATAATATTAATAGATATTATTTATTTGCAAATTTAATTGTATCAAAAAAGTATTGTCATCTTGTTGTAAATAATGAAAAAGTATTAGATTTAATGAAAGATGAATTATCATCTAAAGCACCGTTATTTAGATATTTGTTGGGTTATGCTTGGTTAAGATTTTATTTTGAAGAATCAATTAAAAAACGTAATATTAATATTAAAGATGATTTTATTTTTGATATTAATACTGCATCTAAATTACCTATTTTTCCTTTTGATATTAAATTTCCAAAAATGAATCCTTATATGCCAATTATGGTTTCAGATGATGTATTAATGTCATATAAAAATATTGGAAGTGTTAAAAATTATATAGGATTGTGTAATCATGGAATATGTAATTTAGATGAATTTAAATATCGTTTAAACTTATTTGTTTCAAATAATTCGGAAATAAATATATTTAAAAATATTGAATGGGACAAATGGCAAATATCAATTAGTGGTTCAATTATGACTGCATGTTTACAAAAACAAAATCCACTTGAAAAAATATTTAATGAAGATACACCAGATGAAAGATTTAAACGTTATGTTAAAGAATATTATGCTAATTCCGATATTGATATTATGATTAAACATGAAAATATTTTTGAATATATGCAATCTGTAAAACACTTTTATAATCAAATCGTAGTTAATATGTTCAAAAGTAATATTAAATTAAATAGACTTTTTCAATTGCATTATTTTGTTAATTTTAATTGGATTAAAAAAAATATTATTAACCAAAATATTACTTTTGAAGAGATTTATAAAAATATTGATGATAACAAAATAATATTATTATTTAAACCATTTATTGAAGATGATTATAAAAAATATCTAGAAAAAGAATTAAAAGATTTTAATGAAGAAGAAAAAGAAAATTTAAAGAAACAGTATCCTGATTATTTCAAAGAATTTGATGAACTTGTTATTAAAATTCATATTAATACAAATAGCGAAAATACAGAAAATACTATAAAAATTAATTATAAATATAGAATTACAAGTCCATATTTAAATCATCCTCTTGAAATTTTTAAAATTAACGGTACTTGTCAAATGGGAATTGTGAGTCAATTTCACTTACCATGTGTTCGTGCTTTTTATGATGGTAGTAATGTTTATATGACACCGTCCTGTATATCGGCACATTTAACATATATGAATATTGATTATAAATATGTTGCTGGTTCAACTGAGCCTATGGAAATCATTAATAAAAATCGTATGCGTGGATTTGGTACTTGGTTAAATGAAACCGAAATTAAAGATTTAATAAAATATTCATTACATGATCCTTTTTGGTATAATATTTATACTCATTCTAATAAAAAATCAATAATAGATTTAAATACAGGTGCTTTACCTTTATATCACAAACTCTTTTATCCGCGACAAGTTAATAAAGAACATTATAATAATGTAGTACCAGTAAATTTAGATAATTGTTATAATGATGATTTTAAAGGAGAAGAAATAACGTCAATTTATGATTTAACAGAAGAATCATTACTTACACATATAGGAATACATAATTTTGTAACTATTGATTCAAAAGGATTTATTAAACCACTTAAAAAATGGATTATTGAAGCATATTTTAAAAATCTAGAAAATCCTGAAAAATTTGAAAATCCTGAAAATCCAGATAATCCTCAAAATCTAATTGATAAACAAGTAGATTTAGATCATTTATTCTAAAAATATTTCTTTATTTAATTAATGGATAGAAAAAATAATATTAAAAAAATTAGTAAAATAGTAAAAAAAAAAATTGCTCAACAAATAGAAGAATCAATTTATTTATTTTCAGTAGCTTATACTGAAGAAGCAGATATGGCTTTTTTATTAGAGTCTATTTATTCTGATAAATTTAATGAAATTTATAACTTACTATTAAATAATAAATCTAAATTTTTAATTAATGCACTTGAATCAAAAAAAATAGACCCAACTAAAATTGCTTATATGAGACCTGATGAATTAAATCCTGATAAATATGAAAAAATTATTAAAAAAAAAGAAATAGAAGATTTTAAAAAAAATAATGTTCCTACTTCAAGTGCTTATAAATGTCCCAAATGCAAGGAAAGTAAAATTACTATTACGCAAAAACAAACTAGGGCTGCTGATGAACCAGCTACTGTTTATATGGAATGTAATGCATGTGGTTATATAACAATTATTAATGATTAATAAAAAAATTATATTAATTAAATGAGAATTGATATCCACATTCCATACAAGTTACAAATGTTGTTGCTGGTTCATCTGCAGAACGTGTTTGTCTTTGTGCTACTTGACATTTATTTTTCTTACATTTTTTACACGTATAAACATTTGAAGTAGCTTGATTATTAATTTTATCTTCTTCTTTTCTTTTTTTATTAATAATGTTATTATACTTATCTGGATTTAATTCATATGGTTTCATAAAACCAATTTTAGAAATATCAAAAATACCTTCTTTGATACCTTTGTAAAGATAATTTTCTTTATCATTTAAAAGATTAATAATTTCTTCTGATTTTGATTCATAAATTTGTTCAATTAAAGATGGAGTATCGTTTACATTTGCATAATCAACAGTAAAATCATAAATTGATTTTTCTATTAATTTACTATTTTTTTTATCAATAATTTTATTTAATTTGTCTACATAATTAGTACGTATTATATTAGTAATATCCATTAATGTATCATATTTTATAATCTTTAAATAATATTTTTCAATTTTTTAAAAATCTAAATTAAGTTATGACAGATAGTGAATTATCAAAAAAATATAAAAAATTATCTCCAATAGAACACGTTCTATTAAAACCAGGTATGTATATAGGCGATATAGATTTTCATTCTGATAGACAATTTATTTTTAAAAATAATAAAATAGTTTTAGAAAATATTTCTTGGTCTCCTGGTTTATATAAAATTTTTGATGAAATAATTGTTAATGCTTATGACCAAAATATTCGTGATAATACATTAAATAAAATACAAGTTGATATACTTGACGACCATTTTATTTGTTATAATAATGGTATTGGTATAGATGTAGAAAAACATCCAGAACATAAAATTTATATTCCTGAACTAATTTTTGCTAACTTGATGACTTCAACAAATTATAATGATTCTGAAGAAAGAATAACTGGAGGAACTCATGGTTTAGGTTCAAAATTAACTGCTATATTCTCAAAAAAATTTATTATTGAAGTTTGGGATAAAAAAAGAAAACTTTATTATAAACAAGTTATTGAAGATAATTTATCAAAAATAAATCAACCAGAAATTAATAAAATAGTATCCGGAGAAGGTGGTGTTAAAATTACTGTTTATCCTGACTTTAAAAAATTTGGAAAAATAACTAATTTTAATGAAATGAAAAGTTTATTAGAAAAACGGGTTATTGATTTAGTTGGACTTGTTACACCATCGGTTGAAATTAAATTAAATAATGAAACTATTGATAAATCATCTTGGGAAAATTATTTAAATTATTATCAATCGGATTGGATTATAGGTAATTGTGGAAAAAATAATTTTAATAGACCGTGGGAATTTGCAATTAGATTTAATAATAATAATTATGATACATATACACATATATCTTTTGTTAATGGTATTTATACAAGTAGAGGAGGTAAACATTTAGAATATTTTATTGATGTTATCTTTCCTAAATTACAAAAAATGGTATCTCCAGAATTAACTAAAAAATTAGTAAAAGAATATTTAAATATAGCTCTTAAAACATCAATAATTAATCCATCTTTTTCAAGTCAAACAAAAGAAGAGCTTATGACTCCTTCAACTAAATTTGGAATTGAATGCGAAATAAATAATAAATTTTGGGATTTATTAAAACAATCTGATATTATAAATAATCTTAAACAAGTTGTATCATTATCAAGTCAAAAAATATTATCAAAATTAGAAGGTTCTAAAAAAACTAAAATAAAAGGTGTTACTAAACTAGAAGATGCTAATTATGCAGGTTCAAAACGTTCAATAGAATGTACCTTAATTTTAACAGAAGGAGACTCGGCAAAAGCAACAGCTATTTCTGGTATTTCTGCAGTTAAAGATGGACGAAATTATTTTGGTGTCTTTCCATTAAGAGGTAAATTATTAAATGTTCGTGAAGCTTCAACTAGTCAAATAGCAAATAATCAAGAAATTACAGAAGTAAAAAAAATACTTGGATTAAAATTGGGTGTTAAAAGAGAAGAATTAAGATATGGTTCTATATTATTAATGATGGATGCAGATGAGGATGGTTCTCATATCAAAGGTTTATTTATTAACTTTTTGGATTATTTTTATCCACAGTTAATAGAAGAAAAAGGATTTTTAAAAATATTAGTAACACCTGTTGTTAAAGCAACTTATAAATCAGAGGTATTGAGTTTTGCTAATTTAAGAACATATACAACATGGAAAGATAGTAATGATACAAATAAATGGTCAATTAAATATTATAAAGGTTTAGGTACATCAAGTGCTAAAGAAGCACAAGAATATTTTATTAATTTAACCAAAAATACAATTGATATTATTGATACTCAAAAAAAAGGGGGAAATCCAGATATTTTATTAGCATTTGAAAAAGAAAAAGTTAATCAAAGAAAAGAATGGTTAATGAATTATGATTCAAAAAATATTTTACAATTAGAGCCACCTACTACAATCACAATAAAACAATTTATTCATCAAGAATTAATTCATTTTAGTAATTATGATAATATAAGAAGTATACCTTCGATAATTGATGGTTTTAAACCATCACAAAGAAAAGTTATTTATGCTTGTTTTAAAAGAAACTTGATAAATGAAATGAAAATTGCACAATTAGCAGGGGCTGTTGCAGAAATAACAGCATATCATCACGGTGAACAATCATTAGTTAGCACAATTATAAATTTAGCTCAAAACTTTGTTGGTTCAAATAATATTAATCTATTAGAACCAATAGGTCAACTAGGTACTCGTTTAATAGGTGGTAAAGACCATTCATCTGCACGTTATATTTTTACAAAATTAACTGAATTTATTTTTAAAATTATTAAAAAAGAAGATAATACTATTTTAGAACATTTAGATGATGATGGAATTCCAATAGAACCTAAATTTTATTTACCTATAGTTCCAATATGTTTAATAAATGGTGCAGAAGGTATAGGAACTGGTTTTTCGACTTCTATACCTAATTATAATATTAAAGATATTTTAGATTATCTT
>Ga0214921_10006365_pt1 | contig 16230 bp, 15 predicted proteins | sample LL1505_MetaG_FD_177992 | JGI IMG/M metagenome (GOLD analysis project Ga0214921, IMG submission 177992) | Freshwater microbial communities from Lake Lanier, Atlanta, Georgia, United States - LL-1505 | ecosystem: Environmental > Aquatic > Freshwater > Lake | place: USA: Georgia | collected...
AATAGGGGACAAGTCGCCGGTGGATTCTTCTGCCGACGAGGGAATAGGAGACAAGTCACCGGTGGATTCTTCTGCCGACGAGGGAATAGGGGACAAGTCGCCGGTGGATTCTTCTGCCGACGAGGGAATAGGAGACAAGTCACCGGTGGATTCTTCTGCCGACGAGGGAATAGGAGACAAGTCGCCGGTGGATTCTTCGATAGGGGACACATGACCAATTGATTCCTTTGTGATATCTTCTAATTCTTCATAATCGAGAACATCGGGAATGAGTTCGGCATTTTCATATTCATCTAAATCACCAAAAGAAGAATTTCGTTTAAGATGTTCTTCCTCCATCTCTTCAGGAATGTCATAAAGAAGACCTTCTTCGAATGTCGTATCTATTATGGCGGTGCTTTGAATACCTGTGAGAACATTATCGAATCGTTCGATTTCTTTTTCTTCTTTTTCTTTCGAACAAATTTTGGATATTTTACTAGCAGGAATCCCAGCTATTTTTGGTTCTTGTGTAATAAGCATAAGAGAAGAAAAATAAATCGAAAAGACTTGAATATATTGAATATAAATATCGGCTATACTATTATCTAATTCAAACTCACATAGGAGAACATTTTCATACGATTCGATTTTCATAGAAACGGCAAATCCAGGGCTATCCGCAATTTTCATCGAAGTTTTTACAAATCGGCCATGTTGTTGTTCGTGGTCTCTTAGGAATTGAGCCAATCGAAGCCCGGCTTGCGGAAGACTCATTTCGTATTTTTCGGAAATCTTTGTAATCATTTCGTCTCTAGGATAATGAAACAATCCGGCAATATAAGCGTCTTCTTCGTTCATAGCAATATAGTTCTCTACTCTTTTGTATCTCAAATCAGCCCCTTTATGAATATCCGTTTCAATCACATCAAAAACGGATTGAAAACATTTTTTATATGATTTCAAATCAATATCTTTTTTGATAGTCATACGATGAATATAATTCATATATTCAATTTCTACGAATTCTTGGTCGAATCTGGAGAACCTTTTCAATTCATATCCATTCTTTTTAAGAAAATCGTTTATATGGTCGATAACTGGATTGACTACTTCGTCAACAACGCGTTCTAGTTCGTTGATTTGAATGATTTGTTTGAAATTATTTCCCGATATATGAATCTCTCCATTCGTAAGAATATTTATATAAAAATCACCGGCTTCGCTTTCTACAGAGAATGAAATCTGTCTGCTTTTTCCCGTTTCTTTTGCCAATTTAATAATGGTTTTTGCTGGTAGAAACGGGATTTTTGTCCCATATTTTGTAACGGCTTCACTATACAATCTATAAATGTTCTCTCTTCTAGGTCCAGGATTATATTTAATAAAGGGTATTTCTTTCGTTGCATGAACGTTTTTGAAAATGACATCTAATGGAAGGATATGTTTAAAATCAGGATGAAGAATCATCGAAAAAACGGACACACCTACATTTAAAAAGGGGATATTCGCCGGTTGTTCTCTATGGATGTCATAAAGGATATCTATGGTATCATTTTTGGCGGCGGGGGCCGTCTTTTTCGTTTTGCTGATAAACGATTTTCTCGACCTTTCTAATTCATCTCTAGTGGTTATTTGTTCTTTGGCTAGAAGGGGGAAATAGATTTCCATCGCCCATTCTGTATCAATCGCATTTACAGAGCAATAATCGAGAACATCTTCGGCAAAACAAACGAAAATAGTGTCATCTATGAATTGGGCGCCGTAGTTATTCAATAATAATTGGTTCTCAAAACTTTCTAGAGGATTTGTGGAATGTTGTTTCCAAATGGGTTCTCTTGTTGGTGACGGTAAAATATCGAATGGATTGGGTGAAAAAATGTCATTATGTGTTGTGCGAAATCGTTTGCCGATAGTTATTTTATAAATTTTGGATTCATTGTGGAGAACTTCATCGAGATGTGCTAAATCTTCTGCGTCATATTCCATTTTTTCAGTAGAAATAGAAGAAAGGACTTCGGTTGTGGCGCCTAGATTAACCAATAACTGTTTATATTCGGGTGGAGTAAGAACGGTTTTAGACCCCAAGAGAACTTTATGTAAATCCTCTTTATGAATATGACTAAATAGGTAAATTTCGTGATAAGCCGTGGGGTTCTCTAAAATTTTCAAAATCTTATGTTTGATAACGGAGATGGAATCGTCGATATAAATTTCGGAATCCACCACTCTAACAGGAATATTTTCTTGCTCTATAAAGGTTTGTTCTTTTTCATTAAAAGGTGATGGGGCATTATCGGATTGGCTTGCTCTAGAAAACACGATGATTTCTTTTACGCCACCTTCTCTTCCTAATAAACAGACTTTCATATTATGATAATTGTATATATTATTATAATATTCTTTCTTTATGGTTTGGGTATCTCATCAAGTTTTTTTTCAAAAAACTCTTTTTTTTCCAATAAATCTTCGTATTGTCCGGTTAAGCGTAGCGACCTCTGACTTGTAGACAATATACCTTCTAATCCTTCATATGTTATACCACCTACTAAAAAAATAGATATATAGTAATTTACCATAGAAACAAATGAGGAGACAGTACTCATTGATAAAGTAGAATAACCGACTATACTTCCAAAAATTATATATATTGTGTAATAAATATATTCTACCATTACTACCGTATCGAATGCTTCTTTTGTGGGAAAGAAAAACGAAATAATATCATATATTAATATAACTAATAATCCAATTACATCATATATAAAAAATCCTATAGTTATTCCAGATAAAAAACTACCGAATAAAATCCAAATCAAAGAATACAAACCGGTTTTTGCTATAGCCTCCATAAACCGAATAAGTTTAAAACTGATTGTATTCGATTTATAAAAATCGTCTATTTCTTTATTAGTGGATTTAATATTTGCTTCGGTTGCTTCTTTTTTTAAAGATTTTGCTCTTGCTTCAAGAAACTCGACAGCAGTTTTATCTTCTGAAAAAAAATCGATAACTCCATTTTGTACTAAAACTACAACCTGTTTTTTATCAGGGTCTTCTTCTATTTTTTCTTCTGTACCACCACCACGGGATTTTGCTAATTTTTTCTTAAAATTTTTAAACTTTATATTTTTCTCTAAAATAGTAGGGTCCTTTGATAATTTTTCAGAAACATCAAATATTTTTTTTAAATATGTTTCGCTTATTTGTTGTTGTTTTTGTAAATTAGATTTATCAATTAACTTTTGTGAAGTTAATAATCCATTTTCATAGGTTTTAATAACGACGTCTTTATTTTCTTCATCTAATAATTCTACTGTAATCGTAGTTTTTTCTTGTGAAATCTGTATATCTTCTAAATTCTCAAATTGTTTAATTACTGTATTTTTTAGACATATATGTTGTTTTTTATCAAATTTTGTACCATTTGGACATCTTTTATGTTTGATAGGAAGAACCGGTTGTAATACAGATAATAATTTTAATCTACGTGGATGTCGATTTTTGGTCTTTGTTAAATGAACTGTATTATTTACAGTAAATTTTCTAGGCATTATTTATATATATATATATAAATATACTGACGATTGAAATGTGGTTAACCCTTTCCCTCACTTCGTAGCAACAATAATTCATAGATTTTAGTGACCCGATAGGGCGGGGAAGGGTCACTCTATCTATTTTCAGGTCGCTTCACTGTAAAGGGTTAAAATGATAGTATAGCATCAGTCATAACTTCTCCTATTTCGACACCGTCAATATCAACAACTTTCTTAGCAGGTGCGTGTTGATTTTTATTCACTATTTCTTCTATTTTTGTTTTTTCATTTTCGATTTCTTTATCGTATGCGGTAATTCTCTTTTCTTTTGCCCATACAGCAAGGGTCGGTGCTGCTTTCATAATGAGTCTTACTCCTATAAGTATTATATTAAACCAAGTACCAACGCCAAAAAAAGTGAACCCTACAATAGAAGTTAAATAATAAATATATTGTGAAACGGTTGTTGTGGTTTTAAGAGCCTCGTTATCAATAAATATATTTAATAAACTTACTATTCCTAATGTAATTGACCCAAATATATCAAACATAAAGAATGATGTTGCGGTAGTAGATAATCCGGTTGATACTTCTGATAATGTAAAAGGTTCGGAAGCACCAGTAGTAGTATTTTTACAAATAAGATGTTGTGATAAAAAACCCCAAAGTGGTTGTAATGCTGTTAAACAATTAAATTCATTTCCATCTGAACAACCCTGCAAAATTGGGGCTTCTGCTGCTGTATTTGAAGTAGAAATTAACTCACTTAACACCTCCATTTCAACTAATTCATCATTCCCCGATAAAACCCATTGTCCATTCTCATATATTGGAGGTGTTAAATCCAAATCATCATTACTTGGTCCATTAATACCAGATTGGTTCCAGGCAATTGCTTGATTAGACTCATCACAAGGGGCAATACTAAAAGCTTGTGCTGACCAGGTACTATACCATTCATAAGGCATTATTAAAAATAAATAGGTTAAATTCATTACTTCAAATAAATAAGGTAGCCATTCCTGCGATTTTACATTTTTATTATATTCATTCATTTCAACTAATTTTGTGAGCTTTAATATGTGTTCATTTAATTCTTTATCTTCTAATTTATCAGACATCGATTCTTGTATTATTAGGTCTGTTCCAACGATTTCTGTATCTTCTGGTTTCTCGCTATTTTTACCTTCTGGTTTCTCGCTATTTTTACCTCCAGATTTACGTGTCTTATTTTTTTTATACTTTTTACTTATTTTTAAAATTTGTTTTTGAAGTTCTCTATCATTATTAATGATATTTGGATTTTTATTTATTTTTTTTGAAATGCTAATTATTTTTTTAAACATATTTTTTTTCTTGAGTTTTATTTTTTGAATCATTATTGAATCAATACGCTTTTGTTCTATTAAAACTCCTTTACTATAAAATTTAAAAATTCCATTATTTTCATCTAAACTTTCTAAACTCATCGTGTTTTTATCTGACTTGATTTTAATATCTTCTAAATTTTCTACAACATTTATAGTTGTTTTTCCTATACAAAGTTCCTTCTTTTTATCCCATCGAAACCCATTCGGACATCTTTTTCTATTTTCTCCTCGAGGCATACTAGCCGGTATATCATATGTATCGTCGGATAATATGTTTGCCATTATATATACACATATATATATATATATATAACCCTTTCCCTCACTTCGTAGCAACAATAATTCATAGATTTTAGTGACCTGATGAGACCGATAGGGCGGGGAGGGGTCACTAAAATCTATTTTCATGCCGCTTCGCTGTAAAAAGTTACTACGAAGTGTGCTGTTTATTGCGTACCGCAAGTAAATCCCTAAGCATCATAATACGGATTATCCGTTATTTTCATTCCACAATATTCCTGAGGTGCGGCTTTATAATCTTTTGGAGAATATAATCCTGCTTCTTCCGCCTCTCCTAATAAAAATTTGAAGTTCTCCCAAAATTCCGATTTATGACCGATTGATTTCGTAGCTATATGAGACAATTCGTGAAGTGCCACAAAAGTAAGCGTGTTTTCATCTATTAACTCGTCGTTATTCTCATTCTTTTTATTCAAACAAAATGCCAATTTTTCACCTTTGTTCTCGCTATATGCCGTATGTTCGCTCGTTGGCAGAGTTTCCATAATTTGTTGTGGATTAAATCCTTCTTTCAATCGAACAACGTTGTCTTTATCCGGATATTTTTTATAAACGTATTCAACAAGGGTGTTACATTTTTCGACAACACCAGCTAATAAATTAGCCGCTCGGTCAACTTCTTTACGGTCACGCACACAGTATTTATTACCATCTACTGTAGAAATAACGCATTTCAAATCGATTGTATCTCTATTAGCTAAATACATATAAGCACCTATAAATAAAACGCCAATGATAATAAATTGAATAAATAATTCTTTTTTGTCCATATATAATTCTGGCTATTTTTATCGTCTATATTCGCAACTCTTTGGACGAATTTTACATCGGGGGTAAATGTTATCCTACTCCAACATAGGTGTGGATTTATACCGGTAAATAATTCCTTTATGACAGATTCATAGATTTTTTCCAATAGTTTTTCATAAAGGAATAAATTGCCGGTATGAAAATTACTTTGGTTTTATCTAATTCATATTTTTTATCATTCGTCTGTGTTTTTTATAATTATCATAAATTACGTCTCCTAATCCAACAGAAGAACCTATAAATACATCGAATGGATACCAACATATCAAAAGGTATCATATAGGTGTCATAAAGGTGTCATAAAGGAATAAATTATCATATCATCTATATGACAATTTATATAGCAGACGAACTATCGATAAATCGTGGTGTTTATCTTGCGCCACATCCAACCTCAAGAGGAACGCGTCCAAGGTCAGGTTCGATGGTGCTCTGGTTCCATGGTCCAACAGCGGATTTGGGGATAATAGGGTCAGAACGTTCTTGAAGATTGGCGTTTCTAAGAGTCTGTCCGATAGTATCTAAACCAATATGATAGCCGGCCTGAAGAAGGTCGGGAGCGGCAATATTACCCTGGGCGACAGGGTTCAAAGCAGCCCATTGGCTGTTCATATCTTGTGGAAGCAAATCTTGCGGAGAAGCAACTGACCCGGCAACATATCCAGCGCCAGCGCTAGGAACGGTCACCTCAGGAACAGCTAGAGAAGGGGAAGGGGAAGGAGAAGCTGTAGGGGCTTTCTCAGTAGGAGCAGCAGTAGCACCGGTGCTCATTCCATCTACTCGAAGAGATTTTGACCCAGAATAGGCATAAAGAGCCCAGACTAAAATAAGAAATACAACAAGGATGGAGACCCGTTCAACTGTAAAAAATTTAGAAAAACCACTTGAAAAACCGCGAGCAAAATTCTTTAACATTGCGTTTATATAAACAGACTGATAAAATTATTTTCTTCATAAAAATATAATTTTGCTAAAAGAATGTTCTCAATCCGTTTTTTCCGTATCCGAATCGTCTTCTTCGGATTCATCACTACTACTATCTAAAATATCGTCAAGCATATATTTGTTTTTAATTTGTTTTGCTTCTAAATAGGCCGAAAGTGCTAAATCTCTGGCTACTTTTGCTTTTTGACGGGCTTCTTGATACAATTTATAATACATTTCTTTGCGTTCTTTTAGTTGGACTATTTCATCTGTAGGTTCAATATTGACTTCACAAAGTTCCTCGGGACTTTCTTCAATCGGGGTTGTTTCAATAAATATATTTTCAGAGGGTGGAGAAGGTGGAGAAGGTGGAGAAGGTGGAGAAGGAATAGAATGAATAGAAGGTGGAGAAATAGGCGACGGTTCAATGATAGATGGAGGATTTACTAAAGGTTTTTCTTTTTCTCTTTCTCTTTCATATCGAATACAAAGACCAGAAAATACTTCTTCTGGTCTCAATACCATCATCTGTTTGATTTCGATATCCACTTGAAAATTAGAACCTGAACGGACTCCCTGTATTTCTAAAATAACCATAACCTTTGTGTTTTCTACAATTGCGTCTAAAGCAACTACTTGTTCGTTCTCATCGTAAATTTTCAAAGTATTTGTTGAATGTAAATTCGCACGGACAATATATTGTTTTCCAGATTTAACTACTTTCATAGGAGATGAAAAAGACTGCTCGATATCATCACGTTCTAAATCTGCTTTAAACCATTCTTGGCGGTGGTCATAAAGAAGTTGTTGAGTATGGGTTTCTAAATTCTCCATCCAACGAATGAATGCGTCGTTTTCTTGTTGAAAAATGAGGTCACAATACATTTTTTTTCCGGCGATTTTTGTGACCATTTGCTTTACAGTACATTTGGGTGGTTGGATATAGAGCGGTTGCTCTCCAATTGCGTATTTTATAAAAAAACTGCCACTAGAATTGGAAATGGGTTTACATAGGGTAAGTTTAGAAAAATCGAATTTATCATTTGGTTCGTGAATCATTTATAGTTTAACTGCCTACAACAATTTTTTTTTATGGACGAATATGTCTAAATAAATACGTTTGCCTTTATGACAAAAAATGGAGAACTATATCAATGAAAAATTTTCGAGATACTTGTATTGATTTTTTTACAGATGAATCTCTAAAAAAAGATGTGCGTGAAATGATGAAACCTATTTTCAGTATGATTTATAATGAAATTTATATTTATATATGGATGATTGCGTTTTATAATCTATTTGTGGTTATTATGGTATTAGTTATGTTCTCTATATTATGGAATCTTCGAAGAGAAAGTTTTCTTCGCTCATAATATATGAAAAATTATAATAAAAAAATAAAAGGGGGAAATACACCTATTTCTATGAATGACCCTGCGATATTGGATTCAAATATGATGAACAAAATGAGTACTGAAATAATGAATCGACAATTTGATACATTATACTCAACTACACCCACACTCGTTCACTCGGATTCCCCGCCAACAACCACCGGTGGTGCTCGCCAAAAAATACGTAGTCATAAAAAGAAAATATCTTCTAAAAATAAAAGGAATGGCAAGAAAAGAAGAACGACAAGAATTTATTGAGAACATTCAAAAATGGGTCTCTATCGATACACAAATCAAAACCGCGAATGAAAAAATAAAAGGAGCCCGCGAATTAAAATCCAAATTAGGTTGTCAAATATATGAATATGCCGAAAAAAATGCCCTTAATGAAACTATCATCGAAATAAGTGATGGCGATTTACGTTTTTATGAAAAACGCGAATACCAACCGATTTCTTTTGGATATGTCGAAGATTGTTTAGAGAAATTATTGGCTGACACCAAACAAGTCGAAAAAATTATGGATTATCTTCACGAGAACCGCGAGGTAAAAGTGTCAAAAGATATTCGTAGGACTTATAAACAAAAATAAAGAACACATATAGTATATGACGGACCTATATGTGTTTTCAAATGAGGGTATGAAAGAAGACGATTCAGTACTAGGAGGTGGGGTCCCAGATACAGACACAGAATCATTCTTCGGTGGTGGTGTAAGCGTTTCCAAATGGTTCCAAAAAACGGAAAATGTTCTCAACGATAGCCAAACATATTCTTTTTTTGACCATTTAGCAATTCCTATTGGATTACATTGTTTTCAACCAAACGAACCATCTACCTATGAAGAAGAAGACAAAGAGGAAGAACAAGATGTCATAAAGGATAATATATATGACCGTTTGTTTTATTTGTCTGCGAAAGATGTTGGGGCTTCTTCTACAAAGAAACGCACAACTCGAAAGAAAAATCGCAAAATAATGTAAAATGGGGGATTATGTATTAAGCCAAATTGTTGTAAAAATCATCTTTTTGATTATCATTGTTTCTGGTATTTATTATGTTTCTACAAAACTCACGCCACAATGGAGTATTTTTATATTGATAGGTTATTTTTATTTCGTATCGGTTTTCCTGATTAGTTAAGAGAAGGAGAAAAGAGGTAATAGGCTCATAAAATTGAAGCGCTTTTTTTTGTTTCTAATTATCATCATACTATCCCCTGAAAACGAAACGAAACCAAACGAAACGAAACAAAATGCAAGAAGTTCAATACAGCGATTTGAATGTTGGTGAGACCTATTACATCGAATTGTTGGGTCCTTTCGTTTCACATATCCCGCCAGACTTCAAGACAAAGAGAAAGGGCGTTGTCTATAGAAAAGGCCATGACCAATTATCAGGCGCCCAGATACCTTGGGTACAGTTTGACCAATTTACGGGCCTTAACACGACCGAGATATCAAAGTTCTCTTTGTGTATTGTCTTTGACGGCACAAGCAATACAAAGTTCTATTTGCCTCAACGAGACCAAATACTGGAGAGAAAGGAGAAGGAGATGGTAAACACCGTGTGTAGTTACCTTACCGGCAACCCCACCCTTGAGTTTTATTAGATAGCTAGGTAGCGTAGATAGGTAGTATGTCACTAGTTAAACCTTTACTATAATGTATCTTCATAGTCATCGCTGATTTATGAGTAAAAAGTAGCTAGTATAAACACACCACAGATCTAATAACAATAGGCATAAACATAAAGACATCCATAAAAGGTCCTCCCATAAAAGGTCCTCCCAAAAATAGTCATAAAGGAATAATATTATTCCCTTTATGACTTTGTATATAAACCCCTATATAAAACCCTACAAAAAGGTCCTCCCAAAAAGAGTCATAAAGGAATATTTGATGATAGAGAACATTATCCCCTTTATGAGTTTCTATAAAAAAGCCTATAAAAAGGTTCTCAAAAAGAGTCATAAAGGAAATAATAATGGGGGATAGAGAACAATATTTCCTTTATGACGTTGTAAAAAAATAAATTATTCACTCCATTTTGTTCTATTAAACGAATTCACCAATAAAAATTTATCGGCGTGTTTTTTCCAAACGTCCATTTTTGCCTGTAAATTTCGGTCAACCGGTGTTTCGGGTTGTTTGATTTCCATATTCGCTTTCATAAGTGCTAATTCTGATTTAGATGGCTCGGGTTTTTTTCCGTAACAATTGACACCAAATCGAATATTGGGGTTTTTAATAACGCCTCCATTAATTCCTGGACGACCACAAGAATTATTTACTTTGTCTGAACCCTGTAATTTTGCCCAAGTGGATTTTTGTGTAGGAAAAAGAGCCATTTGCCCCTCGCTCCAACCATAATTACACCATTCTGCCCCTTTATTATAAGCACGTTCGATTTGGTCGTAAGTAGCTAGATTTGCCCCATAAACAGAGCATACTTCGCGTGCTTCGTCATATGTATACATATTGTTACGAATATTGAAAACTTCTCCATTTGGGTCTTCCGTCGATTTTGGACAACCAGGTTCTTGCGAAACAACGACAGGGGATTCCTCTAGTGGAGCAGGCGTAGTTGGGGCCGTTGGAGCCGGTGTAGCCAATTTATCAATAATCGTATCCAAAGTGAAATCCAATAAATCAACATTCAATATATATTTAAAAAAATCGATAATTAAGAGAACTACGAAAAGTATTATAGCAACCATTTCTACAAGCATAACGGTGATTGGTTTCGCTATGGAAGACATCGGGATTTGAATCATATAAATAGTAGCATAAAACACCAATAAAAATACAACCACACTAAAAATAGAATAAGGATTATCAGCAAATTCTTTAAAACTACTTAATGACCCGCTGAATTGAGAACCTAATTCCTTAGGAGTTACATTCCAATAAGTCGTTATTATAAAGATAATAATAAATAAGAGAACTAAAATATCCACCATACGAACAATTCGTAAAGCCCCACTTTCAGCAGAACCGCCATAAAATATACCTAAAATGAAATAAACCCCTGCATATGTCGCTAAAAATATAAATAAATATATAAGCGTTGAATTCGTAAATATGCTAGAAAATGTTCCTCTATTTTCTATTGTGGCTGTAGGATTATTCATTATATACTACAAGAAGGTATTTTTTTCCTATAGAACAAACAATAAGCACTAGGAGAAACAATTGTTTGTGGATTAGGGACTGGTTCGATTAAACTATCATTATAATGAAACCATTTGTCCTGGGTTTTCACATAAGCCGTATAATGACCTCCTAATACACCACCTGTATGATTACAAACACCGAATAAATCGAAAATATTATTTCGAGAACCATAACCAGTTGCGTATTTTGATAAATCCAAGTTCTCCAAAGGGAAATCTATGATATGTTGGAGTTTTCTCACTCCATCAGGAGAGAATCTTTTCAATAGAATGACCATAATATCTGGAAAATTCCAGAAATTCACCTTTTTATATACAGACTGTTTCTTTTCCGTTTTATCGTTGAACCATGCATTATCTCCTTCCATCAATTCCGGTTGAATAAATGAATCAAAACATTCATAAATAGAATGAAATACTTTTTCGCCATAAAAAAGTTGTAAATCGAGAACAAAATAATGCTCGGCTCTCTGTGAAAGAACAGATGAAGCCACAGGGTCCAGAATTTCTGTCATATAAATTCCATAAAATACATCTAAAATTTTAGAATACTCACTAGCATAAACAGATTGTATAAGTTTATAACAAATAATAGCCTTTTCATCCGTAGAGTTCTCCGGGTTTCCGTTGATATGAACTTTAGCAGGTCTTGCTAGACTATTATGAAAACATTCTATCAAAAACAACAGAAATTCCTCAATATCATTTTGCGCCCATCCCGTAAATATATCGCGACCTTTTTGATTGGCAATTTGTTGAACCATATGAACGAATTTGTTTGGCGATAAGGTTCCATTTCCCGAAGTCATCACCGAATATAAATCCAACCATTCTTTCAACATAATTGTATCCGGACTTTCTTTCGTATAACTAATATCTTGTGTAAGAATCCTATGTAATTCTGGTATATTTTTGAGAACTTGGACACATGAATTCAAAAAACACGTGTTTCCTAAATTCAAAAGTCCTACATAGGTTGTCATAATTTATCTGTAAATCTATATAAAAGTAAATCTTTATGTTGATTAATGACAGACCTTTCGAATAATATCTATAACACATTTCATGAGAACTTTCATTATTACCAAAGAAATATTCGAGATTATAGTGATAATCTCCACGACTATAACAATAATATGACAGCGTATTTGAGTATTATGAATCATCATATTTTATCTAACACAAGGGAAAGAGGACGAGAAAGAGAAAGAGAAAGAGAAAGAATATTTACCCCACCAGGTCGTTTGTCGGGATTAAATACGCTAAGAAATCTATTTCAAATCCGTGATGAAGGTCATACATTCACAAATACATATGAAGATGTGGTGATTCGACCTACGATAACCCAAATATCACAAGCCACAGAATTAATCATTTATGACAATTCTCTGCCTCATCCTTCGTGTTCTATTACATTAGAAGCTTTTCAAGAAGGAGAACAAGTCTGCCGAATTATAGGTTGTGGACATATTTTTAAACAAACGGCTATTCGAGAATGGTTTCAAAGAAATGTTCGTTGTCCTGTTTGCCGATATGATATTCGAGAATATAGACCGGTTGAACGAGAAGAAGAAGGAGATGAACCCGAAACAGATAGTGTAGTAGAGGAAATAAATAGAGAACAAGCGCCATCGACAACTCTTACGAGTTTATTAACTGGAGCAATTCGAAATTTCGTGAATAATGAAATCCGCCGGATTCCACAGTCAGCCCCATTCAACGAATTGATTTATACATTCGATATTCCGATTGACCTTTCCAATAATCGATATTTTGTATAAAAAATTGATTGCCCTTTTTTATATTGATTGAAGGATACACCAACACTTCATTTTATCAACATTATGGAATCGAGAACAAAATCCCTTCAGTATTATTACGCGCATAAAGAAGAGGTCGCTAGACGTCAACAAACCGACGAATATAGAGCAAGACAACGCGAGTTATATAAAGAGAGAACCGCCAATATGACGGAAGAAGAACACGAAGCGAAATTGGTTCATGCGAGGGCTTTGGCCAAAGAAAGACGCAAGAGAATCAAACAAGAACTCAAAGCCAAATATCCTGGCTTGAAATTATATCAAGCGAAAGAGTTGGAAAAACAACAAAGAAAATAACTGAATATTATCATAAAGGAATCTATTTCCCCTCCCCAAATTATATTCCTTTATAGAAATCTTTATGGGCCACTTTTTATGTATATAAAAAAATTTTATATACATTTATTTTTTCGTGTGGATTCATTTTCCAGAGAATAAATCGGTCATTGTGCGAATCCCATTTTGTTGATTATAAATCTTTTCCAAGAATTTGTCAAAAAGAAGTGTTTTCACTTTGGCCGATGTATATTTTTCTTTCTTTTTCATAAACATCTCTAAATCGCCTCCCGACTCAGCTTCTAGTGCCGCCATATCTTTATTAAAAGTCTTTATAGCGGTTTTCTTATTCTGTAAATCCCATATTTGGACTATCGCCAATCCAAACAATTGCTGAAGAGGCTTCATCAACTGGTTCGTAATATAATGTGTATAATCGATTTTCAGCTTATTTTCTACTATGAATTCGGGCGTCTCAATCTTATCCCCCTGTAACTTAGCCTGTTTATTTACAATATAAACATATTTCATTCTATCGCCAGGTTTCGGTTTATTTCCAGGGTCTCTTTGGGCTATCCTGTCAGCTAAAACACGATGAGCAATCGCAGCTGGATTTTTATAATCTCCTCTGAGTGCCTTCGTAATGGCAAGTTTGTCCATCGGCACACGACCTTGAATGAGATTTTCTAGAGAGTCATAAAGGAAATGAATGGCTGATTGTATATTCGACCCATTCATTAATTCGTGTAAGACACCACCATAGACGTCTTTCACTAAATCGCAGTTGTCTCGTCTCTTGAGAACCAATCCCATAAACTTCAAATACCCATCATCGGGGTCATCTTCATAAAGCATTCCAACATATCTTTTTTTTGATAAAAGCGTGAAATTCATCAGCGTTTTTTCGTAGGCCAACGCCATAGGTGGTTTCAAATGGGCCGTACAAAGGTTGGCTGCCTCTTGCGCAATTTCGATAGTCAATTCGAGTGCCTTTCTTCCGCGGATTTTTTCTCCCGTTTCGGGATTCGTCAAATTAAACGTGAAGAATACAGAGTCAGTGTCACCGTACACATACTCGGCATTACATTTTACTACACCATTTTTGGAGTCATAAACGGAATCCCCATAAACTTCTTCTATCATCCGTTTCGCATAAGTAATCATCATTTGACCTGTGGCTGTTGTGGAAGCAGCTACATCCATATCATAAAAAGTGCTGGTTTTGGCTCCACATTGGCCATAAAGCGAATTAGCGGTTACTTTGTATCCTAACTGTCTCTTATCTAAAATATTCTGCATGAAAGGGTCCGGTTCCGTCTTTGCCTTCTTTCGCGTTGCAGCTCGTGCATCGAGTAATTCAGTCAAGATACTCGGCATAATCGATTTTTGATTATTTGGCAACTGAGCCCATCGACAGACTTTTGTTCCCGTTTGTGTCTTTTTAGCCAAAGCTTTTGGATGAGGTCGAATATATCGATACGTTTTGAATTCCATATCAATATAATGATATCCGGGCAAATTGTCATACCGTGAATCACCCGTTTCGCGTTTCAAATTGCCTTCCATATCATATTCTTTCGTCCATACTTTAGAGTCGTGTGAATAATTCTGCGATATCATCGAACTAGGATAAAGCGACGAATAATCAACACACGCTACTGGATTGTCGAAATACATAGCACATTTTGGTGGCAAGACAATCGCGCCTTCATAGCCTTCATTCCCGCTCGATTTATTCAAATCAGGCATAAGCGTATCTTTTTCACGGCATTTCTTAGCTACATAACTCGTCAGTTTTACACCCTGCCCTCTAAATACTAAAAAGCTTATCGGGACCGAACAAATCGAAGACATTTCCGTATATCCAGTTATGATGTCGAGTTTTCCCATTAAATGATGAACGAGATTACAATCCTGAATACAGTATTTCGCAACAATCGCCCTGTCAGCAGAAGACCCACGAGTCAAACGGAAAATATCTTGAGGCGTTACATCGTCTTTCGCCATTCCCCAATCCACAGAAACAATAGAGCCAGAGGGTTCGGGTATGTCATAGGCGCCAGCTATCGTAATCACATTATACATTTTTCCTTTATGATCTTCCTTGTGAATGGCTTCGACACGAAATTTCTCGCCATCGTTGAAATAATCGGATGAGAAAGAATTTATTTTTATGTGGATAAAATCGCCGACGTGAAGTCCTGCCAGATTTTTACTATAAATCTTCGTTTGTTTTCTATCCGGAGTTATTTCGGTCGCTTTGATTTCGTCGCTTATATATTGACCTGCTACATCATCCAATTTATAAGACGACAGGTTGAAATCGCGGCGGAAATAAGCGTAAAGGTCGATTTGTAAACGCCCTGTCATCGAAGGATATCGCAAATCGTATTCACCACTCGCTATTTTGATTTGTGTTTTATCGAGAACCCAATCATCCTCTTTTAATTTACCGCTTCGTCCACCGCTTCGCTGTCCGCAGACTTCATCAGTCCTTCTCGATAGTTTCAAGAATTCTTCGGCACATTCGTTTTCTTTGGCACGCTGTAACATAAACTCATAATCAAACCCGAATATATTATACCCGATAATGATATCTGGATTCTCTCTTTGAATAAGCGCTGACCATTCCAATAATAATTC
>Ga0214921_10006366_pt1 | contig 16229 bp, 12 predicted proteins | sample LL1505_MetaG_FD_177992 | JGI IMG/M metagenome (GOLD analysis project Ga0214921, IMG submission 177992) | Freshwater microbial communities from Lake Lanier, Atlanta, Georgia, United States - LL-1505 | ecosystem: Environmental > Aquatic > Freshwater > Lake | place: USA: Georgia | collected...
GAAGACAATCCACCATGAGGGTGAAGTATTCATTGAGGAGACCCACGGTTCCCTGTGCCCCCAGACTCTCCGTAAGAGTCGTGAAACTACGAACATCGGAAAACAGGACGGATGCCTCACTGATATTTCCGCCGAGGACTTCCTTGCCCGTGGCCATCAACTGATCTGCTATCGCCGGATCCATGTAACGAGCCATTGTGCCCTTCATTCGCTTCTCATCACTGATGTCTTCAATCATGAGTAATGATCCGAGGGCTTTGTCCTTCACGCTAATCAAAGGAAGGACGCTTACGTTGGCAGAGGTCTTTTCCCCTCCCCATTCCATCTCCGCATCCATCACCAGCGCCGGTTCCTTGGATTCCGCGGTGGAACGGATTTTTTCTTCGATCCACACGTTCTTGCCCGTGAAAAACTCTCTGGCCTTCTTTTTAAGGATCTCTTTTGTACTAGTTTTTAGGATCCGGTAACCGGCCTTATTACAGGTCTGAATCACACCCTCTTCATTGAGGGTAACAACAGCGTTCGACATGCTCTCCAGCATCGACTCCGCATAGTTCTTCATGTTCTGAACATCGTCGAAGAGCTTGGCATTCTCGAGAGCGACCGAGACCTGAGCCGTAAAAGCCTTCAGCTTAGCCTCGTCTTCGGAGGTAAAAGCCCCTCCCCGTTTGTTGAGGACCTGTGTCGCCCCGATCACCTTGCCCGCCTTGTTAACCACCGGGGTGCAAAGGATGGAACGAGTGAAGAATCCCGTTTTCTTGTCAAAACCAGGATTAAATCTCAGATCCGCATAGGCGTGCTGGATATTGACCGTCTGCGCGGAGGTGAAGACGGCTCCCGCAATACCCAGATGATTTGGGAAACGGATCTGGGTGGCCCCCAGTCCCTCACCCACCTCAGTGTAGAGTTCGTTCGTTTTCTCATCGTTAATGAAAAGAGTCGATCGTTCGGCATGGAGAAGTCGGGTAATCGTCCGGATGATCTTGCCCAGCAGATTTCCCAGTTGGATCTCTCCTGAAATCTCCGAAACTACACTCAAGAATTCCGCCTCTTTAGCCTTCTCTTTTTCCGCCAGTTCCAACAGGAGACTACGCTGCAGGGAAACCGAAGACTGCATCGCCATCGCTTCAAGAAGCTTAAGATCCTTCGGGGTAAAATGCGCTGTTTTACCCCCCTTGCGATTCAACACCTCAACGACACCAATCAATTCCCCCCGAACGGTTCGGATGGGAGCACAAGCAATTGACCGAGTCCGGTATCCAGTCTGTTCATCCACCGACTTGTTGAAGCGAGAATCCTTATATACATCTTTTACCAAAAGCCCCTTTCCGGACTGGAATACATGCCCTGCAATTCCGGTGTTATTCAGAATTCGTATCTCCCTTTTTAATCCACCCACGGTAACCCGGCTGTAAAGCTCCTCGGTGGCGGGGTCGTTCACGAAAAGCGTACCACGGTCAGCTCCAGTTGCCTCGGTGACCAAAGCCACCAAAGTCTCAAGTTGTTCATCTAAAGTCTGGCCATCGGCAACTTTGCGAGCGACCTCAAGAAGGATCTTGGCCTCCGGCAGACTCAGTGTGTCGATGGGACTCTTACTTTTGGCCACGACACGCCTCCAACTCTCCGCGAACTCTTTGGACGGTCTTTTCAAGCTCCGCGCATTCATCCCTTTGAGTTCTCCGCATCAACTGCTCTGCTTCACTATGTCGGGCCTTCTCCATTTCCAACTGATCCCTCAGTGCCTGCACGGAGGACTGCAACTGCCGCCCCTCTTCGGCCGATTGGGCCATCACCTTTTGTACGGCTTCTTCACCCGCGGCCTTGCGTCGCTCCAACTCGATTCTCATCTCAGCAATCGTAGCCTTGAGGTCCCGAATTTCTGTGTGAGCTTCGCCCACGGCCTGGGATACCTCCTGCGCGGTGCCGGCTTTTTGTTTTTCCAATGCCTCTCGCAGGGCAGTGACCGTCTCCTTTAGATTTTTGATCTCGTGCTCCCGTTCCATCTCCTCGGAAAATCTCGCCTCAGGGGGACTTAGTGTTAGGGCCATGGAAAATCCTGGATTGCGGCTTGATCAAAAAGTGGGGCTGAGGACCACCTTCGTCCTTACCAGATAAAGGATTTCTCTTGGGCGACGATTTTTCCGTCTCGCACGATGGAGATCCGCCAAGAGTTCACCACTCCGCCCCTCAGGTAATCATCCCCCACCACCTTGAGAACGGTTTTTTCATAACCATCAAAACTCTTATAATCCTGCGTTTTGGTCATCACCTTCTCGCGCGTGTTCGCCTGTCGATAGTCCAATCGGACGGTAAAATCGCTGGGCTTTCCGTCATTCTGCCAATTAATGACAAAAATATTACCCTTTCGATCCTGTTTTTCTTTGACCGTGATCGCCCCGTGATCCCAATACTTGGGCTCAAAGACCATGGAAGCGTTGTCGGGAGGAGGCATGTTTCCCTTCGTTTGGTCATTCCAATAGGTATAGATTTTGTTGAGGCTGATCTCTTTGTCGATGGCAACGGGTAGATCGTTCGTCATCCCGTCCGGTGGGCGTACTGCCGTCGCAACCGGGGCAACTGCACCATTGGTCGTAGGCTCAACTTTAGCTGGACGAAAATTGGGAACAGCATCCTGCTCTTGGGCAATAAGAGGATAGATGAACAAACCCAAAATCGCTGTGATCAACAATTTACGCATTAAGACGTATTTAATACGCTAGGGTTTTATCCGTCAAGCTAACCTAGGTAGGCCTCTTAAATATCCTTGGCTATCGAGGTTACGTGCTTAAGGTCAGTGTTTTATGTACGATCCGGAGCGCACGGTAGAATTTGAATTTGTTCGGGCCACAGAAAATGCCGCCCTCAATGCGATGCATTTCATCGGTAAAGGCGACAAAAATGCCGCAGATGCGGCTGCTTGTGACGCGATTCAAGGGGTCTTTGATCTCGTCGATATCCGTGGGGAGGTCGTCATCGGCGAAGGAATCAAGGACAAGGCCCCGGGAATTTTTCTCGGTGACCGGCTTGGAAAGTGGAGCCCCGCTTCTCCGCGTTTCAATATCGCCCTCGATCCAGTAGACGGAACCACGAATCTTTCCAAAGGATCATCGAACGCCATCTCCGTCATGGCGGCGGCCGGAGTTCCGGATGAAGCTCAACAACCCGTCATGAGAAACATCCCCAGCTACTACTCCCACAAAATCGCCTATGGTCCCGCCGTTGCCCGTGCCTTGGAAAAGGAAGATCCGGGGGCAAACTTTCTCGACGCTCCGCTCGAGGAAACACTGAAACGCTTGGCGAAGATCCTGCATAAGCGGGTGGGCGATATGGTCGTCCTTGTTCTCGATCGCCCCAGAAACCAGCCTTTCATCGATGCTATCCGAAGAGCCGGAGCCTCCCTTCGCACCATCGCCGACGGAGACATTACCGCGGCCGTCGCCCCCTCCCTGCCCGATTCTGGCATCGATCTCTATGTCGGTATCGGCGGCTCACCTGAGGGAGTGTTAACCGCCACCGCTCTTCGCGCCCTCGGCGGAGATATTCAGCTTCGAATGTGGTTCCCCAATCCCGAGGCCAAGACGCGGGAAGTGGCGGGAATACCAGACAGCGAAATTCAAAAGATCTACCGATCGAACACCATTGTCACTGGAGATAGCGCGATCTTCTGCGCGACAGGCATCATCGAAAGCCCCCTTCTCCCGGGCGTCAAACTCATCGGCCATAAGGCCATTACGCACTCAATTCTCATGCGGTCCCGCAGTCGTACCGTTCGCTATATCCGAGCCGTCCACGATCTGGGACACAAGACCATCCACCTCCGGAGCACCAAGCGGGAAAAATCCGTTTAATCGTCTTTCGATTTTTTTTCTTCAGCTGGCCAAAGGATGTAGATCAACCCATAACCGGCCAAAGAAACCACCACCCCAATCACCGTGCAACCTACGGTCAATGGAACGGCAACATTCGCCAAATCTCCCGCCAACATTCTCAACTTGGCGCGTGCCCCATCCGCCGCATCCAATCTCTTCATTTTCTCCGGAAGACTCCCCTCATACTTGATTGGCCTCCCCAGGATGATCTCGCCCAAATGGTAGGCCGCCGTGTAGTAGATCGGAATGGTGAAAGGATTGTTGGCCGCCTGTACCACAATCGCCGTCGGCACATTCGCCCTTAAGAAAACAGCCAGAACCACTGCCAAAATATGATGTAAACCGAGCAAAGGGCTGGTCGCCGGCAATAATCCCGCCACCATCGCCCGCGCCACCGGACCCCGCCGAAAACTCCAGAGATCAGGATTCACCCCGTGTCGCCCAAGCCATTTTCCTACCTGCCCAGCCTGTAGATGCTCCGGACTAAGCCGCAGCCGATGGAGGAGTTTTCGGAGCCGGTGTTGCATCCCCCTTAAGCTAAGGTTTTTTCGCGCCAGACCAAGTCTGTCATTTGTCCCTACCTGAAATCGGGCTAGTGTTCCCACCCCATGCATGGCTCCGGATCCATTCGAGTTGAAGGTGCCCGCCAGAACAATCTTCGGAATCTCACCTTCGATTTGCCCCTCGGGATGTTCCATGTCCTCACCGGGCCCTCCGGATCAGGGAAATCTTCCCTCGCTTTCGACACCCTGTACGCCGAAGGCCAGCGCCGCTACGCGGAAACCTTCAGCCCCTACACCCGCCAATTTCTTGAAAGAATGGACCGCCCGCAGGTCGACCGAATCGAGGGTATTCCACCCGCCATCGCCCTCGGCCAATCCAACCCCGTCCGCTCATCTCGAAGCACGGTGGGCACGGTCACGGAAATCGCCGATCACCTGAAGCTTCTCTATCCCCGCTTGGCTGAACTCACCTGTCCGGACTGCTCCCAAATGATCCGCCCATGGACCCCTCATTCCATCATCCATGACCTTCTATCTCACTACACTAATGAAGAGGCTTGGTTTCTTTTCCGCATTCCCTTTCCCCAAAAGACTCCTGCCGATGAGGTAGCCGCTTTCCTGAGCCGGCAGGGCTTCCGACGCGTTCTGATCGATGGAAAGCCTCATCGCCTGGACGAAAACAGCGGTCTAGAGGCTCTGACCTTGGCTCTCCAACAAACCAAAAAGGAAAAGAATCTCCTTCTCCATGTCATCCAAGACCGCCTCCCCATCTCTGCCGCAGGTAAAGCCCGCTTAGCCGAAGCCATCACCTCTTGTCTCCGTTACGGCAAAGGGGTCTTGGCCATCGCCTTGCTCAAAAAACCATCTTCCATTCATCTCTACTCGGATCGCTATTTCTGCCCTCGCGATGAAAGGGATTTTCACGCCCCAGCTCCGGCTCTTTTTTCCTTCAATCATCCTTTGGGCGCCTGCCCAGCCTGTCGCGGTTTCGGACGGGTGATCGAAATCGACGAGACCCTCGCTCTCCCCGATCGCAATCTCACTCTGGCTGGGGGAGTCGTCAAACCATGGCAGACCGCCAGCTTCGAGGAGTGCCAGCAAGATCTCGAAAGAGCATGCCGGAAACATCGTATACCACTCGAAGTCCCCTTTAACGAACTTTCCCCCGAACAACAGAAATTCGTTCTTGAGGGCCAAGGCGGCACCACCCGGGATCTCCAGGAACTTTGGGACTCCGGAGACTGGTACGGCGTCCGGGGCTTCTTCCGATGGCTCGAGACCAAAACCTATAAAATGCATGTTCGCATCCTTCTGGCCCGCTACCGGGCCTACCGGCCCTGCCCAGAATGCTCCGGCCGCCGCTACCGACCCGAAACAACCTTTTGGCGGATGGCCGGCAAGACTCTCCCCGAAATCAACTCCCTGCCTCTTAACGAGCTCTCCGAACTTTTTTCCAAAATCAAAACCAAGGATGCCTCGGTCCAAACTCCCTTGGAAAACATCCGCAAGCGCCTGCGATATCTGCAGGACGTGGGCCTCAGCTACTTGACCCTCGACCGCCCGACTCGGACTCTCTCCGGCGGCGAACTTCAACGGGTCAACCTCACCGGATGTCTAGGCACGGGTCTGACTGGAACTCTTTTCGTTCTCGATGAACCCAGCATCGGACTCCACCCACGAGACACCGGACGCTTGCTCAACCTGCTGCGGGAACTTCGCCAAGCCGGCAATACCGTCCTCGTTGTGGAACACGATGAAACCGTCATTCGTTCTGCGGAAAACATCCTAGAGCTGGGTCCCGGCTCAGGGGGAGAAGGCGGCCAGCTCCTCTACTCCGGCCCACCCGCAGGTCTGAACAAGATTAAGGAGTCCCCTACCGGAGCCTATCTCTCGGGTCGAATCACCATTCCCGTGCCGCTCACCCGCCGTCCATGTCCGGACAAGGCACATCCCTGGCTGAAAATCCGAGGGGCAACCTGCCACAACCTGAAAAATCTGCATACAGGCATCCCCCTTCGCCGATTAGTCGCCGTATCCGGAGTCAGCGGCTCCGGCAAAAGCACTCTCGTTCATGAAATCATCCATAAAGCTCTCCTGCACCGAATGGGCCGGGCCGTGGAAGAGCCACCCACCTTGGAATCTTTATCTGGCGCCGAGCTCATCTCAGATGTTGTGCTTGTGGATCAGTCCCCTCTATCCCAAACGCCGCGTTCCACCCCTCTGCTCTACCTCGATATCTACGATCTCGTCCGGGAACTTTACGCCTCCACCGAAGAGGCGCAGAGCGCCGGACTGCCCGCCTCGGCCTTCTCCTTCAATGCAGGGGGTGGCCGTTGTGAAAGGTGCGGTGGAATGGGCTACGAAAAGGTCTCGATGCAGTTTCTGTCCGATGTATTTGTCTCCTGCCCTTCCTGCGAAGGTCGCCGCTTCCAACCCCACGTCCTTAAGGCCCGTTATCGTGGCTGGACCATCGACCAGCTCCTAGAATCCACCGCGGCCCAGGCCCTCACCTTCTTTTCTTCCGCCCACGATCTCACTCCCCGCGCCAGTGATTGCCACCAGAAGATCATTCGTGCGCTGACGCTTCTTGCTGAAGTCGGACTCGGCTACCTCCGTTGCGGTCAACCGCTCAGCCAACTTTCCGGAGGAGAAGCGCAAAGACTCAAACTTGTCGCCCACCTTGCCCCGCAGAACACAGATCCCGAAACGCCAAAACCAGGAAGGAAGAAAGGTTTCAAAGTCTCGCCTCCCTCATCCCCCCTTCTGATTCTCGATGAACCCACGACCGGCCTTCACCTCGACGATGTGGCCCTGCTCATCAAGCTCTTGCACCGCCTAGTGGACCAAGGCGCGTCCCTGCTGGTGATCGAACACCATCTCGACGTCATCAAGAACGCCGACTGGCTCCTTGATCTCGGTCCTGAGGCGGGGGCGGAAGGCGGAAAGCTTATCTCGGCAGGCACCCCAGAAACCGTTTCCGAATGTCGGACCAGCCACACCGCCACCTACCTCGCCCCCTTGCTATCAAAAAAATCGTCCCGGTCCCTCCGCTTACACGAAGAACCTGCCACATCTTCCAAAAACACGATTCCAAGGGAAGAAATCGTGGTTCGGGGTGCCCGACATCATAATCTGAAAAACTTCGATCTCGAAATTCCGCGCAACAAAATGGTGGTCGTCACAGGTCTCTCTGGTTCTGGAAAGAGCACTCTGGCGTTCGATCTTCTCTTTTCGGAAGGCCAACGCCGCTATCTCGACTGCCTTAATACCTATGCACGGCAATTCGTCGAACAACTGGAAAAGCCAGATGTCGACTCCATTGTCGGACTCCCCCCATCCGTGGCGATTGAACAACGTACCACCCGCGGGGGTCGCAAATCCACCGTCGCCACGGTGACTGAGCTCTATCAATTTCTGCGACTTCTTTACGCTAAACTCGGCGTTCAGCACGACCCCAAGACGGGGGAACCCGCCATCCGCCAATCCTCCGCCGACATCGTCAAACGGATTTACCGACAACTCCGCTCTGCCAAACGTCTCGATCTTTTGGCTCCCCTGATTCGTGGTCGCAAGGGGTTCCATACTGAGGTGGCTCGCTGGGCCGTCAAAAAAGGCTTCAAGCTACTACGGGTGGACGGCAAATGGATCGAACCGGAGAAATTCCAGCCATTGGATCGTTATAAGGAGCACCAGATCGATCTCCTCGTCGATCAAATCACCCCCAAGAGGAAAGATCTTCCTGCCCTCATCTCCCAAGCCCTCTCCTTGGGCAAAGGCACCCTTTACGCTCTCGATCCAAACGGAAAATCCACCATCTACAGCCATCACCTTTTTTGTCCTGGCTCCGGACGTTCTTTTGATGAACTCGATCCACGCCTCTTTTCTTTTAATAGTCCCCACGGTTGGTGCTCAGAATGTCAGGGGTACGGAACGGTCTTCGCCAAACCCCCGGAAGTCGACACCGAGGACGAGGCGGAAAAGGAACAGAAACTGGAATGGGCCCGTGAAGAACTCTCGGAGGGTGACCTTCTACCCTGTCCATCATGCCTAGGGGCCCGCCTAAATCCGGTCGCCTGCGCCGTCCGTTTTGGTGGGAAAACCGTTCCCGAGATTAATGGTATGTCCGTGCAGGATTTTGAGAAGTTCTTCCAGAAACTCCGATTTACGCCGCGGGAGACCGCCATCGTCCGGGATATCGAACCGGAAATCAAACAACGGCTCCACTTCCTCCGCCATGTCGGTCTCGACTACCTCAATCTCAACCGATCTGCTCCCACACTCTCCGGCGGAGAATCCCAACGCATCCGCTTGGCCGCTCAGCTCGGCTCGAACCTTCAGGGCGTCCTTTATGTTCTTGATGAACCCACCATTGGACTCCACCCGAGGGACAACGAAAAGCTACTCGGCATCCTGCGTAACCTCCGCGATCGCGGAAACTCCCTCGTTGTCGTGGAACACGATGAGGACACGATGCGGGCTGCCGATCATATCATCGATCTTGGTCCTGGAGCGGGCATCCATGGCGGCGAAATCGTCGCGGAAGGAAATTGGAAACACATTGATGCCAAGGGGCGATCTGCCACCGCCCGCCTCTTGGGCGAGCCCATCCAGCATCCTGCCCGAGGCAAACGACGCGCCATCGACTCCTCCACGACTTGGATCAACATCAAGGGAGCCACAGCCCGCAATATCCATGGTCTGGATGTCTCCCTTCCCCTGCACCGCCTTACCGCACTCTCCGGCGTCAGCGGATCTGGCAAAAGCACCCTCGTCCGAGAAATCCTTCTCCCGTCCGCTTCCCCGGAGAAAAAAAAGAAAGATCCGCGATGGAAGTCAGTCAACGGCACTGAAACAATCGATCGTGTAGTGGAGGTGGATCAATCCCCCATTGGCAAAACCCCTCGCTCCACCGTGGCAACTTACCTCGGACTGATGGACGATCTTCGAGCCCTTTTTGCGAACCTTCCGGCTGCCAAGCAGTCCGGCTTTACCGCCTCCCATTTTTCCCACAACGCCGGCCCGGGTCGCTGCCCTGCTTGCGATGGGGCGGGCACCATTCGGGTTCAAATGAGCTTCCTCCCTCCCGCCGATGTGCGTTGCGAGGAGTGCAACGGCCTGCGTTGGAAACCCGAAATTCTAGCCATTCGTTACCGGGATATCTCCATCCAACAAGCCCTTTCACTCTCGGCCGACCAAGCGGCGGAATTCTTCAGCGCACACCCCCGCTTGGCGACTCCTTGTCGCCTCCTGACCGAAACCGGACTGGGATACCTTCAGCTGGGTCAAACCAGTCCAACTCTTTCCGGAGGAGAAGCTCAGCGGCTCAAACTCGTGACGGAGCTCGCCTCAGCCCAGATCGCCGCCGATCACGCCCATGCCAAGGGACGTGCTCGCCGCCCCGCGCATCACCTCTTCCTTTTGGAAGAGCCTACGGTGGGCCTTCATTTGGCAGACGTCCGGCGCCTTCTCGATCTGATGCACCGCCTCGTCGACTCCGGTCACAGTGTGGTGGTCATCGAACATCATCTGGATGTCTTGGCGGAAGCGGACTACCTCATCGATATCGGTCCCGAAAGCGGTGAAGCCGGTGGAAAAATCATCAGCGAGGGCACCCCTGAACACGTGGCTTCCTCCAAAACGTCTCGTACGGCACCGTTTCTATCCAAACACTTGTCAAAAGCCTCCCTCCGTTCTTCTTCTTCACCATAATCTTCATTTCTACCCGCCCATCCGGACTCGCTTCGCAATAAGCTTTTCTACATATTGAATTCCTATGCTTAAACGGATTGGCATCATCACTTCAGGCGGCGACTCCCCCGGCATGAACCCGGCTATCCGTTCCATTGTGCGGACCGGCATCAGCCTGGGGATTGAGGTTATTGGCATTCAAAACGGGTATCAGGGAATCTTCGATAAGGAGTTCATGCCTTTGGGAACGGTCGAGGTCAGTGGACGGATCCGCGATGCAGGCACCATCCTTTCCACTAGCCGTTGCCTGAAGTTCAAGGAAAAGGCATCCCAATTGGAAGCCATCGATATTCTAAAAAAAGAGAACATCCAAGCGCTACTGATTCTCGGCGGAGATGGCTCTCTGGCTGGCGCCAGTGCTCTGGCAGGACACGGGTATCGAGTTCTGGGGCTTCCCTGTTCGATCGACAACGACCTCCCAGGAACAGAACTCTGCATTGGTACCGATTCCTGCCTCAACACCGTCCTGCACCTCATCGACATGATTAAAGCCACCGCCGCCTCGCATAACCGCTGCTTCGTCATCGAGGTCATGGGACGCAACCACGGCTACTTGGCTTTAATGAGCGCCATCGCCTCAGGCTCCCAAGTCGCCGTCATTCCCGAATTCCGTTACGACATGGACAAAATCATCGATAACCTCACTCGTCGGCGTCTTCGTCGTCATAACAATAGTGTTGTGGTGGTGGCCGAGGGGGTCTGCACCGGGCAGCAGTTCATGGACCGACTACTCTCCGACGCAGGGGATCGCCTCCAACAGGAAGTCCGACTCACCGTGCTTGGGCATGTACAACGCGGTGGTTCACCTAGCTTTGCCGATCGTTTCCTTGCGAGTCGAATGGGTGAATTTGCCGTCCTCGCTCTGAACCAAGGAGAGTACGGATCCATGGTAGGTCTGATCCGTAATCGCATGCACCTGACAGACCTTAAAGAAATTCAGGGGCACCGGCCTCCACTCCCTGCTGATGCAATCCGCCTCGCCCGCAATCTGGGCATGGAAATCGGCGTACCTAGTGAAGCCTAATCCGGCAGCCTACAGCCTGTAGGCTATAGTCTCACTCAGCGAATCAGTTTCCCCACCACCGCCTGCCAATCCGGATCGGGGGTCATGTGAGACCATGAAAACCGCACCGCCCCAACGATCTCATCTTTCCCTAGACCCATGGCGGTTAACACGTGGCTGGGTTGGTAACTCGACGAAGTGCAGGCCGAACCATTGGAAACCGCTACCAGTTCCCGTAACTTCAGTATTACTTCCTCCGCACTCAACCCAGGAAACGATGCATTTACCGTATGGGGAAGAACTCGACCCTCGTGTCCATGGATGAGGGGCTTCAGGGGAGTTATCGCCTGCAAAAAGTTGCTCCGGAAAGTCCTACATTTCGACTCTCTCTCGCTGTGGTGTTTTAGACCTAATTCAGCGGCCTCCCCAAATGCAGCAATCAAGGGAACCGGCAATGTTCCAGGACGCAAACCTTGTTCCTGTCCCCCTCCGAAGGATAAAGGCGTAAGAGGAACCTTCTGTTTCCCTCGATGTCGTACCACCAAAACCCCGATTCCCTTGGGGCCGTAAATCTTGTGCCCACTCGCACTGATCAGATCAATTCGGTGATTTCGCAAGGGCTCGATCAGTTTTCCGAAGGTCTGAGCTGCGTCCACATGAAGCCAAGCCGGATGATGAGCCATCGCCTCAGCCAATTCCCCGATCGGCTGAATCACACCCGTCTCGTTATTCGCATGCATGACGGAAACCAGCATGGTGGTTGGACGTAGTAAGCGTGTGATCTTCTCCACCTCCACCCGCCCATCCTTATCCGGCGCCACCAGATCCACTTCAAATCCGTCTTTGGCTAGATAGTCGATGGGCTCGAGCACAGCCTTGTGCTCAATACGTGTGGTGATGATATGGGTTTTGCCATGTTGCCGACCCCAATTCCCCAGTCCAAGAATCGCCAGATTATTACTCTCGGTCGCACCGCTGGTGAAAATCACCTCCTCAGGCTTGGCGTCCACCAATCGGGCGACCTGTTCTCGCGCTTTCTGGACGGCCTCCTTCGCCCGCGCCCCGAAGGCATGTGTACGGCTCCCTTCGTTTCCGTACTCTTCTTCAAAAAAATGACGCATCACTGCCGCCACCGCCGGTTCCAACGGAGTGGTCGCATTGCAGTCCAGATAAACGGGTTGGGTGGCTGACATAAAGATGGAAGCATGCCTGAAATTCACCCCTTTTCCAATCCCGCTTTCCGCGATGACACAGGGTTTGTCTATCTGCCTTGCCCTGTCCTACAATCAACTCACTGCCGGAGTAGCTCAGTGGTAGAGCATCTGTTTCGTAAACAGAGGGTCACGGGTTCAATCCCCGTCTCCGGCTCACTTTTCCGCACCTTGGCAACCCCGCCACGCCCGTCCTAGGCTACCCCTGTGCCCAAGACCCATCAGGCTTTGGAAACACGTCTCCTCATTGGCGGAAAGCTCGTCGCCGGTGAAGGAGAGCCTCAGCCCATCATCGACCCACGCACGGGCGAAATTTTCGCCCAAATTCCAGAAGCTTCGCTCAAACAAGTTGACCTAGCCGCCCACACGGCGGAGAAGGCTTTCGCCGCCTGGGGACATACCACACCAGCCGAACGCTCCACCCTGCTACTGAAGTTGGCGGATCGGATCGATGCAGACGCTGAAGCCTACGCCGATCTCGAATGCCGAAACTGCGGAAAACCCCGCCATGCCTTCCTCGCTGACGAAATCCCGGCCGTTTCCGACTGCTTCCGTTTTTTTGCCGGGGCCGCCCGCTGCACGACCGGACCCTCTGCCGGAGAGTACATGGCCGGCCACACATCCATGCTACGGCGAGATCCCGTCGGAGTGATTGGATCCATTGCGCCATGGAACTACCCGCTCATGATGGCTGCCTGGAAACTGGCCCCTGCACTCGCCGCAGGAAACACCATGGTCCTCAAAGCCTCGGAATTTACCCCCCTAACCACTCTTTATCTGGGACGAACGCTAGCCGACCTTTTCCCCTCCGGTGTTGTCAACCTCCTCACTGGAAGAGGCTCCACCACCGGCCAAGCCCTTATCTCGCATCCCCTCATCCGCATGGTCTCCCTCACAGGCAGTATCTCCACGGGCACCAAAGTCCTGGGGGCTGCCGCCGCCAATATCAAGCGCACCCACCTCGAACTCGGCGGTAAAGCTCCAGTTATCGTCTTTGACGATGCCGATCTTGAAGAACTGGTCGCCGCGGTTCGCAAATTTGGGTTCTACAACGCCGGGCAGGACTGCACGGCCGCCTGCCGGATCTACGCCGGCCCCAAAGTCCACGACGATCTGGTCTCGGAACTCGGGAAAGCCGTCTCCTCCATCAAATACAACAAGACCAAAGACGAAGATAATGAACTCGGCCCGCTCATCACCGCCGCTCATCGCGACCGTGTTCGTGGCTTTGTGGCCAGGGCAACCGAACACAAACACATCAAAGCCGTCGCCGGAGGATCCCCCTCTTCGGGCAAAGGGTTCTTCTTTCAACCCACACTTCTCTCCGGGACTCATCAAGAGGATGAGATCGTCCAGCAGGAGGTCTTTGGGCCGGTGGTCTCCGTCACCAAGTTTAAAACTACGGACGAAGCGATTCGCTGGGCCAACGAATCGGAGTACGGGCTCTCATCGTCTGTCTGGACCCGTGACCTCTCGAAGGGAATGAAAGTCGCTTCCGCTCTGCGTTATGGCTGCACTTGGGTCAACACCCACTTCATGCTGGTCAACGAAATGCCCCATGGCGGGCTGAAACGCTCTGGTTACGGCAAGGATCTGTCGGTATTTGCCCTAGAGGACTACACCGTCCCCCGCCACGTCATGATCAAACTTTAAACCCTTCGTAGCTCCTCCCAACTAAGTCGGTTAGGAGCAGAGGAGAGCCCTCTTAAACCTAATCCTAAACCTAATCCCTCTTCCCCCTCCTCCACCCCCACACCCCTGCGCCAACCAACATCAGCGCGACGGAAAACCACTGTCCTCGGCTCATCGACAACCATAAAGGATCCCCCGCATCTGGCTCCCGGAAGCACTCCAATCCGATCCGGATAGCTCCATAAACCATGAAGAAAGCACCCGTCACTTGCCCACTGGGTTTAGAATTCTTTGACCTCAACCAAAACATAGTAAGACCGAGAATGACCCCTTCACCCAGAGCTTCATAGATTTGCGAGGGATGACGGGGCTCTTTGAATCCGGCATCAGGAAAGATCACGGCCCACGGGACTTGGGTGAATCTTCCCCAAAGCTCCCCGTTGATGAAATTTGCGATCCGACCCAGAAAAATCCCCACCGGAGCCAAAACAGCCGCATTGTCTGAAACTGCCCATCCATCGACCCGACTCTTTCGGGCCCAAAGAAGAAAACCGATCAAGGCTCCAGCAATCCCACCATGACTCGCCATTCCACGAATCCCACCGTTCCAAAAGGAAATGATGCTAATGGGATTTCTGAGGGTCTCAGCCCAATCATAAAGGAGACAGTAGCCCAGTCGTCCCCCAATCAAGACTCCCAGAACCGTATAAAAAAGGAGTTCTGAAATCTGCGTGTCGTTTAATCGCGACCACCCCTTTCTGCAAAACCACTTCAAACCATAGTACCAAGCCAAAAAACCAAGAACGTACGCCAGCCCGTAGTAACGGATCCCCCACCCCTGCCCAAACTGAATCAGGAACGGACTAAGGTCATGCGTGTAATAACCGAACACGGAGACCAAGGTAGAGCCCGACATCCCGGCAGGCCGATCAGAAAATACCCACTATTGAATCCCCGGTAGGGCAAGGTCGATGACCCTGCCGTGGCAGCCTCATCGAAACTGCCGAATTTCCGAAACGCGGAAAACCCAATCACCGGTAGGGGCCGTTGTCCCCAACAGCCCGTGCTCAACACTCTAAACACGGTCGGTTAGGGATAACCGCCCCTGCCTAAGTCACCTCCATTAAAGCACAAAGGGCGACCCTTTCGGATCGCCCTTTGCCTGAAAGCTTATGCTTTGCTTATTTGCCGTCGCCGAAATCACCCAAGCTACGGACAAAGGTCCACTCACCGGGGGTCACCACGAGGGTGTCCCAGGATTCGTCGACGCACTCGGCCATCGCTGTGAAGGGCGAAGTCACCACAAATGCGGTGAACCCTAACGCACAACCAGCCAAACCTACTGGCCGGCAGAATAGAATATCCGGCACAGCCAAAGCTTCGTCGGCCACTGGATCACTGTTGTTGTTTCCCTTGGCACCGGAATCAGCCATGGCGAGGGAGGAAGCCAAGGTGATTACTGTTAGAACCGCCAAACGGAGGGTGTTTTTCATAGTAATAGATGTAAAAAGTCGACCTCCCCCTGTCAATAGATCTTTTTACTGATTAGGAATAACCTCTGCCCATGCCTGGCGGAGGGCAACAACTCGCCCTTATTTCTCATCTTTTACTCTTTCCCTGACCATGAAAACCCTCAACCTAAACCCATGAATTCCAAGGCCTATCGGGCCATCACTTCCTCTAAATCTAAAAAGTACTTTGCGAGGAATAAGAACTGGTCCGGGGGACAAAACTCCAATTCCGCCTTCCTCCCGCCACAACCCAAACCCGCGATCCGCACTTCAAATCAGACTTCTCCATCACCATCCTCAAAATAACCCTTTAAGTCATTTTCAGGTGAGTCTTAAAGACAGAGCCGGCTGTCGGATTTGAACCGACGACCAGCGGTTTACAAAACCGCTGCTCTACCACTGAGCTAAGCCGGCAATAGGTGTATCTTCCTCCACTTCCCTTTCTCTGCCAAGTCTCACCGCCGGGAATCATTCTTTCCTCAAAGACGAAAATCCCCCACCCTAACGCCATGTCCAACCTCACCATCGGCTTCTCCATCGCCTACATCCTCCTCGGTCTTGCCGGATTCATCCTCACCGGCTCCACCCACTACACCGCCCTCATCCCGGCCGGATTCGGCCTTGTCCTCCTCATCCTCGGTTTCGCCGCTAAAAAAGAAAATCTCCGCAAACACGTCATGCACACCGCCGTCCTAGTCGCCCTCTTGGCTTTTGCCGGAACCGCCCGTTCTCTCACTCGCCTCCCGTCCGTT
>Ga0214921_10006367_pt1 | contig 16227 bp, 16 predicted proteins | sample LL1505_MetaG_FD_177992 | JGI IMG/M metagenome (GOLD analysis project Ga0214921, IMG submission 177992) | Freshwater microbial communities from Lake Lanier, Atlanta, Georgia, United States - LL-1505 | ecosystem: Environmental > Aquatic > Freshwater > Lake | place: USA: Georgia | collected...
AGAGAAGCTATCGACAAATGCACACAGCAAACCTCAAGAGCTATCTCAATGTTGCTCTTGAGAATTTAATGGCCCTGGAGATGTATTAAGGGGAAAATTCTTGATTTTGGTGAGTTATAGGATGCTATATGTGCATTCTTTGCTGTACCATAATTCAACTTGATTTACTATATATGCGATGAGCTTAGCCAACTACTTGCTTATAGAAGCATAGAATGTGACAAAGAGCTTTTACTAAGATCTCTGGCTTATTATAAGCAACATAAAGTACATATAGTTGATTGCATTTTGATGGCTAAATCCAAAATTGATAACTTACCACTTTTGTCCTTCGATAAAAAATTAAACGCAATCAACGCCTAGACATCACCTGGCCTCTGCTGCGCCCTTCCTGCGCTTTAAATTATCGCGCAAAGCCTTCGCAAGTGCTTCGGGGTTCTTTGCCTTAGCCCTCTTGTTTCGCTCTTGAGATACTTTCTTTTGCTCTTTGGTAGTTTTTTCTGACATTTTTGCTTGACCTGCATGGTGTTATATGAGATATATCTTGCTATTATATAGACATATTTCAAATTGACCAGAGCTAGAGGCAAGACCTTTCGCTTATTGGGCAATCTTCTGAGCTACTGCATGGTAGTTAAGATTGGAATATGTTATAAGCCGCTATAGCTCAGTGGTAGAGCGCATCATTGGTAATGATGAGGTCGAAAGTTCAATTCTTTCTAGCGGCACCAGATTTAATAAACTAATCTATTTTATCTTTTTATAACAACTGTGCCTGCTATTTTGTCGTGCAGAGTTCTTTTATGCTCTGTAAAAAAGATAAACCATATACCTACCAAAAAAAGACTACATCCTATAAAACGCTTAATAGCCTGCCATAGAGTTGGCTTCTGATGAGTTATGTCATCAACGATGCGCATGCCTGCTAAATATTTGCCAGGAGTCCACCCTTTGGCATGCCAGAAATAAATAAAATAACACCCCATTAGCACAACTTGTGCAGACATCATGACAAAGAGATAAGATAGAAAATCGCTGGCGGTAAGAGTTCCTTGAAATTCGGGGCTGCTTATGATATTTGCAACCGCCGTCGTATCCTTGGTGTTTATGCCATGATTGATCATATATGTTTTAAATGCTCGAATCATATATTGCTCACGCAAAAAATTCATTATTGGAACCGAAAGCAATGAAAGGCAAGCCATGTCTAGGGTCGTGCTGAAAATTCTTGGGATAAAATTTGGATAGGTAATTTGTTTTGTCATGATTATCTATTTGCTATTGTTTGATTTAAAAAAAATCCCACCAACGACAGGGTGATAGATCAATGCTATGCACTCCAGGCTCTATATCTTCTAATGGGATCTTGATATTCAAGGACTCGTTGGGCTCAAGAACAGTATTGTCTAGACTAATGCGCCTGGTATCTAATAATTTATTAGCATGATCATACAACCTGATACGTACATAAGGTATCGCGCTTGGCTTGCTATTGTGATTTGCGATCTTGTAACGCGCTAATATTTCATTGGGCGATAGCTGATATAGCTTGACTTCACTTATCTTTAAATCTTGATTATGAAAAGAGATAATCTTACTTAAATCAACTCCATTGACTGTAAAAATCATCACTATAGCCATAATAAAGAGAGCAAAGAGCGCATATAAAGCGGGGGTAGATTTTTTGCGCTTCACTAAGGGGCTCAAGACCGGTAAATGTATTCCAGATTCAGGGGTTTTTAAAATATCGCTGTCTGGATTCAGGGATTGAGATTTATATGCAGCAGGTAGCATTGCGCGCCATGTATTCTTACATTTTGAGCATCTGACCTTGCGGCCACTTTCGCCTATTTGATCCGCCGTAACAACGAAGCTGGTACTGCATTTTGGGCAAGTAATATACATTTCAAACCAATTTTATAGTGCTTTTGTTTTTAAATCTGATAGTGTTTTTGTGCACTTAATTTCCCCAGGGTTCAGATCCTATAAGAGTCTTCAAGTATGATATATTTCAAGAGATTCTCAGGCGAAGCTCAAGTGAAGACAATATATCAAGCACGCGAAAGCCACCAGTAATTTATATATTATAATGAAAAAATACATCAATGAAATCGAAAATATTTGGCTCAAACAAAATGAGTTAAATAAAGACTCTAGTGAATTTATCACAGCTAGGAATATTATAGACCAAATTATTGATAAGTTAGATGTTGGGGATCTGAGAATATGCCAGAAAAACTCTGGCCAGTGGGTCGTCAATGAGTGGCTAAAAAAAGCTATACTGCTTTCTTTTAAATTTCATGATAGCGCAATCATGCAAAATGGTCATGGGCTATGCTACGATAAAGTGCAGCCAAAATTCGATCACTCAAAAGATCAGGGATATTTTGCCTCCCTGGGTTCGCGCTTGGTACCGGGAGTTTACGTACGCAAAGGTGCTTACCTAGGAAAAAATGTGGTACTTATGCCATCTTTTATCAATATAGGCGCCTACATTGATGATGGCACCATGATCGATACCTGGTCTACTGTTGGATCTTGCGCTCAGATAGGAAAGAATTGCCATATATCAGGTGGCGTGGGAATTGGAGGGGTTCTAGAACCTCTACAGGCCAACCCTGTTATTATAGAAGATAATTGCTTCATTGGGGCGAGATCTGAAATAGCCGAAGGAGTTATTATAGAAGAGGGTGCTGTGCTTTCTATGGGGGTATATTTGGGTGCCTCTACTAAGATTTTCAACCGCATGACGGGTGATGTCATATACGGTAGAGTTCCGGCCTATTCAGTTGTAGTACCTGGAACTCTACCTGATAGAGGTGGGAGCCCGGCTTCGCTTTATTGCGCCGTGATTGTTAAAAGCGTAGATGCAAGGACGCGCTCTAAAACCTCTATCAACGAGATTCTTAGAGGTCTATAAGCATTATCATAGTAATATGCAGCAATTCTGACAGGAGCCCGCTTCTTGCACAGTATGCTCTTCTAATATAGGCGCTATAGCTGGTGATAAGGCTACTTCTTGAAAATCAAGTATCGGCGCTGGAGGCAGAGCAGAAACTGTTACTTTTGTTTTTGCTTCTTCCAGCGCTGCCATATCACGCTCAAGCCTCTGGAGGGAGGTTTGTAGAGCCATTGTAGTATCTACTTGCGTATTTTTTGTTAATTCTTGAGATTGATAAAATTGATCAACTAAAGCTTCAAGTTTAGAGCATCTAGTGTCAATATATAAGGTCATCTCGTTGTCTTGACATGCTAAGTGATCAGCTAGTAATGTTAACTCTTCGCGCATGCTAGATAGTTCTGTGCGTAAGCTACTACAAGCCTTACTAATCATATCTATCATGCCTTCATGTGCTTTGAGTCGTAATTTATCGCTGTCTATGATAACATCACACGTTGCAGCGTGGCTATGCTCCGCTGCAACAGCCTTTGATATAGAAGCGATTTCAGCTTCTATTGCGCTATGCTCCGCCTCCCTTGCATTACGCTCGGCCGTTAATTGCTTGCTGAGTATTGTCGTTGTCGATTGTTCTAATTCACTAAAATTTTTAGCTAATGCGGATACTGATTGTTCTAATAGAATGATTCTTGTATGAAGATTTGGCGAGTCTAAAAGGTGCTTACCTTGGATGGTAACTGGTTGATGTTGGTCTGGGATTGTATTAAGTTTTAGTTTTTCTTTTTTTTCTTTGCTCATATTAATTACCTATATTATTGTTAATTAGTACGATTTAAATATTTTCTTGCCTCCTAAATTTGTTCTACTATCTTAGAATTACAATAATCATAACGATAAGTAAAGAAAATAAACATTATAAAAGCGATAAAAGATTTCCCCATATTATTTGACTAAATCAACAAATTCTGCAATCTTCGGTTTTATGATAAAAACAACAGAGCTACTTAAACAACTCATATCCTTCGAGTCCATAACACCAAGTGACGCTGGGGGGCTTGATTTTATAGCAAGCCTCCTTAAGGAATCGGGCTTTGCTATATATATCAAGGAATTTGGTAAGGAAAGAGTAAGGAGTTTATATGCAGTTTATACTCAAGCGAGCTTTGAGTTAAGTCCGAAGGAGGCAATTAACATCTGTTTTGCAGGTCACATAGACGTAGTACCTCCAGGAGGTGGTTGGAGCTCCCCTCCATTTATAGCCAAAGAAGAGGGCGGCAAGATTTATGGTCGTGGAGCTGTTGATATGAAAGGCGCCCTAGCCTGCATGATAGCTTCTACGCTCAATTTTCTAGAAGAAAATCCAAAAATTAATGGAAATATAAGTTTTTTGATTACCTCAGATGAAGAAGGTGAAGCTAAATATGGCACAAAGCCTATGCTTGAATGGATGGAATCAAATGGCCATAAGATAGATTTCGCTATTGTTGGCGAACCTACTTGCGACAAAGAATTTGGTGATATAATAAAAATCGGTAGGCGCGGTAGTCTGAATTTTAAGTTGAGAGTTATAGGCTCTCAGGGGCACGTAGCCTATCCTACTCTAGCAAAAAACCCTAATAGCGCAATGGTCAGAATTTTACATGATTTAGTGGATATGAAGTGGGATGATGGTAATGAGATTTTTCAGCCATCAAATCTTGAGATAACATCGATTGATACCGGTAATCCTACTACCAACCTTATCCCGGCTGAGTCTAGCGCAATGATCAATATTAGATTCAATAATCAGCATAAATCCCAGGACATTATCCAAAAGGTTGATGAGATTTGCGCGCAGTATACAAAAGATTATCTTCTAGAAGGCCGAGTAAGCGCAGAGCTTTTTTTATCCCAACCCTCTGAACTTAGAGAAATTTTTGCAAAAGTAGTGCACCAGAAGACTGGGGTTACTCCAACTTTTGGCACTGATGGTGGAACTTCCGATGCAAGATTTATACAAAATTACTGTCCATTACTAGAATTCGGTCTTTTAAATTGCACGGCGCATAAAATAGATGAGCATGTAAAAATTGGGGATTTACAAAAGCTATATGATGTGTATTATGGCTTCTTAAATATGGTCATCAATGAGTGTTTTCCTCGGGCTTGACTATCTTGTTTCCCTCGGGCTTGACCCGAGGGTCTCATGAAACGCGGGACTCCCGAGACCCTCGGATCTTCGCCTTCGGGCTCGTCCGAGGGAAACACTGATGATATTTTTAGCGGGTGTGGCGAAATTGGTAGACGCACCAGATTTAGGTTCTGACGCCGCGAGGCGTGGGGGTTCAAGTCCCTCCACCCGCACCACCACTGATCTATTAAACAGAGTCCAACGAATGAAAGCTACTGAGATTAAAAATGAAGGCCTAGACAGACACTTCAAGGTTATAGTTCCATCCCAAATAATAACAACCAAGATAGGTGAAGAGTTATTAAAACTCTCTAAAACCATCAAAATGGCTGGTTTTAGAGAGGGTAAGGTTCCCCTTCCTATTGTTCAAAAGAAATATCATCAGGCCGTTAAATCCGACGTAATCTCAAGCGAAGTACGTAAATCTGTTGAAGATTTAGTTAAAGAACATGGTCTAAATCTAGCTGAATCCCCAAATGTCGACGAGCTCAAATCCGAAGATGGCAAAGATCTAGAATTCCTGCTCAAATGCGAATTGATGCCGGAAATTACTATACCAGATTTTAAAAAAGTAAAGCTCACAAGACCCGTGGTCGAAGTGAATGATAAAGATATAGAAAAGCAACTTAAATTAGTTGCTGAAGCTAATAAAACATTCTCAACCTCAAAAGCCAAAGCCGCCGAAGGTGATGAAGTTACTATTGATTTTGTTGGATCGATTGAAGGTAAAGAATTCCCAGGTGGCGCGGCTCAGGGCCATGCGATTGTGCTAGGTAGCAAAACATTTATACCAGGCTTTGAAGATCAGCTAGTAGGCAAAAAAGCTGGCGATGAAGTAATTGTAAAGGTTTCATTCCCTGAAAGCTATCATGCAAAAGATCTTGCTGGTAAAGCATCTGAATTTAAAGTCAATGTTCACGAGGTTAAGAAGCCAGAAGTTTCAAAAATTGATGATGAGTTAGCTAAAAAATCTGGTTGCAAGGATCTAGAAGAGCTCAAGAAACGAATTGCAGATGGCATAAGTGCTGGTTATAATGAGCAAGTGCATACTATTCTAAAAATGAGCCTTTTTGACAAACTAGAAGACGCATTGAAGTTCGACATACCCCACTCTATGGGCGAGCGCGAATATCAAATGCTCAAAAGTCAAAGTGAGAAATTCGTTGATGATACATCGATGGAAGGTAAGTCCAAAGAAGATTTAGACAAGTACTATCGCCGCGTAGCCACAAGGCGTATTAAGATAGGTTTGATGCTAGCTGAGTATGTCAAGAAACATGATATCAAAATTGATCAAAAAGATATGCAACAGGCAATCTTCAATGAAGCTAGAAATTATCCCGGTCAAGAAAGCGCTGTGATTGACTATTATGTCAAAAATCAAAGAGCTCTCGAAACTTTGTCTGGTCCAATTCTTGAAGAAAAAGCTGTTAAAGCAATCTTTGCAAATGAAGTCTCTATGTCTGATAAAAAGTATTCAGTTGCAGAAATTGAAAAATTCATCGAAGCTGAAAGTGAGCGCGATGTTTTGTAGGGATAAATTCCCCTGAACTTTGTCTGAAGCAAAAATCATTATTTTCTGTAATTTTCTCTAGCGCAAGAATAAAAAAGGTTCTAGTCTAGAGAAAATTATGCCTTATCTTCAATCTGGAGACTTCCGAATGAACCATAACCACATGATGTCCTTTGTTCCTATAGTGGTCGAACAAACTAGTCGCGGCGAGCGCGCTTATGATATATACTCAAGACTCTTGAAGGAGCGTATAGTATTTGTTTGCGGCGAATTTGAGGACAATATGGCAAATGTAATTGTTGCCCAGCTCCTGTTCTTGGAAGCCGAAAATCCAGACAAAGAAATCTATATGTACATAAACTCCCCTGGTGGAGTTGTTAGTTCGGGTCTTGCTATTTATGATACAATGCAATACATCAAGCCTAAGGTTGCTACTTTATGCTTGGGTCAAGCCTGCTCTATGGGCTCATTAATTTTAACAGCCGGAGCGCCTGGAATGCGTTCTGCCCTTCCCAATAGCAGGATCATGATACACCAGCCACTAGGTGGATATCGTGGACAAGCAACGGATATCGAGATACATGCAAAAGAAACAATGAAGGTCAAGGCTCTATTACATAATCTATATGCTAAACATACTGGACAAAAGCTATCTTTAATCCAGCAGAGTATGGAGCGCGATAATTTTATGGATCCTCATACGGCCAAAGAATTTGGGCTTATAGATACCATCGTGGATAATAGGGAATCAATACATCTTGCTACTAAATAGGTAATGAACTATGAGAGACAACAAAGCAAAATTAACTCACTGCTCTTTTTGCGCAAAAGCTCAAAGCGAGGTGCAAAAACTCATAGCGGGGCCAAATGTCTTTGTTTGCAATGAATGCGTTGAACTTTGCAACGACATAATCAAAGAAGAGGCAAATGCCAAGAAGGCCGTGGAAGCTCTTGGAGTGCCATCCCCACGGGAAATATGCAAAACATTAGATGACTATGTCATAGGACAAAACAAGGCTAAAAAATCCCTATCTGTTGCCGTCTATAATCATTATAAACGCTTGGCTCAATTAGATACTGGAACTACTGATGATGTCGAGCTCGCTAAATCTAATATACTACTGATTGGACCTACTGGCTCTGGTAAAACTTTGCTCGCGCAAACCTTAGCTCGTATTTTGGATGTCCCATTTACCATGGCTGATGCAACATCACTTACAGAAGCTGGATATGTCGGAGAGGACGTTGAAAATATACTACTCAGACTCTTACAAGCAGCAAACTACAAGGTTGATAAAGCGCAGCGCGGCATAATATATATAGATGAAGTTGATAAGATCGCGCGTAAATCCGATAATCCCTCACTCACTAGAGATGTCTCTGGCGAGGGAGTGCAGCAAGCATTGCTCAAAATAATGGAAGGAACGATTGCCTCAGTACCTCCGCAAGGCGGCAGGAAGCATCCAAATCAAGAATATATACAGCTTGACACGACTAATATACTCTTCATTTGTGGCGGAGCATTTAACAGCCTAGAGAAAATTATTCAAACTAGAACGGCCAAAGGCTCTATGGGGTTTGGCGCAGACGTGAGAGCTAAAAAAGATCAAAAACATGGTGAGCTGCTGAAAGAACTTGAGATCGAAGATTTGGTTAAATTTGGCCTAATTCCAGAATTCATTGGGCGCCTACCTGTCGTCGCCACTCTTGACGATCTCAATCAGGAATCGCTAGTAACCATTCTGACAAAGCCTAAGAATGCTCTAGTAAAGCAATATCACAAGCTATTTGAACTCGATGATGTCGAGCTCGTATTTGAGCCCGATGCACTAGCAACTATTGCATCTAAAGCCTTAGAGCGCAAGACTGGCGCGCGCGGCCTGCGAGCAATTATAGAGCAGGTATTGCTTGATATTATGTTTGATATCCAAAATTATCGCAAAACCCAGGTCACCATCACTCAGGATGTGATCGAGGGCAAGGCTGAGGCTATTGTAAAAGGCAAAAGCTCGAAGAGTACACGCGCTAAAAAGGTTGCTTAGCGATGAAGGAGCGTAGCAAACTCAAGCTCAACTTCTTACAAAACTCAGGCCTGACAGGTTATGACTTACATCCAATCCCAGCTGACGCCTCGTTTCGCACCTATGATCGCGTCAAAATCAAGGATAAAAACCTTATTCTAATGAACTCCCCGCCTGAACATTATAGTCTTAAGCCATTCATAGAAATCGCCGAGCTTTTGCGTAAGCATGACCTCCCTGCCCCAGAGATTTTTCATATTGATTCTGATAATGGCTTCATGTTGCTTGAGGATTTTGGAGGCACTAGCGTCAAAGATTTTGTACTACAATCTCCTCACCTGCAACGCGATATATACAAGAAGATCATAGAATTACTGGTGGATATTCAGAAAGTCGAGGCTATGCACCTAGCTCATCACACTACTGAGGTTATGCTAAACGGGCTTGAGGTTTTTGCTGATTGGTATGTGCCATTTAAAACCGGGACAGAGATGGATGAAGGTGCCAAAAAAGAGTATCTGCAGCAATGGTACAATATTTTAAACAAACTTCCGAATGAAGGGAGGGTTTTAAGCCTAAGGGATTTTCATATAGAGAATCTTATGCATAGAGGCGATGGGATTGGCTTGCTTGACTTTCAAGATGCTACCTTAGGATCTCCTGCTTACGACTTAGTATCTTTGCTCGAGGATGCAAGGCATGATGTGCCGCTTGAGCTAGCCCAAGAAATGATTGATTATTACCTAAGCCTTAGCCTTGGGCTAGATAGGGAGGAATTCATGCAAGCCTATGGCATTTTGGGCGCGCAGCGAAACAGCAGAATCCTTGGATATTTTGCCAGGAAAGCCAAGCGAGATGGCGCAACCAAATATTTAGAATTCATACCAAGAACGCTTAAGTATCTAGAGCGAGATTTATCTCATCCTGTTTTTGCCTCCTTTGGACTTGACTCACTTCACTCGGGCTTGGTCTGAAAGTCTTAAGAAGCTCGGGGGGCGCATGAGATTCCATGGTCATCGCTAGGCTCGCCCGAGGACAACATCCGGCTCTTTAAAGAGCGCATATTCCTTAGTCAAGCTTGGAAAGATTGCATTTGTGAATTGATAGATTTCAGTTTTGCCATCTAAAAAAGCTATTTCAACTAGATCACCAGCACCAAAATTATAAAGCTGCACTATATTCCCAAGCTTATCTCCGGAGCTATTCTTGACTTCTAATCCACATAAATCCTCTATGTAATATTCTGCTTCATCTAGTTCTGGTAAAGACGAGCGGGTCGTATATAGCTTAGTCCCACGAAAGTCTTCAGCGGCATTTCTGTCACTAATACCGCTAACCGAACATATCAGGCAATCTTTGGCTAATCTGATGAGCTTTAATGCTACTTTCCGACCATATTCATCTTGTAGTGGTAGCTTTACTATGTTTGCTGGCTGGCTTGCCAGTGATTTGATTTTAACAAAACCTTGGACTCCGTGCGCTCCTATTGCAACGCCTAAGTAAATTAATTTATCGATATCGCTCATCTTTCTGGATTCTGTTGATTGCTTGCCTTATTATACTTTGAAAGTATAAAAAAGTAACGCAATGAAAAACCTAATCTCTATTATTATTATCTTGATATCACTTGGGATATTTGGATTTTTTGGATTACTTGCAACTCTAGACTACAAAAGGGCGCAGCAAGATATAGCTTCTTTACTAAAGCAAGACGCCAATGATATTGGAGAGATTGAAAAGGTCGAAATTAAAAAACTCCCATTTCCAACTATCATCGCTCATAATATCAATATACCAGGAGTAGTGCGCGCAAAGGAAGCGAGGGTTACCTTCACAATCGCTTCAATATTAAAGCGTCATCTACAGATTGACGAGATTATTCTGGATGAACCATCGTTTCATCTCACAATTCGCGCTAAGTATGAGAATGATACTTTATCATATGGGAGAGCAAAATTGCACACATCACATATAGGTCAGTTTTTGAGTAACTACCCCGATCTAAGGGATATGATAGTTGCATCCATACCTTCATCTGTTACGGATATAACTTTTGATATAGTAGTAAGCGATCAATATTTGACATTAACCAACATGGATGTCAAATCTGATCTTATAGCCTGCTCTGGCAATACAGCCCTTGCCCGCACTAATAAGGCCGTGAGTAATTTAAAGCTACACTGCGACAAAATTCGCCTAGTGAATTACGAATTACAGAATGTTGCTATAGCTGGAAATGCCGACAAGGAAATTTTAAACCTAACATCTGCATCAGGCGAAATGGCATCTGGTGGGTCGTTTGATATATCTGGTAATATTACAAAAAATGAATATAGATCTGGGTTTGATGGGCATATAGCGCTCGAGCATAAGGATCTAAATATTGTACTTGATAAAATCGGCCTGCAATCCCTAGTTAGCCCAAATCCAACGAACGGAGCTCTAGAGACAAAAGTAAGAATTACTCCAGCAGAAGTGGTGTTACATAACTTAACTGGCCAAATTGGCTCATTGAAAATTGCAGGTAATAGTGATATCAAACTTATAGGCGATACGCCTCGTATATTGCTGCAATTTAATATTGCAGATTTTGATTCGACAAAAGAATATCCGATTTTAACTCCAGCCCTGAATTATGTGACTGCGCTATTTAAAGATACACAGAGCCAAGGTTATCTTGCAAAATTCGCATCAATCAGGAGCATTCCATATCTGGGGAGTTATGATTTTGCATTTGCTTCTCCAGTTATTTTTGGCCGTCAGGCTGATAGCTTAAAGCTCTCTGGTGCCATAGATGGTAGCAATCTCATTAGTTCATTTAATTACCTCGAAGGCGCAAATAATTTAATTGGCTCAGCAACCCTAATAACCGCGGGTCTAAAACCCGAATTAAGGATAAGTATTACAAATGGAAAGTGGGCTAGCGATTATCTAAATATTTCAGGTCTATTAGCAACCAATAATCTCCTAGAGCAACATGATCTAAGTAAGGTGAAGGTCGAGACAGAGATTGCGCTAGAGTCTCTAACGCAAAATGATGTAGTTTTTAAGGACTTTAAGTTCAAGGCGAGTAATACTGGCAATACCATTACGGTTGAGAACTTCGGAGCCACTCTTGGCCCGAGCAACTTTCAAATCAATGGGAGTATAACCAGCGGCTCACCTATGACAATGAACTTAGCATACATCTATAACGGCTTTGATTTTAATCAAATCACCAACTTTTTTGGACCGGGGCTGAACATCAGCGGCATTGCCAATAGTGTTGGTACAATTTCAACTAATGGCAATACTACAAAAGAATTACTCTACAATTTATACCTAAAAGCTAAATTTATAGCTAATTCACTTGATATTACAGGGTGTGACATAGACGGTTTTGTTAATAAACTCAACAACTTAAGCTACGATGCGCAAAATTTAGATAGAGATTTCAAGCTAGCTACCAATTCTGGATCAATGAAATTACATCAAATTACTGGCGATTATGGCATGGACTCTGGATTATTATCATTTAAGAATGTAGCTTTCTTAAGCGAGGCAGCTTCTGGAAGTCTCGCCATGGGCTATAATATATACACCAAAGACTTCAGCCTCTCCTCTCTTTGGTCTCTATATTTACGCCTTTCAGAAAGCAATAACGGCACCACATCTTTTGGAATATCTGTAAAAAAGGATGGACAAAACTTTGTAAAGCAGCTAAATGATGTTGAATTACTCAAGTCTTTCAACATTAGAGCAAATAGGAATCCTGGGGGCATAGTAACCACACCAACTCCACTAGCGCCGCAGGTTCAGGATAATTCTTCTATAGTTACAAACCAGTAAGACAAAAATTATAATGAAACTAAAGCTACTAATCTGGCTAAAAGACTACCGCTTTTTTCAGGTCTTTATATTAGGCATGGTCAGTGGTATGCCAATAACCCTTATTTTCTCAACCTTTGGGGTATGGCTCAAGGACTTTGGAATATCAATAGAGATGATTACTGCTATTGCAATAGCTCGCATGCCTTATGCTTTTAAAGCTCTTTGGTCTCCTATTGTAGACTATTTTAATATACCAATTTTATCCAGGTTTGGGCGTCGTAAGAGCTGGATGATAATAACTACATCTCTAATAACTGTCCTATTATTCTTAATGAGCGGAGTTAATCCCCTAGAGTCTTTTGCATATCTAATGACACTCGCAATATTCCTTGGCTTACTCTCTGCCACCTATGATATAGCCTATGATGCATTTCGTATTGAATTATTTGATGACCACGAGCAAGCTCTAGGAGCAGCCACTACGATCCTTGGCTACAGAATTGGTATGCTCATTACAGGCGCGGGGGCTCTCTATCTAGCAGGGGTCACGAATAATGACTGGGAACTAGTCTTTCAAATGCTAGCAGCGATATTTTTTTTTGGACTTTTATTCATATTAACAGTCCAGGACAAGGTCACAAAGAGCGTTGAGGTCTCTCTAGAAAGCCCACATACAAAGTCGTTGCTGAATGCAATTAATAACTCAGTGGTACAACCGCTTAAAGATCTTTTAGGCAGAGAAGGTTCTATAGCTATATTAGCCTCCATAGCTCTATATAAACTAGGCGAGGCAATGCTAGGCTGCGTTAGCAACCCTTTTTATATGGAACTTGGGTACGTCAAAGAACAAATTGCAATTATAGCAAAGGGATATGGTCTCATCGCGACACTTGTAGGCGGTTATTTAGGAGCTATTTTGATATATAGACTTGGTAATATAAAAGGCATGATTGTTTGCGGTATCGCCCAATCAGTTGCTAATTTTATGTATATATGGCTACATTACCAACCAGTCGTGAGCAGTTCTTTATTCGTAACAATTGTGTGCGATAATGTTACTGGTGGCATGGGGGCCGTAGCCTTGATAAGCTACCTGAGTATGCTTTGCAACAAAAAATACACAGCTACTCAGTACGCACTACTCAGCAGCCTGGCTTCTTTAGCGAGCACAACCCTTGTAATCAAGTCAGGTAGCTTAGTAAAATCCCTTGGATGGGATGCATTTTTCACTTTAACTGTATTCCTTGAAATACCAGCGCTTTTATTTTTGATATATATAGGAAACAGATTCGGCTTTAACAAACAATTAGGAAAAATATGAAAAAAACATTACTGGTACTAACCACAACAACACTACTCTCAACATCAGCCATGGCAGCCCCTATTGATACTTTTTACATTAGGGGTGATGTTGGCGCAAATATGTTTGCCAAAGAAACGGTAAAAACTCCATCTAGCCTTGGTAGCACCAACGCATCTTTTAAAGGCAAAACCTCGGCCGCTATAGATGTTGGCATTGGCTATAAGGTAACAGAGGAGTTTAGAGTTGAATTAGTTTTTGGACATCATATTAGCCCAAAGATGAATGGATCTCATAGTTCAACATCTCAAGCTGTTCGTATAGGAGCTCAGACAAATAACATAACTGCTAAGGCGAGCGCAAAAATTGAAACTCTAATGCTTAGAACTTATTTTGATATATACGACTTTGAAATTGGTAAAGTATTTATGGGCTTTGGTATTGGGGTGGCTCAAGTTAGTGAAAAGGTGACTGGAGCTCAAACCATAGCTCTTGTGGGCCGCGCTGGCAGCCCAAAGAATTTTGATTTAAAGACAAAAAAACACAACAACTTCGCCTATTCAGTAGGCTTTGGTACCACATTTAAACTAAGCCAGAGAGCTGATCTTGATCTGCAATATAATTGGTCTGACTATGGCCACGGAAAAAACAAAAATGATGCCTTTGTAATCAAGCATCGTGCTCACTCTATTAAGGCTGGTGTGAGATTTGCCTTGTAAAGCCCATCATTACAAGACAGGAGTGAAGTGAGCTCAAGCAAATAGATTTTTTGAGCTTCACTTCATCTCGTTAGATAGTTCGATAGAAGCCCCTATTACTCTTCCGAAATCACTAGAGCAGCCAATAAGGCTAGGGGCTCTTCAGCTTCTGAAACTAAACCAACATTAGCTTGCTGATCTTGTTCTTGCTTTTGGGCGGCTTGAGATTCTTGTGATTTAGCCGCAGCAGCTGTGGCCGCTTCAGGAGTTTCGTAACCTGCGAATCCTTTAGGTTCTTGAGCTAGCTTTGGAAAGTAATGTGATATATGTGCTTTAATTCCATTTGCCATGCCAGCGTATCGACCATTTGTTGTTTCGACCACCGCTCCATGCTCCACGAGGCATTTTATTACAGGATCGCCAGCTATATTATGTTTTAGCACAGCGGCCAAAAATAGTGGGGTCGCTTGTCCTAGATCACCACCATTACTCAGCATGTTTACATCCGCTCCTGCCTTTATTAACTTAAGGACTATAAGTTCTACCAACCCAGTAGGTAGGAATTGATTACTGACTATTATTCCCAAGGGTGTGTGGCCGTCATCACTTTTAGCGTTAGCCTGAGTTGAATTTTTTTCCAGAACATCTGCTATCATGAACATGTAAAGAGGGATCTGTGCTTCTGTTAATGGATTTAATACCATTTCTACTTTCTAAATGAACATACAAATAGATTTCGCTATAGACTTTTGATATAATCACTCCATAATCAAAACAATGGAGTGATAGACTATGAGTAGAGTATCAAAACTACTAAATGATGATGTGGTAGAGAATGCCAAGAAAGCATTATCAAAACTTGGAAAATATGGATATGTCAGTAAAAAGTTGCTGGCTGTCATTGCTGCAAGTAAGCACAATATTAAAGAAGTAGCCAAGATATATGATATATCACGCACAACCCTCACTTCTTGGGTTTCTTACGTAAAAGATCTTCAGTTTGATAAGCTGGAAGCCCCTAAAGAGCGACGCAAAAAAACCAGACTGAACCTAGATCAATTAGAGATACTTGAGAGCTGGATATCAACAAATCCTAATATTACTATCCGCGAGCTCAAAATCAGAATAGAACAAGAGTTTGGTATACTATTCAGCCAGTCTGGAGTCCATAAGATGCTGAAGAGATTGAATCTATCCTATATAACCCCACGTCCTAATCATCACAAACAAGACAAAACTTTGGCGGAAGAATTTAAAAAAAAATCTACCGCAATACTTAAATAAATATCCTAACCACAAGATATTCTTCATGGATGAATCAAGATTCGGGACTCATTCCAAGATAGGGCATGGATGGTTTGTTAAAGGTCAAAGAACCCCGGTGAGAGTAAAGTTAGGGTTTCAAAACTTCTATCTTTATGGAGCCATCAGTCCTGTAAGTGGTGAATCATTCAGCTATATAATCCCTAGGTGCAATACAGAATGCATGAATTTTTTCCTCAAAGAATTATCAAGTGAATTTAGTAATGAGCAGCTCATTCTTATCATGGACGGAGCTGGTTGGCATAAATCCGGTTCGCTGGTGATACCGAGCAATATCAAAATCATTCATCTGCCTCCCTACTGCCCAGAACTCAATCCTATAGAAAGGCTGTGGCAGTACATCAAGAAGCATATCTTACGAAATGTAGTGTATGAGTCTCTTGATGATCTTGAAGATAAACTGATAGACTTTATAAATCTTATAACGCCAGATACTTTAAAGCAAGTTTGTAGCGCCAGTTATATGCTCAGTTAAGAAGTGGAAATGGTATAA
>Ga0214921_10006368_pt1 | contig 16220 bp, 12 predicted proteins | sample LL1505_MetaG_FD_177992 | JGI IMG/M metagenome (GOLD analysis project Ga0214921, IMG submission 177992) | Freshwater microbial communities from Lake Lanier, Atlanta, Georgia, United States - LL-1505 | ecosystem: Environmental > Aquatic > Freshwater > Lake | place: USA: Georgia | collected...
ATTGTTTGTCAAAAAAATTAAACACCCTGGTTTTCTGTGGAAGATTTTTGGATTTACTGCAATTTTATTCCTCTTGGGATCATTGTATTTTATGATGTTTACATTGACGATACAAGGCAACGCTGACGAAGGATTTATCGATGCCAAACCGCTGCTTGATGAGTTTTATAACCAGCCGGTTCAGCAAATACCGGTTTTATCAGAAGATCCACATCTTGGTTCAGAAAAAAGCGATATCAATATTGTTGTATTCAGTGATTTTTTATGTTCTTCATGCAAACGTTTTTCAAAGGATTTACATAAAATCACCGAGGAGGGGCATGGAAATTATTCAATAGTGTTTAAAAATTTCCCCCTTTCAACGAAATGCAATCATACCATTGTAAAAGACCTTCATCCTCAGTCTTGCGAAGCTGCCTATGCAGGGGTGGCAGCTAACATGCAAGGAAAATTTTGGGCTTTTCACGACACTTTATTCAATGCTTCTCATTTGACTTACGATGATTTTAGTCGGATGATGGCTATTCGTGCTGGCCTAGACATGCAAATGTTTGACGCTGTGAGGCAAACGGCTGCAGTAAAAGATAAAATAGCCCGTGATATTCTGCTGGCACAGAGATTAAAGATTGATGCTACTCCCACAGTTTTTTTAAATGGCAGGCTTGTAAAAGATTTGAGACCAGGGATACTTGCCATTCTGGTTCATCAAGAGTTGAAAATAACAAAGTCTGTTGTTGATTCACTTATGAAGCCACAGACTAAGTTCGAAAACAGTTTTAAATGATATCAAATCGTTCTTGGCAGATTAGGTAAAGAACTGAGAAATTTTTACATTTATGAACAGTTTCAGCCTCGATAGAACTTCCCGAATCATGCCTCGGTCGCGGCCATAAAAAAAATCCCGCACTTCGTGCAGGACTTTTTTATTCGTGCCCAGGACTGGATTCGAACCAGCACATCCTTGCGAACGCTGCGACCTGAACACAGTGCGTCTACCAATTTCGCCACCTGGGCATTAAAATCAAATCAAACCTTTTAAAAAAGCTTTTCCTACTCCACTTTTCAGGTATTTCTCTTTTGCTCTGGCAGTTAATCTTGAATCAAATGCTTCAGAGTAAATGAGTGTGAAGGGCGCATAAGCCTTCGTTGACTTGTTTTCACGTTGGTCATGTTCCTTTAATCTTCTTTCAAGATTATTGGTCATCCCTACGTAAATATAGTTTCTGTCATTGCTTTTTATAGCATAAACAGTGAATTTAAAAGAACTTAAGCATTCCATGCGTCTACCAATCCTGCCTGCCGGCAGGCAGGTTCGCCACCTGGGCAGTGGAGGGCAAATATACGGCAGAAAGGCAAATAAAATGCTATTTCAGCATGAATTTGACGCTCACATTCATGCTGATCCTTATTTTTTCAAAATCGATTTTAGGCAATTCTTCCTGAGTTGCATCAGCCATGGCCATTCCCCTTATCCTGATATCTTTTAAAGGTTGGGTTATACCATCTCCATCATTGCTGAAATCAGCTATATGCAATGGTGCGCCTACTGAAGCTCCAATAGGACTGGTCAATGCCTTGGCCTTGTCGTAGGCATTCTTGACAGCGTTGGTTCTGCAGACGTTTTTCAGCTTGATCATATCAGAATGCCCAACCCGCTCTAGGTTGGCATTGGCAATTCCCAACTCTTCCAGCTTCATGAACACCCGGGTGGCAAAAACAGCGTCTCCCACCTTCAGGGTGTAGGACTTCGTTTTCATCACATCTTTCTGTTTCAAGACATAGTACCTGAAATTGCTTTGCATATCAGAAGTGGTCAGGTCTTTTTCGGTATTGATCCCAAGGGATTTTAGGCCAGCCACCATTTTTCGCTCCTGTTCCTCCAGTGAAATTTTGTTTTTAACATCGGCCTCGGCAACAAGGATGCTGATATAGATTTCATTGGGGGTAACAAGGGTGTCTGCACTGCCGTATACTTCTATATAAGGCACATCCAGAAAGGTTTTCATTTGGGCATAGACGCCATGGGTAAGGAGACCAAATAAACTGGCAAAAATCAATTTTTTCATATGGTTTTATTTATGATTTACCTTCTTTATGGATGCGCAAAGCCGGTCTTTCCATAAAGATATTGCATGTGTCAATTAGAGACAGCGCTGAATAGCAAAAAATAAAATATATTCGATATTTATTCAAAAAATTGTTTTAATGGAAGTACATCACCCACATCATGCCGGGCATAATAAAAACTGGAAAGAATATATCACAGAATTTTTTATGCTGTTTTTTGCCATAACACTTGGATTTTTTGCCGAAAACATCCGAGAAATTTACATCGAATCCCACCGGGAAAAGGAGTACATGCAGACCATGGTGCAGGATCTGAAAGAAGATACATCTAGAATCAATGAATCAATAGCACTGTCCTCTGTAAAGGCGAATGCGATGGATAGTCTTATCCGAAACATATATGCTAAACCCTACAATGATAGCTCCATGCGGGTAATGTACTATTTGTACCGAAAGTATATGGCAGCTGGGACAGACGTTTCTTTTTCTCAGCGAACCATCAATCAATTGATCAACTCTGGAAATCTTCGTCTCATCAAAGATATTTCCATTTCCGATAGTATTGTATTATACGATATCAATACGCAAAAAATATTGAATCAATACATTATTTACCATGACCAGTACCAACAAAAAGCAAGGGAAATTTCCAACAGGATTTTTGACTCTTATTATTTGTTGAATTACACCAGGCAAACAGCGAATGACTTGCTAAATACGAAGGTAAAACTGAAGCTGATGACTGATGATGAAAAACTACTAAAGCAATATGCAAACGTGGTGTATGGCGGAAAAGGAGTGTTGAATGCATATGTAAACATGTTAAAGGCACAAAAGCTCCGTGCAAAAAATATAATTGAAATTTTGACGAGAGAGTACGGCATTGAATGAAATTAAACTTACAATCAATCAAGCACCACCTTCAAAATCAGGCAGTATAATCCAATTTAATGCGTAGAGATTTATTTGTTTTTATGTGTGTACCTAGTTGATGAAGGCTAGGGTGGCAAGAAAAAATTTTGATTTCAAACCATCAAATGGAAAGGTTTCGGACAAAATTCTTGTAGTTTAATATCATCTCTTTTGTATAACCAATCTTGTCTTTTACCATTTTCGTTCTTACATCTTTTGTATAAGTAGTACCCAGATGATCATAAAAGTGTTTTGTTGAAAACAATGCCATTTCTATCATTATTGGGAAAGCATCAATTCCTTTAGACTCCAACAAGTAGTAAATGTTTTTTTTGTTTTTTTCGCCTTTATTTTTAGTAATGAAGCCCAAACCCTCAAGTTTTTTGAGCCTGTTTGCAAGCATTTTGCTGGGCACATGTTCAATTGATTCTTTAAATTCCTTAAACATGGTTTTGTGACCCCAAATCATGTCTCGTAAAATCAGCAATGTCCATTTATCTCCCAAGAGATCCAGACTGGTTGCAACTGGACAGATTGACCTGAACTCAGTATTGTCTTGATGAACTTTTCCCATAAAAGCAAAGATAAAAAATAGTAGAATGAAATACAAACTACTTGTGAACTACGAAAAAAATGCACAAACAGAGAAATTGTTTTAACATATCTTTAAAATGCAAAGTTTGTTATGGATGAAATGGCCGCAAATACAGGAATTGTAAAATAACAATCAAACTATTCCATATCCATGGAGTATAAATATGTTGGATTCAAATGATCGAATACCTAAAAAATATTTTTCCTTCATCCCCAGGTCTTCTTAGACTATATTCATTTTGTATGTCACCGTACGTTTATAATAAAATGATTAACAACAATATAATTAATAAAATCGCCCCAACAGAAAGATATATACCCCCACTACTGCGTACAAGCTCTTTTTTGATAACACGTACCTCTTTCCGCAATTTATTTCTTTCATAAGTTGTCAATGTTGACTTATCCATTGTCTTTATTTCGTTTAACCTGAATAACAATAAATTTTCATCTGTCTTCAATTCTGTTTTTGAAACTATAATATTGTTTGCATCTTGTTTCAAAAGTTCCATAGCCTGTGATGAAAAGCTTGCAAAAGACAAAACTAAAATTAACAGGAAGGACTTGTACTTTTTCATTGTAAATGGTTTTAATTTATTTTTTTTTAAAATTTAAATTGCTAAAGACATCATGACGGTAACAAGAGAATGCGAATTAATCCAGTAATGCCATTATCCATCTGAACTATTTCACTTCAAAATTGGCCATTAGTTTTGGATATAAATTTGCCGAAAAGTTTATTTTGTATTTTTATATTTTATAAGAGGCAAAATTTTACAGCGGGTATAAAAAATACAAAATTATAAAAAGGATAACCGTGTGAATTTCTAGTGGTGTTGACGGTCAAATTTTTATAAAAACCAGCCATCGTATTGTTGGTAGCCTTATTTTTTGAAAGACGGCATTGGGGTATTTGACAAGGACCTGATGTTTCCTTTAAAGCAAAATAAATTGAAGAGGGGCACTTAAAAATACCCCTCTTGAATAAGCCCAAATAAAAAGGTGTTTTTCATAAGCTGCATTCCATTTATCATATGCAACGGCCATGAATGTCAAATTTGACACAAAAACTTTCCTTTCCTGCGTTTAAGGATACAGATTAGATTACTTTTAATATAATCTCATATATTACACATTTACAACAACATATATATTAAGATATGTTTATATAACCTACTTTATTTAAAGAATCAATTCCGAATTGTGTGTAAATTCAAATTAATAATGATATTACATGCATGAAATATTCCTTTGTTGCGATTATTTATTTAATTTTCTTTCATCTCAATGGAAATTCACAAACGTACTGGATTCCTAAAAAAGCTTTTTACGAATTTTTGTATACATCTTCAGGAACTTTCCCTCATGTTCATTTTAATTTTGAGGAACCATTTCTTCCTATCTCAAAAAAAAATAATGTTAGAATATTTGGCGGTATAGCCAAAAACAAAAATGGCCTGTTTTTTACTGTGTACGGTACAGGTCAGGTATACAAGGCAACTGCGATAAGGGGTAAAGAAATGGCCATCACCCGTATTGATTCAACCATTTTTTGGGGGAATACCTTTGCATCTTACGATTTCTCATACAATGATACACTTTATTCATTCGGTGGTTATGGGTTTTGGAAAAACAATGGACAGTTGCGCTATTTTATAGAAGGTGGAGAATGGCAAATTGCTAAACTAAACCAGGAGCATGTACTGAACTCTCTATATTGCCATATAGACACCAAAACCGGAAAACTATATTATGTGCAGGTGCCATTTGAATCCGAAACTGACGAAAAAGAGGTAAATATTTTTTCGGTATTCCAATTGGACTTAACAAACAAACAGAACAAATTTCTTGGTGAAATAAACCTTCCTTTCGATATCAAAAATTGTAAATGGCATTTAAATTCCAATAGCCTAAATGGAATAATAACATACAGTGATGATGGACACTGGTATTTATTGCAACCAAACGAAAACAAGGTCTATAAATTAACGCAGAAAAGAGTAATCGACTTTTTAAATGGTTCTGCAAGATATAGATTTGATGCATTGTTTGATATAGGTGACAGGATCTATAGATATTCCAATGAAGAAGATAGTGTCAGATCTATCGCAATTTCCTTGAATGATTTTGAAATCCAACAATCTTCAATGTATCGTCCACATAAAAATACCCAATATGTTCTGTTTTATATTTTTTCCGGAATTTCAATACTGCTAATGGTGCTGGCATTTTATGTTTTAAAAAAACGCAACAAAAAAAGCAATTATCCAAAGATTGAGGAAAATCATATCGCTGAAATTGAAAATTCTTTAGATACAATAGAATTTACAGAATTAGAGAAATTCATAATTGACAACATGCTCACAAAATCCAAGGCGAATATTACAATGAATGTCGATGACCTGAATAGAATTCTTGGGGTGGGTAAAAAAACAGTCGAGATTCAAAAAAAGACAAGAAGAGAAATTTTAAACAGAATTAACAACAAGTATAAGAAACTTTATTCCCAGGATACGGACTTGATTGAGAGCATAAGATCAGATCATGACAAGCGTTATTTTAACTATCTCATCAATCCTGAAAATATCAAAATAGTTGAACGGGATAGCAAGTAGCCAATTCTTTAAACATCTAATTTCAGAAGAGCAGATTTTTTGAAGAAACCTGTCTACATTTTTTATAAGCATCCCCTAACATTGTAGGAGATGCTATATTAAATTAAAATGTATATTTTAGCTGGATTGAAACAAAATAATTTGCATTCAATGGTGCTGGCACATAAGCATCGGGAAGTTGATTCGCAAATACCATTGTGAAATATTTTGTATTTGTAATATTATTTATACCTAAATAACTGTCCAGCACAAAATGCTTACCTAAATCGTGTTGGTAACCAATCTTCCCATTCAAAAGATTATAACTTTTTGTAAAATAATCATTCATCCCGGTAATAGGCATCCTGTCGCGGTAGTTGTAAGTAATATTACCGTAGTAACCACCTGCAATATTGAAATCTACCCCAAGATTAGCAACATACCTGGAAACGGCGGCCACTTGTTTGTTGCTATAGTTTTCTGTGAGCGTAACAGATTTTTGTATGCTGAAATTATCTCCATATTTAAAATCAGAAATAGTAAGATTTCCGAATGGACGCATGTACCTGAAAAACCCACCCGCTTTTTCATAAGCAATAAATTTAAGGTTGGCTTCAAGGCCACGGTGAATTTGTTTTCCTCCATTAACCACATAAGAATATAAAGTAGTGTTTGGACTCAGCGGAGAAACAACTGATATGGCCGTCATTTTATTAGAAAATACAGTGTTGAATAAAACCAATTCATAAAATAATTTATTTTTCAATAACTGCCCCCTGTTCCCGATTTCAAATTGTGTTCCTATTTCAGGTTTGAGCAAGTCGTTTACACTTCCTGTTGCCGGTGTTGGTGGGTTGGTAGCAACTGCTGGTGTTGTAATATAAAAATAAGAAGTTAGCGGTGCTTTAAATCCTTTGTTGTATGAAGCAAACACTGATATTTTTTTATGGATAACCTTATTTATTGCAAAATGGGGTGAAACCATCTTTCGATAAGATTTTTCAAAATTTGAAGGCTTGGTTGATAATGCCACATTTAGTCTGTCATTTAATGTAAGTCCTAGTTGACTGGATCCTAATCCTCCTGTTATTGAAATTTCTTTCGGTAAGCCAAGTGTCCATTCACTAAATAATGAAGTTGTTTTCGCAACAGTATATACATTTGAAGTGGTAGCATTGATTACCCAATATGGATTTATGCCAAGTGTCCATGTTGTTCCAGCATCATTTGGATTTTGCTTCATGTTGTATCCTAATGTATTGGCAATTTGCTTTTGCGACTCAATTCCTGTAACACCAGCCAACATGATTCCCTCAGCAACAATAAACTTTGTATTCAAGACAGATCGAAATCCCATATTCATTGATCCTTTGTCTGTCCAACCTCCTGCAGAACTAACATTGCTGTTGAAAGCAGTACCAAAAACAGTGGTATTTGATGAAATGTTTTTGTTGAAGCTATAGTGATGGCCCAAGCCTCCTCTGAAGGTAGTTACATTGCTGTGTGCATTTCTTTTTATGTATTCAGGGTTTCCTGAATAATCATTGTTTTCAAACTGTGTAATTGTAAGTTCACCTGCTCTTTCATCATAGCTATCACTATAACCAAAATAGGTGTTGATGGTTTGCTTTTCACTTGGTTGAAAATCAGCAATTAAATTAACAAATTGTTTATTTGATTTATTGTGAAGGGTAAAGCCGTCTGATTGCTGATTTCCATAATTAAGCAACATTGATGAATGTTCTCCTGCTGTTTGAAATGTGGTTGTACTTCTATTCAAACCATAATTTCCGATGATGTATTGTTCTGTTAATGATGTTTCTTTTGCTGGTTTACTTGTTGTTAGGTTTACAGCTCCTGCAATTGCCAATCCATATAGAGTGCCCGAAGGTCCTTTTGTTATTTCTACATTTTGCAACGAAGCAAAATCGATGTCATCAAATGTAGTGATACCCTCAGCATCGGTGATAGCAATTCCATTGAGGTAGACCTTGTAACCTTGTCCATCGAAATTACTGTTCACTCCCCTCGTTCCTCTCGTGCCATTACCATATCCACGGATATTAAGTTGCTGACCTCCTCCAACAGATCTCCTATTCATAGTTACACCAGTAACATTGGTCTGGATTGCATCATCAAGATACAGGCCATTGCCCCTTCTTAATTCAGTCACTCCAATTTTAGAAACAGCACCAGCCTGGTAAAGCAATGACTTGTTCGGATTTGATGTTGTTCCAAGTTCTATGGTTTCAAGTGTTGTTTCTGCTGGATTCAACAATATCTCCTTCTCTATCTTACAATTCTTTATTGTTGTACTGTAGGATTGATAGCCGATATACGAGATGGTGATTTTTATATTATCACTGCTGCAAGGAATATTAAATTCACCATTGCTATTTGTAACTGTTTTTACAGTTCCATTTATTATGCTTGCACCGATCAGCGGCTTTTTGCTTATTCCATCAATAACAGTTGAGCTGATTCTATTTTGTGCAAATGCTATATTGATTATCATGCAGCATACCACTGCCAGATAAAATATTCTTTTCATTTAAGTTAAATTATATAAATGTATGCGATTCCACCTCATCAAAAAATAGGTGGGAGAAAACAAAATATGACAAAAAGAATCAAATTTTGGGTGGCGGCAGCTCAATCATCATATCTGAATTGATGATATCATCTTTGAAGATTATGCGTTTTTCAGTTTTAAATCCAACGCCAGCATACGATAGATCTGGGCTCTCAAGTACAAAAATCGGAAAGTATAATTTTATTGTTTTTTGATTTTGTTTGTTTTCAGCATCATTTTGATGCAATAATTTACTCGCATTCGAAAGCTGATCTATTACTTTCCTCTCTTTTTTATCATTGATAGCGTAGTAGACCACCTCGTTTGCTTCTTTTTTTATTTCTACAACATCATATAAAATATTGTTCAAATAGAACTCACGACCATCCTCTTCCCAATCAATGTTACCATTGTCAACAATTCTTTCCAGTGCTGATCGAGGAACAGTTTTCAAAACTTCCATTTCTTGCATTTCCTTGATCTCATGTTGTTGGAAAAGATATATAAAATGATATCCTATCTGACCCATAAAGATCAGGAGCAGAAGCAAAAAAGATATGGTCTTGTTGAACTTCACAATTGGCAGATACAAATATAAAGTAATTTGCCTACAAGTAATTTGATACCCAAGCGCCCAGGGTTTCAACAAAAAAAGCCATTCTTTAGCAAAAAAAATGAGCACTTGTCTTTCTATGGTTTTCTTCATGAATTAAGGTATCCACAGACCCGTTTTATCTGCCTTTTTTATTTTATCTTGTTCCGGAAATTTAATCATTCATGAAAAAAATATGCTCAGCGTTTGTTCTCCTGCTTCTCTCCTCAGTTACACTTGCACAAAAAGCCCTCAAGGTTATCAGCATAAAGGAAACGGAACGCATAGAGCGTACCCTTTCTGCGGATGATATGCAAGGGAGAAAAACGTTCACCCCTGGTATAGAAAAGGCAGCCAACTTCATTGCTTCCGAATTTGAAAAAACAGGACTGCAAAAATGGAATAACGGAAATACTTACCTGCAGTCATTTTCAATGGTCCGCACCAAAACCATCTCCCAAAAAATTTTGGTCAATGGTATGGAGCTTGATGCAAAAAAAGCCATCTTGGTATCGCCCGCCAAATCGTTGATTGCGGACAACAATGCAGGGTATGATCTTGTGTCTATTACTGGCAAAATGAATTTTCCAACCGAGGCCAGGAAAGCCCTGGGCGCGAAGAAAAATACAATAGTGCTTGTTGACACCATCCACGCCAATATGTTTGGAAGGTTTGCACAAATGCGTTCCCAATTGTATTCGACCCAACCCAATGTGATCATGCTGCTTGTCGATAAGGCGCCCAGTTCTTTTCGTATTGAATTGAACCAGGAGCTCACAGAGATGCCTTTGGCCAATGTGGTTGGCATCATTCCCGGCAAATCAAAGGCCAATGAGTATGTAATTTTTTCTGGGCATTATGATCACCTGGGCATCAACAGCAAAAAAATGGAGAACAATGACTCCATCTACAATGGCGCCAATGATGATGCGGCAGGCACTACGGCCATGATCATGCTGGCCAAGTATTTTAAGAAACTCAACAACAACGAACGTACACTGGTTTTTGCTGCCTTTACGGCTGAAGAGATTGGCGGGTTTGGTGCTACTTATTTTTCTAAGCAATTTGATCCTGCTCAAGTCATGGCGATGTTCAACATTGAAATGATTGGAACAGAAAGCAAGTGGGGAAAGAACAGTGCCTATATCACCGGTTTTGAGAAAACAAACATGGGAGAAATTTTGCAGAACAACCTGAAGGGAACGGATTTCACCTTCCATCCTGATCCTTATCCAACCCAGCAGTTGTTCTACCGATCAGACAATGCAACCCTTGCCAGGCTTGGTGTTCCGGCTCATACCATCTCCACATCCAAGATGGACAGCGAGCCGAACTACCACAAGCTATCCGATGAAATAGGAACGCTTGACATGCAGAACATGGCTGCCATCATCCGTGCGATCGCTTTGAGCTCAAAAGGAATTGTGTCGGGAAAGGAAACACCGACGCGAGTAGATGTCTCTGCGTTGCGTTGATGAAATATTTTCTTGATGTTTCTGCTGAAAACCAAAGCATTTTTTTAGATGCCCTTGATGATGCCCCTGCATTGGGCTGATCCACATTGGCACTGGAATGGCTCCATTTCCTTGTCCAAAAAAAGTCCATAATCGAGGGTGAGCTCTTCTCCAGTTGCGATCTCTCTGGTCGCGATCATGTTGAGCCCTGCCATGCGGGTATTGGCATCGCAGCTATGGTTCTGGGGTGCCCATTCTCCGGGTTCAGCATCCCAAAATGCATAGGCATCACCCCCAAGCGGATAGGCATATTGCCTGAACCTCATTTGTTCTTCCTGGCTCCAGTGTGCTTCTACATGTTTTTTGGTGACCACCCTTGTTGCTTTTTCTTCTCCCTGGTAAAGGCATTCATTTTTTTTGATGGGCCTTAGGGCATAGATACCAAATCCTGAAATAGAATTGCCACGCAGGGCATAGGCTTTTTGTTTGCGTGCATGCCTTGCCATCCCTTCTTCAATGATGTGTTGAAGAAAACCGGATTGTCCTATCCCATCATACTTCAAAATAAAATCAGCTGAGCCTTCATAACCATCGCTATAAAAAACTGAGCAGGTGAAATTTACTTCAAGAAAATAGAGGCTGTTATCATCTTTCACCCTGAAGTCCATTCTTGCATAACCCTTGCCACCGAAGCAGTTGAAAATTTTTTCGGCTGCATTGCGGAGTTCTTTTTCCAAGGCAGGATCAGTGCAGGGGACATTGGCGCCAGGGTGGAGTTCTGTGGTTTTTAAGGCATAGGTTTTGAAGGCAAATCCTTCTGGGAAAATATATTCAACTGGTTTGAAAGACCTGCAGGACCTGCCGTCTGGATTGGCTGCCACCAGCACGGTAAATTCCCTGCCTGCAATGTATTCCTCCAACAGCAACTCAGGATAGACCGAAATGATATCATTCACTTTTGCCATCAGTGCTGCTTTGTTGTACACCAACGAGCCATGGTCAATGCCCAGGCTGTCTCCAGCTTTTGCGGGTTTGATGAACAACGGAAAGTCTGCCTTTTCAGCAAGATCGTCTGCTGCCGCTGCAGCGCTGATGAGGTGATAGGCCGGAGATTGGATGCCTTCACAATAGGCAACATATTTCATGAGTTCTTTGGGCGGATCATAGAGCGTTGCAGTAGGGCCGGTATAAGGTAGATGGAGGAGTTCAAGGCTGTGGATCACGTCTATGGAAGGCACTTCCCATTCAAGGTATCCCTCGCAGAGGTTGACAAAAATATCGTATTGCTCATTTTTCAGTGCCTGCAATTGTTTGTAGGTGGTCAGTTTATTGAGCAATACCGTATCGACTCTTGCGTCAGGCAACAAGGGTGCCAGTTGCCGGATGGGATCATAATACTGATAGTCCACCTCGGTGGTTGAATAATCTGGCTGAAGCACGCAAACCTTTAATCCCATTTTTTTGATTTTCTGGTGAAGGCATCCTGAAAAATTTCAAGCATCATTTCCCCGAAACTTGTTTCGTTGACCCGTAGGATGGCGCCAATGGAAGTGTAGTCCTCATCTTCACTGAGTCCGCATTGGGCATTCACTTCCAATACCTTGAGCGCTCCAGTTTCCTGGTCCATGCGCAGGTCAATCCTTGTATAACCAGTGCCATTGACAGCAGCATAGGCTTCCATGCTAAGGTCACGAATTTTTTCTGCAAGGGATTTATCTACAGGATGGTAATCATAGAAATTCTCTTGCGCTGGCATGGGGGTTTCCTCTTCATAGATTTCCCAAAGCCTGTCAAAGGAGAGGAATTTTTCGTGGTCGGGAAGGGATGGGTGAAAAACCCTTTCTACAGGATCATAGACCCTGCACTGGTCAGGATGCCGTGCAGATCCTGTGATCATGGTGGTGAACTCCCTGCCATTGATGAACTCCTCTGCAATCACCCCATCAATGGAAAGGTTCCATCCACGATAACCTTCCAGCATTTTTGCCAGCTGTATTTTCAATGCTTCCAAATCATGGACCACATTCCTGGTGCCCACACCCATGCTGCCACCTGATACAGCAGGCTTGAGGATGATGGGGCTGCCCAATTGTTCAAAAAGGCTATCGTTTGCATCATGCATTGAATTGATCATGGCCCATTTTGCATTGGGAACGCCAGCATGATCAAAGGCTTTTTTCATGGGTCCTTTGGACGTGGTAATCTGGTAAAAGTATTCCTCTGACCCGGTGTAGGCAAGTTGATTTTTTTCAAGCATTCTTACCACAGCAATGCCTGGTGTGCCATTCACCTCATCGCCATCACACAAATTCAAAACCAGCGGAATTTTGGTGGAGATCTTGCTTTCCTCAATGATTGTATGGATGACCTGCTCCTGGTCTTTCATGGTCACGGGTTGCCATTTCCATTCCACTTCCCATGCTGCAAACAACCTGGTATATTCTGCTATGCTCTGGGAAAAATCATAGTAATAGCTGATGTTTTCATCATCAGTTTCCAAATGAGGAACCAGCACATAGACAATAATTTCAGTCATTTGCATTCATGAATGTATTAACTATCTTCATATCATTTTAAAGAAATCGAATGAAAACTTTTTTTCGCACAGTACACCTGTTCCTGGGTCTTGTTTCCGGTATTTTTATCATGGTAGCCTGCTTCACGGGATCCATCCTTGTTTTTGAAGAAGAGTTGCAGCACTCCATCTACCACGACAGGTATTTTGTGCAACAACAGGCAGAGCTGCAATTGCCGGTTGGAACTGTGTTGGCCAACCTGAAAAAAGAATTTCCCGAAGCCAAAGTCAGTGGCGTAAAGATCCATTCAGATCCTGCCCGTAACCTTGAAATAGCCATATCCCTGCCGGGCAAAGAAGGAAAAGCCGAACCCAAAAGAATGACTGCTTTTGCCAATCCATATACCGGCCGTATTGTAGAAATGTACAGTTATGCAGATTCTTTTTTCAGTACGGTGGAAGCCATGCACCGCAGGTTGCTGGGAACAGACATTGGCAAGCTGATTATGGGAACCAGCACGCTTTTGTTTTTGTTCATCATGATCTCAGGTGTTATCCTGTGGTGGCCTAAAACCAAGGCCATGCTTCAACAGCGCAGCTCCATCAAGTGGAAGGCCAACTGGAAAAGGCTTGCCTATGATTTTCACCATGCGCTGGGTATTTATACCGTTATTTTTCTTTTCATTTTCGCCTTTACCGCACTGGCATGGAGTTTCCAGTGGTTCAACGACGGCATTTACAAGGTTACCAATTCTTCCAAGGAGCCCATCAAGCCACCAACATCAACCGTTGTTGATTCATTGGGGAAAGCAGGCATCGATGATGTGCTTGCGGATGTCTATACAAGGGTTCCCAATGCTGTTTTTTACAACATCAGCCTGCCTAAAGATTCAACAGCTGTATTTGGCGTCAACGTGCTGAGCAGAACGGCCATTCATGAAACAGCCACAGACAATCATTATTATGATCAATATTCTGGGTCATACCTGAAGAAGGTTGCTTTTGGTGACAGGCCCATCGGGCAACAAATCCGGGCCAGTTTCAAGCCCATCCACATCAGCTCCATTTTTGGACTTCCTTCCAAAATTCTGGGATTCCTGGTTTGTCTGATTGGCACAACATTTCCCATCACGGGGGTCATCATGTGGTTGAGCAGGATCAAGAAAATATAGGTTGCTTGCTCTTGGCTTAAAGGAAAAAATTACTGAGGTAGACAATGCCGAACAGGATCAACAATGCGCATGCCAGTACCATGGGCAGTTTCCTGAAGCCGGGAAGGTTCATTTTTTGTGTGGTGTATACGTAGAGAAAGCCAACAGTGAGCAGGGTGATGAACACCCAGATGGTGAAGACTGAGAGGTTGAGAAAAAACTCAAAGGAACCTGTCACTACAAGAATGGATTCAAAAATAAAAATGGTGATGAAGGCATTGACAGGAATGTTTTTGCTGTTCTTTTTGGATAAAAAAGCCGGTAACATTTTTTGTGCTGCAGAGCTGGCCATCAGCCTTGAAGAGGCCAGCAGGTTGGCGTTGACGCCACTGGCAGTGGAAACCAGTACCAGCAAGGCAATCAACCCGGCTGCCCATCCACCAATAACTTTTTCAAGTGCAGTGATGGCCACCAAATTGGATGCACCCATTTCGGCTGGCGTCAATACATATTGATAGGCAAATGTGGTCAGCAGGTAAAGGCCCATGCAGATGATGATTCCCAAAACAATTGATCGTCCAACTGTTTTTGCACCGCCTTTTACTTCAGGGGTTACATGGCTTACCATGTACCATCCATCAAAGGCATTCAGGGCCCCGGTGCAGGCGGCAACAAATGCCCCGATGATCTTGAGGGTGCTCCAATCACCAATGCCCGACAGGGAGAAGTTGTTCATATTTCCCTTTCCTGGAATCAGCAGCATGCCGATGAGCAGGATGATGGCGGCCACCTTGATGACAGTGAAAAGGATTTGAAAGCGGTCTGCAGTTCTGGTGTTGATGGCATCCATGGATACCAGGGCAGCAAGCAGTCCAATGGCGACCAGCTTGATCTGCAGCGGACCCATTGGCAGGAAATAGCCGAAATATTCAGCAAAAACAAATGCAATGGCCACGGTTCCGCAGGGATTGATGATCCAGTTGCAAAAGAAATTGAAAAGCCAGGAAACCCATTTTGGGAATAGCACCCTGTAATAATCCAGCAGATCGCGGGAGTCGGGGAAAGCGGCACCCATTCCTGCAATCACCAATCCTCCGGTGATGGAAACGATTGAGGAAATGACCCATACCAGAAAGATCAGCTGTGGAGATGGCAAAATCTTGATCATGATGGCGGGCACAATAAAAATTCCGCTACCGATGATTGTACCAATCACGATGCCTAAGCAGGAAAGTAAGTTGAGTTTGTGGGGAGTGTTGATGGGGTGGAAATGATTCAAGTCATTACAAATTCCCCTTCTTCAACTCACCCACTGCATGGTCAACAGCGCGGGCAGTAAGGGCCATGTAGGTAACAGAGGGATTTTGGCAGCCGGATGAGGCCATGGCAGATCCGTCTGTAATAAAAACGTTCTGAACATCGTGCATCTGGTTCCATTTGTTGAGGACGGATGTTTTTGGATCATTGCCCATGCGTGCTGTTCCCATTTCATGGATACAGAACCCAGGAGCCGGCATGTTGTCGTATGGCTTGACATTCTTGATGCCAGCGGCTTCCAGCATTTCTACCGCGCTGTTTTTCATGTCTACCCTCATTTTCATTTCGTTTTCCTTGAACTCACAATCTATATCGAGGGTTGGCAGTCCAAATTTGTCTTTTTTGTCTTTGTTGAGTGTTGCCTTGTTCTCATAATAAGGAAGATGTTCTCCCCAAGAGCCCCATCCCATGGTCCAGTTGCCTGGTTCTGTAACGGTTTCCTTGAGTTCAAT
>Ga0214921_10006369_pt1 | contig 16220 bp, 30 predicted proteins | sample LL1505_MetaG_FD_177992 | JGI IMG/M metagenome (GOLD analysis project Ga0214921, IMG submission 177992) | Freshwater microbial communities from Lake Lanier, Atlanta, Georgia, United States - LL-1505 | ecosystem: Environmental > Aquatic > Freshwater > Lake | place: USA: Georgia | collected...
ACCGCACCCTTAGAGGCGAAGTTGATTTTTTTAGTAGAACCTGAAAAGGTTTCTAGTGTTACAGTGTAAGTCATTTATTGACTTCCTTTCGTTAAGTTGATAAGACTATCCTATCATGGGGGGCTGACATTTTAGGGCATTTATTCGCTAGGCTCACTGTGATACTCGTCACATTTATTTGCTAGGCTCATTGCCTTATCTGTCCTTATTTAATTGTTATACTAGAAGTATAGCAAAGAAATGTCAAAAAGTCAAGTCCTGCATCGGCGTGTCGTGTGTGAGATACACCACATTCCACTGTGTATAACCCTGTGGATAACTTTTGTCGAAAATTTTTCAGGGGATCAATCCTGAAAAACTTTTTATTTATTATGCGCCGTTATGTATCCAAACTACAATAGCAAACGAAGTCATAGCGATTAGAACAACTAACAATTTATTTCTCCTCAATCTCATCTAACAAATCCCATAACACTGGCTCTAGTGCTAGGGCTGCTTCATCTAACTTCTCTTGTAGTGTTTTCATTTGCTCTCCTTGTATAGGTAGTCCCATGCCTTACGGCACATCAGGATAGATTGACAGTTATCACAACACACAACGTTGTTGTTTAACTCTAAGTCATACATGTCTATAGAGGTAGAAGACTTACCGCATACAGAGGTAACAGTTACGTAGTTACTCATTAGATAACCTTTCTAGTAGAGATACATACATCATGCATACAAGTACCACGATACTCATCACCTTGCGGTGTGCAGATGTCGTGAATTGTTGCGGGGGCTAAGATAACCTGACCGCATTGGCATAAGTTCATCATGCCTTTAGGATAGTCGCTAACAGTAGCGAGTTTAGTGAAAATACTCATTTGTATTCTCCTTTCTTGATTAGTTCATCTAATCGTTTTGCTAATGGGTCTACTTCATCTGTTGATAAGTAGTTATCTAATTCTAATTGTTTAACGAAGTCTATCATTTAGATACCTTCCAGTCTGTCCACATTGGTAGACGCTCTGGGTCAGTATCATCATACCAACGCTCAATGTTTTGTTCACAATCTTGGCAGAAAGTGAATTGCTCATCTCCTACCTCAGAGATAGCGGAAAGCATAGGGTTATGCTCTTTTGTTTTTGTTAGTGTAGTCATTTTGACCACCTTTCTTTAGAGGATTTCTTTACCTCTTGTTTTTCTTTATACTGTAATTGTAGCAGGGGGGTCTGACAAATGGAGGGGTGCAAAACGGACATAGCGGACAAAAGGTATTGTGATACAGGTCATGTGGATAACTTGAGCGTAAAATGGGGGTGTGATGTACGTCATGTGGATAACTTTTTTCGAGCCGTGTGAGGCACATCACATCTAAGACACGGCGTGTCGTCTTGACTTTTTGACATTTCTATGTTATACTTCTAGTATAAAGAAAGTTGAGAAAGGTTCTCAAACTAGAAAGGTAACAAAATGTTACAATCAAAATGTACTCAATGCGGATACACCGCAGACCCACAGGACAGTATCTGTCCTCTATGCTCAGACATGAGCGTTCGTCCTCGCCTATACGTCAGAATGGTGACAGAAGTCACACACGACTAGACGGCGTGTCGCCTTGACTTTTCAGGGTATGTATGATACCCTTACAGGTATAACAATTAAATAAGAAATCCTAGTGAGCCTCCCAATAAGAGCAAATAACCTAGGTCAACAAAATTAACTAAAGAAAGGTAACCTATACAATGGATACACTAAACAGAATAAAGGCAGAGCAAGACCTTGCTCGCCATGAAGCACATGAGAAGGCTATGCTAAAGTCTCCATGGATACGAGAGAGCATAGAGGCTTATCGTTCTGCTGATGAAGCACAAATCGCTACTGTGGAAGCAATCCGCAAGAAGTGGTATGGTTTCTAAGATGACTACACTATCATGTCGCCTATGCGATACTAAAATGTCAAGTGAAAACTTTGCGAGTGATGACATTATCACTTGCCCTAAGTGTTGGGATAAGTAAATGAATGGAATGTATGCACATACATGCGAGTACTGTGGTGACACAGGTATCATTATTTTTAGTGAGAATGAGACCCGCATAGACCCTTGCAAGTGCTAGAATAATTAGGGCGCACTAGTGTAAGATCTTTAGCGGGTACCCCACTAGTGTGCTCACTAATTTATTTATTTTTATTTTACAAATGTATGTATCATCCATCTATACAAAATATTCAGATTTTGTGGAAATCCCATTTTTATAATTTTTCAGATTTTGACGGAATAGGATATAATGATTACATGGCTATACTAAACAACCTAGATAGCGAACAACCATTATTTGAGAGAGAATCTACATCTCTGGCTGTAAAGGTTTTTTCAGAAACCTGTTGCAATGGATGTTCTTGCAAATCTGAATCAGATCACAAACCAGAATAATATTTTGTTATACTTAAGGGTAGGGGTAAAATGATTAACGACGGTATTAATAACGTCCCTGACAAGACTATTGCATTATTTGACTTTAGTAATGGAGAGGTTTCTAAGTTAATAAAAAAACCATCTAGAAAAAGAGATTGGTTTACTCCACACTTCTATAATTGCCTTCCACTTGTAATAGGTAACCAATATGGTTTTGAAATAGTATCAGCATTTGATTTTAACATTTTATGGAATGGTGGAGATTATAGATATGACACAAATGTTTCACAAGTATTAACAGAAGAAAATAAAGAGAATGTTATTGTACAATCTGCATCATCTCATTTTGGTCACGGAATAGTTTCAATAAATACAGATATTGTATTTAGAACACCACCTAGTGTAAATCTAATAGTAACTGGTCCAATAAATACAGTTTTACCAGGTATTACTCCATTAACTGGCATAGTAGAGTCAGACAATATAAGAACAACCTTTACTATAAATTTAAAAGTAAATCAACCAAATGTCTTAATTCATATTCCAAAAGGGACTCCTTTGGCAACACTAATACCTATTCCTAGGTACTTTGGTGATAAGTTTGAGATAAAAGACTCTTTAGATATTTTTGATAAAAAAATTTTTGAAGAAGAGTTGGATATTTATATAAAACAAGGCATTAGAAGAAATAATAAAAATGTTAGAATATACAATGGTCAAGAAGGAAAGGGAGACAGAGATTACTTTATTGGAAGAGACTATGATGGAAATCTTTTCTCAGATCATCAAAAACCTTAATTTTTTAATACTATTATCTATTAAATGTATTTTAATTTTATAAAATTAGAAATTTAAATTAATAAAAACCCAGAATAACTATTTGTTATATTTAAACATTAATCGGATCTATTTTAACCATCCACCATATTTTTTTACTTTCAATTGATTCTTTAATAATCTCAACACTTTTGTCTGAAATCCAATTAAAGAATTCTTCTTCTGAGTCAAACTTTACTTTAAACGTAGATTCAATAAAATCTTTATCCCATATAAATGTAATATGAGTTTTTACATGTGTCTTGTTTATTTCCATATTTTAATTATAACATATTACCATTTGCCAATAGGACACTTAGCGTTTGCCAACATTGACTTGGCAGCCATAAAACATCCACACTTCTTGCAGGTTTGAGTCATTGGCCTAAAGAAGTCGCAACTTTTGCATATTTCTAAACGGTATTGAGCAACTTCCTCTGGCGACCTAGTAGATCCATTAAATAAATCCCAAGGTCTAACATCACGATCATTCTGGTCAGACATAATTACTCAAATGATTTAAAGACCACAGTAGCCAAACCTTCTGCATCTGCTTTGATCTTCTTTCTAGATAATATAATGTTTGCATGCTTCTCATCTTCATCAAGTTCTGCCTCTTCAAGACTCTTTAAAAAGTCTGCGTTAAAATACTTGATAAGGTTTTCTATTAGTAGTTCTTTTGTAGTTGTAATTTCCATAATACGATTATAGCAGATATGGAGCATATAGCCAGTGTTTGACACTGTTAGGCATTGTATGCCTTATGTTGTCAGGGATAGGTTTGTATACTCTATTTTCGGCTTAACTCATATCCCGCCGAATTTTAAAATAAATATAATGTATAATAGTATTATTATGACAACCACCGATTGGGCTCAATTTATTCTTGCATTGGTTTCAATCGGAGCAGTTGTAGTTGGCGCAATACGCTGGTATATCCAGGTTCAAGTTAAACCAATCGCCGAAGCCGTAGAAGATATCAGAAAAGAAACTAAAACAAACGGCGGAACCTCAATGCGTGATGAAATTAAACAAATTAAAATTGAACAAGAAAATGCTAGAGATAAGAGAAAAGCAACTAGTGATAAACTTGATCATATGTACGATATTCTTTTAGAGTATGTTTCTAAGAATTCTAAATAACTACTATATATAATATATAAACTATCTTTTAAAAACTTAACTATAGTATATTCTTTCTTATATATATTTAAGTATACACTAAAAGTTTTTAGTTTTAACCATTAATACCCTGGCCAATTATAACTTTTTATAACAATCTATTATATAACATTTTGTTATAGTTTTATGTATACTGGTATAAATTAATGTTATAATGTGAGTGCTGGCACCCTAAGTTCTACCCCCACCCCACTGCGCTTAGGGTGTCCAGTTATGAATTATGGTATAATCTAATATTATGTGCTCTCCTTCAATTGAAAAACTTGGTGCTTCACCAGCCAACATACAGTGGACAGTAGTCCGTGGAGATACAGCAACGCTTAAGGTAGAATTTCTTGAAGATGATGAAGTAACAAAATATGATACTGGCAGTTGGACATTTCTAGCGACAGCCTATGATCCAGCATCAGATACTTTAGATACATTAACGGTAGAGTCTTATGAAGATGGAGTTGTTTATATTATTGCAAAACCAAATACCACAAAAAATTGGGGTATAACAAAATATAAGCCAATAGTTGCAGAGTTAAGATTTGACTTACAGGCAACAATTCCTGGAGATGGAGTGTCTGGTGGTGGTGGAGATGAAATTACTAAATGGACTCCAGTTGTTGGAACAATCTGTGTTCTTGGAGATGTTAGTGGTACTCTATGATAGTTAAAGTAACATCACAACCAATTAACCTTCCAACCACAGTCAAAGTTGGAACAAAGACTTATAAAGTAAAGTAGAATAGTTTCATGGCAACTAGCATGGAACCACCACAACCTTTAAAAAGGAAAAACTATTTAGATGCAGTAAAATCTTCAACTCCTCAAGAATTAGAAAAACAATATATTGCTGTTCCTGGTCTTCAGGGAGAAACTGGTCTTCAAGGACCTAAAGGAGATAAGGGAGATACAGGCCCAGAAGGTCCACAGGGACCAAAAGGAGATCAGGGAAAGACTGGGCCACAGGGAGAGCGTGGAGAGCCTGGTAAAAGCGGACAAAGTTATGATTCTGCTTCTGGACAGTATCCAGGTTGGGCATACTATAAAAATGAATCAAATAAAATAACTTTATTAGGGCCGCAAAGAGGCGATGATGGATGGGTGTCTATTAATTTTTTATCAAACAAAGAAACATCAAATGAAGAGTACCTTATGAAAAATTCTGGAGAACTTTGGATGTCAGATCTAGGAGTATTTAATTTTAAAGGATTAAAACTAGGGGCCAAAGTTGATATAAGGTATGATTTTACAATAAATACTGAATCAAACTATACAGAGTTATGGCTTAGAACTTTTAATGAAAAATATTCAAAATCTCCTATATCTTATGTGGCAAACCTTAAATATCAATATTCTTATGATATGTCATTTTTCCAAACTATATATATAGATGATCAAAGGATTAAATCACATGGGGCAAAGCCACAGGCAAGAACAGACTCAGAGAGCAGTCTATTGCTAAATGGTATATATATATCAGTTTGTTAATGGTATAATAAAGTAGGAGGAATAATGGCATTTCCAGGAACTTATAATTTTAGTTATTACCGTGGGGACACGTATCAATTTGTAATCCGTCCAAAAAATGCAAATGGAACAATTTTTACACTTGACGACTATGAAGGCAATGTTTTTTTTACTATTGCAAATAGACGTGGAAGCAGTGCAACTCAAATTTCAGGAGATGCGGTTGTTGATATAACAAACCATATTGTAACTTGTACAATAACTGGCGATCAGGGAAGATTACTTAATGCTGCAACAACCTATGTTTATGACGTTCAAATTGATAACGGTGCTGGAGTTATTTTTACACTGCTAACTGGCTCAATAACAATAACAGATGATATTACTGGAGCAGTTTAATGCCAGATGTAGTAATATCAAATGATGACTTAACAGTACTTGCTGGCCCATCAACAGTTGAACTTCTTGTAGACATAGGTCCTACTGGAACACGTGGTAGTAAATTTTTTGTTGGTGTTGGAGATCCAAACTTAGATACAAGCCTAACTCCAATATTAAACGATATGTACATCAACTCAGCCCCTGGAGCAGAATATGGATATCTATATCAATATATTTCTCAGCCTGGAGGAGATTCTTGGGTTGAAGTTTTAAAGGTAAATCCAACACTTTACTCAAAAATACATGTAACTACATTTTCTTCAGGTACAAGTGCAACAACTGCAAGCGGATCAATTGTTATACCACTATCAGATATCTCAACAGTTTCTGGACTAGACGCAGAAAACTTTAATATTCAATATTCTATTCCAAACTCAAAGCCAGTTGCATCATCTATTTCCTTAGTTGAGATCTCTGGAACAGACTTAGTGGTTCATCTTGAAGCATCAGAGTATGATGGCACTTGGGGTCCACTAGATGCAGAAATATCAGTTAATATTTTTATATCGGTTGTGCTATAATGGGTGAGGTGAAAACATATGGCATCTGAAACTATTGGTACGATTTATCCCACAAAAATACCTGGGTATGTAGACAATGCTGATATTCAAGCAGCATTTAAGTTATACCATTACGGATCTTTAGAATATAACTCATCAAATTCAGATGTAGCAAACTTAGTTAATCCGTCAATAGCATATACATTAAATGATTTACAAACTCAAGTAACAAACCTTGACCCATCAGGTAGCGTATCTAGATCAGTAATTGATGCCAAGGGAGATATTATAGTAGGAACTGCTAATGATGCAGTAGATAATCTTTCACTTGGAACTAATGGATATATTTTAACAGTAGATACCGCACAAACTTTAGGTATGAAGTGGGCTGCTCCATCAGTTACAACATCAAATACTGTAACATTAACAAATAAAACAGTATCTTATGATAGTAATACACTAACTGGAGTAGCCTCAGAACTCCTAGTCTTAATTGGGGCATTATAATCATGTATAATTATTCAATTGGAGAAAAATAAATGGCTACTACATTAAAAGCACTTGCAAGAGGGTCCTTTGCTACATCTTCTGCAACCCTATATACCGTTCCAGCATCAACAACAACAGTTGTTAGCAATGTATCAGTTTGTAATACTACTGATGCCTCTGTAAATTTTTTTATTCTCTTAGACGGTGTTGAACTATTTTCTACCACAGCAATTGCTGCTTATACAACCGTAGTCATTGATATAAAACAAGCCTTGGCTGCAACAAAAGTTATTGCTGGATATGCAAGTGCCGTAGGTGTGAAATATCACCTAAGTGGTGCTGAAATATCATAATCTTTAAAAAAATAGTGTATAATAGCACTATGACCTACTTAGGAGGTAGTAATTAATGGCTACAACAACTAAAGCACTAGTAAGAGCATCTGCAGCAACATCTTCTGCAACGCTCTACACAGTACCAGCATCAACAACAGCAGTAGTAACAAATATTGCAGTTACAAACACTGACTCAGCAGCAGGAACATTTTCTTTATTGCTAGACGATGTTGCGCTTCATACAACAACAGCAATTGCTGCAAATACAACAGTTTATATTGACCTAAAGCAAGTTCTTGCTACAACTAAAACTATTAAAGGATTTGCTTCAGCAACAACAGTTAAATTTCATATTAGCGGAGTGGAGATAGCATAACATGGGTATCGCAACATTTCCAGCAGGATCAAGCGGACTAGCATCTGCAATTAAATCTATTCAGCGTGGTACAGCAGCAACTTCTGGTAATATTACAATTACTACAGTTGATACAACAAAGACAGTGTGTAACTCATTTAGCACATCTTCTGCTGGATCAGTAGCAGCAACAGGAACAGTAAATGCATTTAGTGGGTCAACATCGGCTACAAGCACAAGCGGTGCAGGTATTTCATCAACAACGCTTGCACTTCCAACCATCGGCACAAGAAACGCATATCCACTTGGAGTATTCGGTGTTGCAAATGGTAGATATGGTGCTTATGAGTACAACAATGTAAGTAGAACAATTGCTGCAACAAACCTTGCTGCACAAAACATAAATGCAGCAAATATTAGTTCTAATGCGACTAATATAACAGGCGGAACAACATCTTTAACTTCTGCTGTATACGGCATATATTTAGTTAATTCAACAACAATTACCGCAACGGGACCTTGCCGTTACGAAGTTGTAGAGTATTATTAATAGAAACTATAGGAGATAAAAAATGAAACATTTTGTACAGTTAAAAGATGATATAGTCTTTGCATATCACTCATCTTCAACAGAAGTTGATATCCCAGGGGATAACATAATTGAAGTAGAGTCAGATGGAGAAAAATATTTAAATAAAAAGTATGAAAATGGAAACTTTGTTGATCCTACAATAATTAAGTATGCTACTTTAGAGGGCAATACTGTTGTTTCAATTAATAAAACGCTATTTTCTTCTGAAGTCTCTGGTCCAATTGTTGATGATACTGTAAAGATTATGGCTACATGGGATGGAGCAAATTTCTCTAATCCAGAAGTAGTTACTCCAGCACCTGTTGTTCCAGTTGAAGTTGTTCTTGCTGAACTATCTATAGCAGATGTACCTGTTTATGATAGTATTCCAGAATAATATAAGGTAAAAACTTTATTTGTTTTAAAGGGGGTGTGTTAAATTCAAAAAATTATTTTTACTAAGATGAATAATTTAGTTTCAGATCTTTACTATCCAAAAAAAGCCTCAGAGTTTTTACCAGAATGGTATAAAAATTTATACTCTTATTACGGTACTGATGGTAAAAAAATTTTAAATAAAGATTTTGAAACATCTGCATCTATAAAAAGATGTGTTCCAGTATTTGATGCTTTAAATTCTGGATATATATTGTCAACATACTGTGATATATGGATAAGAAAAAACGAAGATGGAGATGTGCTATATGTAACTCCAGAAGGTACTTGCATATCATTTCATCCAATTAAACAAGCACCATCACATCCATATATGAATAACCATCCATATCCTAAATTCATTAATCCTTGGGCAATAAAAACACCAAAAGGATATTCTTCGTTATTCATACCACCTGTTCATGGATCAAATAAGTATTTTCAGATTTTAGAGGGCATAGTTGATACAGATAAATATGATAATCCAGTCAATTTCCCTTTTGTATTAAAGGATGTTAATTTTGAAGGATTGATTCCAGCAGGAACTCCAGTTGCTCAAATAATACCAATAAAAAGAAGTTCTTGGAAAATTGAATTTGGAGATAAAAAAGATATAGATAATACATATGCAACACTTAAAAGTACATTTTTTGATGGATATAGAAAATTTTTTTGGTCAAAAAAGGAGTATAGGTGAGGATAATTAATAAAAAAAACATACTTAAACATTCAACTGTTTTTGATAATGTTGATCAAGAAATTTTACCAGCAAAAACCTTTGTTCCAGATTGGTATAAAAATTCAAAAAAATGGAATGTCGATAGCGTCAATACCAATAATGAAAAAGATATCAAGTCTATACCACTAGATGAAGGATTTAAACTGTGTGTTCCATTTTTAGAATCTTTAGTTTCTGGATATATGATTCCACTTGCTCAAGATATTGCTATTAAACAAACAGAAGGTGGACCATCAATTACCTATAATCAAACGGCTGGAATTCCAATACAAGTAAGAGATCAAAGACTAAATGACTTGTTTCCAATACCATTAGGTACGTCTAATGTGCATTTTTCTTGGCAAACCTCTATTGCTTTTAAAATTCCAAAAGGGTATAGCGCATTATTAACTCATCCACTAAATAGGTTTGATCTCCCATTTATTACTACAAGTGGAATTATAGATGGTGAGTATTCTGTTCCACCAGGAAATGTTCCAGTATTTATTAGTTCAACATTTGAGGGAATAATTCCTATGGGAACTCCAATAATTCAGATTTTATTATTTAAAACAGAAAAATGGTCAAGCATAAATGATAAAAATATTATAAATGAAGCATTAAATAATAATAAAAAGGCAATTTCTGTAACACATGGATGGTATAAAAAAAATATATGGAACAAAAAATCTTATAACTAATGAATATTTTTTTTAACTCAGAAGAATGGTCACTTAAAAATATTAAAAAAACTGGTCTACCAAGACCATTCTATATTGTTCCTAAAAACTATTATTTTAAAAATAATAAAAGATATTTAGCAAAAAAAATACCAATACCATACCAGTCTACACCTGGAGAAAATGAACCAATTAGGCTAAACATAGAAAATGAAGAGTATGTTGTAAGTAACGATCTTTGTTCATATTGTGGATTAGATATTGATAAAAATTCTGACTCTGTTAGATGGATGATAGAAAAAGAAAAAGATGTAGAAAATAATTCAAGAGACTTTGTTCCTTCAGATTTTCGTCCATTTCACATAGAATGTATGAGGCAGGCAAGAATATACTGTCCATTTATGAGAACCCTAGATGACTCTAGTTTTGATATAAAAAAGCAAGAGTCTAACCTAGAACTTGCAAAAAAATATACTGAAGAACTATTTCGTGTAAGATGGAAGTCAAAGCATAGATACTATATAAATGATTAAAACATAAAAATACCCCCAAGGACAAAATCCAAGGGGGTTATTTTTTGTATAAAACTATTTAGGAAATTTATTCATCCACATTCTAGTTTTAGGTGTTATGCCCTTCCAAGAAGACCAATCTTCTCCACCCCTAGACATGTAGTATGCAATCTCAGCATTTTTTACTGGATTAAACAATTCAGCGTTAGAGTCAAGATCAAACTTATCTCGTCTATCTGGACCCAAGTTATCAATCATATTAATTTGAAACATCCCGTAGGATGAATCCCCAGTCTTATGGTTTCCGTTAAATGCTAAAGGACGACCATTAGATTCTTTCTTGGCTATTGCCCAAGCCACTACTAAATCATTACCTTCAAATCCCACCAAAGAAAGCAACTTCTTTAATTCAACATCTGTAAGATGTGTTTTGTTTTCATAACTTTCTAACATTTTTGCTTTAGAAACAACAAAAGCCACCTTGTGGGTGGCAGCAGGGCTTTCAGCCTGTTTAATTAGTAAGTTATTTTCCGTACTTGATGCATTGGCAAAGTTGCTAAATGGTGCAACAACTCCAACCATTGCTAGGATTCCAATCCAAGCCTTTAAATCTCTTCTCATAATAAAAACCTCCTAGAGACTAAAAATGCTACTTGTTAGTAGCATGTATTAATTATAACATGAAATTGGTCTTAAAGTCAAACTTTAGGTAACATTTTGGTAACTTTTTAATTTTTATGCGGGGAAGTGGTATAATAATAAGTACTATGGCTACTGGTGCAACTAATACTTATGATCTTCCTTATCCCGTTTTAAGCGATCCCGTAAATATTCACGAAGATATTCAATCTCTTGCAGAAAGACTAGAAGATATTCTTTCTAATGTTGGTGTTCCATTTATTTCCTTAGAAGTAAAAAATGCATCAGGTGCAACAATTGCAAAAGGTACTCCAGTTTATATTTCTGGGTATACAACAAAGCCAACAATTGCAAAATGCGACTCAGATGATCTAACAACATTTCCAGTAGTTGGAATAACTCAAGCAGCAATATCAAATGGCAATGATGGAGTTATTATCATTTCTGGTGTATTTGAAAACATTAATACATCATCATATTCTGCTGGAGAAATTCTTTATGTAGCAAATGGTGGAGGCCTTACAGATACAATTCCTACAGGTGGATCTGGGGCTGTAGCAGTAGTGGCAAAGTCCAATGCAACAACTGGAATTATAATTGTTGGACAGCCAAAGGGTAATGGAACTTGGGGGGCATTGAAAAATGGACTTGCTTAATGGTATAATTTAACAATGGCTACATATAGAAACCCAGACGAAAGTTCAATTGATGGAGTAACCCCTTCAGCAACTTATAACATTGGTAATAAGCCACCGCTTATTAACTGGACATGTGTAATTGGAGATACAGCCTCTTTTAGAATTTATGTAGAAGATGATTTAGGAAATCCTTTGGATTATGACACAACATCAGTTGGAGATACCGCTGGATGGGACATAACAGGAGACTTTAGACGATATTCTGATAACGTTGGAGACGACTTGCTTTTTACTATTACACCAACCCAAACAGAGTTTGATGAAATTGGTGAATTTACAGTAACGTTGACTGCAGCACAGTCAAAGCAATTAAAAACTGGAGATGTTTTTGATATTCAGTTAGAAGATGGTGATCGTGTTTGGACAGTTTGTCAGGGTGAAATGATCATGCTTGGTGAAGTTACAGATCAGGCATAAAGTTTATGGCAAGAGTCGTTATATCCGATATACAAAACAATACAGTAATCTCTGAAATAAAACCAGCAATAACAGCAGAAAATATATCAAACGGAACATCAACAATATCAAATATTGCTTTAGGGCTAATGATGTCAGCAGCAACAATTTCTCCATTAGTGACGGTATCAGATCTAGCACCAATATCTAGTGGAGTTATATCCGTAGACTATGCAAAAGTAGTTACACTAACAGATATTCTTCCATTTAGGTTAACAATAACTAATATTGGAATTGAAGGTTATCGTCAAGATAATCCCCCAGGAATTGGGGTACAGGTAATTGGTTTCTCTAACTATATACTTTAACAATATGATATAATTCAGACATGGCTAAAATATCATTATCAAGCGTAAAGGCCCTGTTTCAGACAGGTGATAGACCAACTCAAGAAAACTACGAAGACTTAATTGATACCGCATCAGCACAAGCAACAGACCTTGGTTCTGCTGGTAACAATGAAGTAACAATCACTGGTATTGAGAACAGCACAATCTTTGATAATTTTACAGCCTCAGAGTGGAGATCAGTTAAGTATGTGGTCACACTAAAGAAAAGTACTGGAGACAAGTTCTTCACAACAGAGTTAACCATAGTCCCTGATGCTACAAATGATAATGTTAGTGAATATGGAACAGTAGACAATGATGGGAATATTGGCACCATTAACGTCTCTAGGGCAGGAGGCACAGTTAATCTAACTGTAGTTCCCGTGGTGGGTCAGACCCCGATTACCTTACGCTACATGCGTACTGGTTTGAAGGCTTAACCAAGGAGATAATAAATGGCAACATTAACAAAAGATTTTAGAGTAAAGGCTGGATTAGTAGTTGAGGGCTCAACCGCAACCGTTGAAGGTCATGATATTCTTACAAAGAAAATTGCAGATGCAAAAGGTGATTTGCTAGTTGGTACTGCAGACAATGCAATATCTAGATTAGGCGTTGGACAAAATAATTATATCTTAACAGCAGACTCAGCAGAAACCTCTGGTATAAAGTGGGCAGCACCACAAGCCGTTGGTGTATTTGATACACAGATTACATTTGAGGGTGCAACAGCAGATGCTTATGAGACAACACTTACAGTAGTAGATCCAACTGCAGACCGCACAATTACACTTCCAAACGTAGATGGAACAGTTATTACATCTGGTGATACTGGTACAGTTACAGCAACACTACTTGCAACAGATTCAGTTACTACAGCAAAAATTACAAATGCAAACGTAACAGCAGCAAAACTTGCTTCAGACTCTGTTGAAACAGCAAAGATTGTTGATGCTAACGTAACAGCAGCAAAGTTGGCTGCAGACTCAGTTACAACTGCAAAGATCGTTGATTCAAATGTTACAGCAGCAAAGTTGGCATCAGATTCAGTAACAACTGCAAAGATTCTAGATGCTAACGTAACAGATGCAAAACTTGCTTCAAACTCAGTTACAAATGCTAAGATTGCAGACAGTGCAGTAGATACAGCAGAGATTGCTGCAAGTGCAGTAACTGCAGCAAAACTTGCTACAGATGCAGTTGAAACATTAAAGATTAAAGATGCAAACGTAACTGCTGCTAAACTTGCTTCAGACTCTGTTGAAACAGCAAAGATCGCAAACAGCGCAGTAACAGAAGGAAAGATTGCAGACTCTGCAGTAACATCTGCAAAGATTGCTGATGGAACAATTGTTAACGGAGATATTAATGCATCTGCAGCAATTGCTCAGTCTAAAATTGATGGATTGACAACAGATCTTGCAGCCAAACTAGCACTTGCTGGTGGAACAATGACTGGTGCAATTGCAATGGGTACAAACAAGATCACAGGTCTTGGAGATCCAACATCTGCACAAGATGCAGCAACTAAGAACTATGTAGACACAACAGTTCAAGGAATTGACTGGAAGGCATCTGTACGGGCAGCAACAACTGCTGCAGTAACACTTGCATCTGATCTTGAAAATGGAGACACTCTTGACGGTGTAACTCTTGCTACTGGAGATCGTGTTCTTGTTAAGGATCAGGCAACTGGTTCAGAAAACGGTATCTATGTAGTTAAGGCATCTGGTGCTCCAGATCGTTCAACTGATGCAGATACAGGTGCAGAAGTAACTGCAAACTTTGCGGTATTTGTAGAGCAAGGAACAGCAAATGCTGACTCAGGCTTTACACTAACAAATAACGGTTCAGTTACAATTGGCACTACAGCACTTGTCTTTACACAGTTTACTGGTCTTGGACAAATTGTTGCGGGTACAGGATTAGACAAGACTGGAAACACTCTTGATATTGATTCAACAGTAGTAACACTAACTGGAACTCAGACCCTTACAAATAAGACACTGACATCACCAACACTAACAACTCCTGATCTTGGAACTCCATCAGCAGGAACACTTACAAATGCAACTGGTCTTCCAGTAGCAACTGGTATCTCAGGTCTTGGAACTGGCGTAGCAACATTCCTTGCTACACCTTCATCTTCAAACCTTGCAGCAGCACTAACTGATGAATCAGGTTCTTCAACAGTAGCATTTACTAATAGCCCAACATTTGTTACACCAACACTTGGTGCAGCAGCAGCAACAAGCATTGCTTTTGCAGATGCTCTTGTTGGTTCTGCTCTAGCAACTGCTGGAACATCAGCAACTACAATTGATACATTCTCAGCAACAACATACACTGCTGCTAAGTACATTATTCAAATGAAAAAGGGTAATGACATTGAAGTAATTGAAATGCTTGTTGCAGTTAATGGAACTAACGATGTTTATGTAACAGAGTACGCTGATGTACAAAGCAATGGCGAACTAGGAACAACAAATGCAGTTTATTCTGCAGGAAATGTTCTTCTTCAGGTAACTGGAGCAGCATCAGGAACTGATGTTAAAGTTCACAAGATTTATATCGAAGCATAATTAGGGACGGGAGTCAACTGTGGCAACAGTAAATAAAGACTTTAAAGTAAAGCATGGGCTCAACGTAGCCGAAGGTGGTACTTTTGGTCAAGCAGTCACAGTTGGCACCCCAACTTTAAGTACACATGCAACAACTAAGGCATATGTAGACGCTAGAGAACTTATTGTTGCACAAGGTGTTTCAGCACCAAATTCTGAAGATTCATCAAATGGCGAACTTTTTATTGATACACAAAATAATAGACTTTTGTTTTATTATAATGGTCAATGGAATACAACTGCATTACTTCAAGATACCCTTGAAATTGCACAGCACATCCACGATACAGCAATTGGTGGAACTGGCTTAATTGTTTCAACGTTTAAAGATGCTGGTTTTTATAATGAGGCTGGCGGAGAAGAAGATGCAGGATATTACAATACTAATAGTTGGTCTGCCACATATGATGGCGGAATTGCAACAGAAGTATTTAATTAAAACCTGATATAATATGACTATACACCACTGGAGGAGTAAATAATGGCAACAAGAATGCAACAGCGTAGAGGTACCGCAGCACAGTGGACATCTTCTAATGCAGGTGACGGTCCAATCTTAAATGCTGGAGAAATCGGCTGGGAGTCA
>Ga0214921_10006370_pt1 | contig 16218 bp, 17 predicted proteins | sample LL1505_MetaG_FD_177992 | JGI IMG/M metagenome (GOLD analysis project Ga0214921, IMG submission 177992) | Freshwater microbial communities from Lake Lanier, Atlanta, Georgia, United States - LL-1505 | ecosystem: Environmental > Aquatic > Freshwater > Lake | place: USA: Georgia | collected...
CTCCATAATTAAAACATGGTGAGTCATATTGCCAGCAGTTGATTTCTCATTTGCTAGTGAATGAGTTACTGGATTTTTTAAATACTTTTTAACAAGTGAATCAACATCCTTATCTAATGTGGCGCTAAATAGCATCCGTTGTCCATCAGGTTTGGTTTGGTCAAGAATTTTTTTAACATCTGGTAAAAATCCCATATCAGCCATTTGATCTGCTTCATCTAAAACTGTTATTGAAACATCATCTAGTCGAATATGTTTCTTTTGAATTAAATCGATTAACCGCCCGGGGGTGGCAACCACAATTGGTACACCTCTTTTAAGTGCTTGAATCTGTTTTGAGTAAGAAAGACCGCCAGCAACAACTTGTGAGTTTAAATTAACGGTGCGTGACAGCGGCGCGATTACATCGCTAATCTGCATTGCCAACTCTCTTGTTGGTGATAAAACTAAAGCAAGTGGCTTCATTGGGGCAGCTGTTCTTCCAGCTAGCCGAGTCATGAGAGCCAAACCAAAAGCTAGGGTTTTACCAGAGCCAGTTTGGCCTCTACCTAAAACATCTTTACCAGCGATTGCATCAGGCAATGTGGCTTTTTGAATTGGGAATGGCTTCTCAATACCTGCAGTGTGTAGTGCTTTGATCAGCGCAGGGTTAACACCTAAATCTTTAAATGACATAAACCAACCAATCGAGAGAATTTGCGTGTCTCGATTTTGATTGGAGATTAAGACTCGCAATACAAGCACATTTGTGTTTGTATGATAACTATGAAATTAATAATACCTTATATAATTCTCCAAATTTACCACTACTAGCATATTTCTAATTCACTACAAGCCTGGCAAGAAGTGTCCATACCTTCGAGAATCATAAATTAAACCATCTGTTTTGTTATTCCCTATACTGTTTCGAACATTACCCACAAAAATATCGGCCCCATGATCTATATACCTCCGGGTAAAAACACAATTCATGACTGCCCGTGCATTATTAAGTACTGCAAAATTATCATCAGCAATCTCCCAATTACTGTCTTTCAGATTATCCGGAGAGCGATTATTTGCAAACTGTTCAGCAATTTGTTTCTGACTAGAATTTAAGAGATTGACCGAAAAAAATTTATTACTCTCGATTAAATTTCCAATTATTGATTCTTTTTTTAATACAAATAAAATTTCAGGCGATTTATCATTTATATTTACACTTACTAAAGAAGAGATAGTACAACCATAGATATTATCACTACTATAACAGGTCAAAACAGAAACGCTTGTTGGTACTAAGCTCATAATCTCTCTGAAATTACGGATCATATGACCTCTCTGTTAACTATGTTATTTAAGGTAAGAATACCACACGCAATTTTTATTTAGTTGTGTATTCCAACCCAATAGTCACTATAATACTTTTAATGAAACTGTCTATTTATATAAAAAAATTACTAAACCAATATTTAGGCATATTTTAAAATATTATTTATATTTTATATTTTATATACTTAGGCGTAAATATTTTACCATTTTGTAAAAAAGCGAATTCGTTCACACTAAATCAAATTTTTAAAAGAAGAATAGATGTTAATGATCAAAATCATGAGTATAAATTTCACATTCCGAATTGGTTAACCTATTACCGCGCTAAGAGTATCTTTGATAAAGAACCAGCAACAATAAAATGGTTAAGTCAAATTCCGAGAAATTCTGTGCTTTGCGAAGTTGGTGCAAACATTGGAATTTTTACTATTTACGCTGCTAAAAATGGGGTTAATGTAGTTTCCGTAGAGCCATCGTTTACTAATTTAGAGATACTTCATCGAAATATAATTTTAAATAAATTAAATGAATATGTTTCGGTGATTCCTTTAGGTTTAGGGAATAAAACTTCATTAGAAACTTACTTCTTGAGTTTATCTAACTTAACGTGGGGCGGAGCTCACAACTCTGTTGGAATCAATATTGGATATGATGGTAAGCCGCTAGTTAATCCAGTTTAAGTTAAAGGTATTGTTTACTCTCTTGACGACTTGGTAAAATTGGAAAATATGAAGAAGCCAAGGTATTTAAAAGTTGACGTTGATGGCCTTGAACTTGATGTTTTAATGGGGGCAGTTAATACATTACGTGACGTGACATCTAAATTAATTGAAATTGATAGAGATTTTTTAAAACAAAAAGAGGGAGTTGAATCTTTGTTAAAATCAAATAATTTTAATTTAACTTCAGAAACTTTGGATACTGAAGGGACATCAAATCAAATTTGGGATAGATAATCTTTTTTCCAAAAGATTGCTAAAAATTTTTGATGTTTCTTTGGAATATTAAAGAAATAACCTAACCGCTTTAAAACTAACTTAAACAATATTAATCCTGACTTATTAAACTCCTCTAAGGTCTCTATTGATGCTGTTGATCTATAGAATTTATCGAGTCTTTTACTTTTTAAGTAAACATCATCACAAATTGCAATCCCTGTATTGCTTAAAAGTCTTATCGCATTAGCAATGTCAATTGTTGCCATTGGATAACCGTGGGCACCATCTACCCAAATTAGGTCATACTTTGCTTGATTATTTAAAAGTTCTAGTGAGTTTTTTTCAATAAACTTTACATTACTTAGGTTTTTAAGATTTAAATCTCTCTCCTTCGTTAATTGTTGATTCTTTGTTGCATAATTATATATTTGATCTTGTACCATTTCTGAGATTGGTAGGTCATATGTTTCTATTTTAGAATTTGGAAACAGTAAACTTAAAATTTTCGCAGTTTCACCGTTAAAAGTGCCAATTTCTAAAATTGTCTCAATTTTAAAGTTACTTTGAGATATAGCTGAAAAAAGTATGAGGTGTTCGCTCCACATTCCATTAGTTTCTGAATATGTCTTACCGTATAATTCTTTGAGAGAAGTATTCAATTTAATTAACCCTAAGGACCGATCTAGGCCTATGCTGAGATATAGTAATTCTTGCTCTTTATTGGCTTTATCATTATATTTAAGAAGAAGTTTTACCCCAAAGTCTCTGTGGGCCAAAAATTCAAAAACTTTAAATACAAACTGATTTAATAGCATGTTTAAATATAGCATTTAATTTATTTTTTGGATGACATGATAATATGAACCATGTTTTTCCCTCTGATGAAAACTGATGGACTAACAGGTTTTTTAGACCTTTTATATGAAAGTCCAAATAATTGGGAAAATAGAATTAAAAAGCCAGTTGCTATTTATATTCTGTGGAGTGACAGTAAGGTTTGGAATGCAAAGAAACTAACTGAAATGAATTATGGTGATTACTTTCGAATTTCGACAGATGAAATTGGTCAAGAAATTATGCATAATAATTTAGCGATTGTTTATCCTACTTTTGAAAAACTTAAGACACGGTTTTCAGTATTACCTACTAAAAAAGTCTGGTTCGCTGAGATACCTGCTTGGCGCAATACTGCGGGTTTCTCTAATAAATACACCCAAGTAAGTTACCAGGCAGATATTGAACCATTACCCCAAAAAGCAAGTTTGCTTACTTTCCATCCGTTTATACAATTTGGCGATGTGATTAATAATTTATTAGTATTAAATGTTACTAAATCACCTGAAATTAAGAAAGATTCAATTAAGTTCTTTAATAGCTACGATAAATCTTTTGTGGATGAGGTGGAGATTCAAACAAACACATTGACAACAATCCCACTTGATAAATATAGTTTTAAACCTACCGATCTTCCAGTTTTTTACTCAGCGAATATTGCTGGGATTCCGTTTGGGCTTGGAATTGCTAAATCAGGGAGGATGCTAAGTCTTGAACATACTCATCCTCCTGCTAGTTTAGTTTTGTTTGGAGATAGAAGACGTGTCCAGAGTAAAATTAAAAAAGCTTGGATAGACAGGCTAACTTTCTAATGACCGACATAATTCATTCATTAAGTGGAGTTAAGCGTAAAATTAAGTTTGGAATTTTCATTCCTAAAAAAATAACACTAAAACCTAAAAGTTCAAAAGCAGTTATAAGTGATTTATTTCCGATAAGAAATGATTTAAATTGGAAAACTGAATTTGAATTATTGAATATTCCTGGATTAATAAACGGTAATAATAAGACTGATATCGATCATTCAGTAACTTTATATTTTTTTAATGATGATGGTAATTTATTGGGAAATAAACATGTTATTATGAACAGCACGGGCAGACAAACAATCAAATTAAGTGAACTATTACACGGTGAATTATCAAGTGCAAAAACTTTTGCCTTATTTCATGATTATAAAGAAAATAGTTTGCTTGGTGATGGCAGTTTTCTTGCGGAACGTGGTTACACTGGATATGAGTATAAAAATAGCGGCATTAAAGGTTATGTGCATGGCAATTTAGATGCTGTTGCACTCACGGGTAATCAGATTGAGCCCTTGGGCAATAGTGGCATCATCCCACGAACTTACACAGTTCAGCATCAACTACTGGGTCCAGCAAAATATGATTTTATCTTTACTAATCCGACTTCGCGAGTAATAGTTATTATACCATTGCTTTCCGGTATTAAAAATAATTGGACGGCACAAAAATCTTTTGAGATTCCTTCGCTGGGGACGAGATCTTTTACTATCAATTTAGTAAAAGAAGATTCTTATAAAATTAAATTTAAAAGTCGGCTTTACTTAGGTAGACCAGTGGTTTTCAGAGTTTTTGATCAGAGTATGGATGTTTTCCACGGCTAATTAAGAATTAATTAAAAAGTTGTTAATTTTTTTGATTGCAAGATTACTAGTTTTTTGTACTGCTTCAAAAGTATTTGAGCCGTTATGAGTTCCAAATATTATTTGATCGAACTCTCTTAGAGGAGAATTTTGCTCTAGTGGTTCATTTTCGTACACGTCAAGCGCTGCCCCTGATATCGTCCCATTTTTTATGCCTTCATACAAATCAATTTCGTTAATTAACGGTCCTCTTGATACGTTTATTAATTTTATTCCTTTTTTAAATCTTGCAATAATATTATTATTAATCATATATCTATTTTGATTAGTAAGGGCACAAGCGATTACTAAATAGTCAAGTTCTTCTATTTTGTTTGGCCATATTAAATGTTCAAATTCGAATTCATTTCTAACTGAACTAAAGTATGGATCGTATGCGATCACGTTCATTCTTGCGGCATTAACTCTCCGAACAATATTCATCCCAATATCTCCAAGGCCAACTATGCCAATATTCTTACCTTTCAAAGAGGTTCCTATTGGTTTTGGCCATTCTAGATTTTTTACACCATTATGAACATTAACTATACTTCTACTTAAATTAGTAATATAACTCATTGCTAAATCTGCTACCTCATCACCGAACATATTAGGAGTATTCTCAACCGGAATTCCAAGTTCTTCACAAGCTTCAAAATCAACATTATCAACTCCAATTCCCCATTTGACTATAGCTTTTAATTTACCTTTTTTCCCAGCAACTAAAACTTTTCGAGTACATGGATCATCTCCAACAATCCATCCATCAAACTCCGGTAAAATATTAACTAACTCCTTCTCTGTAAATTGTTGAACGATTTTTGCCCAAGTGGGCTCAATTCCTAATTCATTAAAAGTTGCCTTAAAGCTCTCTTTTTGCTTAATCATTGGTGGGCAAGAAATAAGAACTTTTAACATTATTCAACTACCGTTTCTGACTTAAAAGTAAACTAGCCACTAACCAGTCATCTTCTGTATCGATATCCACAGACTCTAATTGAGGTGTTTCAAAAAGTATTGGCTTCTTACCTATTCGAGTATTGGTTTGAAGAAAAATATCTTTCTTAAAAAGGTAAAGGCAAGAATTTTCAAGAAACACAGTAGGTAGATCTTGAGTCCGTAATAACTCATTAGGATCATGGTTTATCGCAACGCTGCCTTCGTAGTAAAATCTGCCTTGAAACCTTGTTGCTGAATAAAGTGAATCGTAAAGGATCTTATCTCTCTGAGTAAAAATATCGATTGCTTTTTTTACTGTTTCTTTTGAAATCAAAGGATTTGTTGTATGGGTCATTAAAAATGCATTATTTTCATCGCTTAAAATATCATCTTTTATTATTTTATTCATACTGACCATGTCTCCGCATAAATATGGAGCCCGCTTTCGTAACACTATCTTTTTATTGTCTAAATAATTCCCAAACAAGTCTTTCTCTGCATCTGTATTAATTATAACCCGATCAATTAAATCTATGCTACAAAGCGTTTCTAGCATCCACGCAAATAAAGGCTTTCCAGAGATAACTTTAAAATTCTTATTCGGGACTCTTTCACTGTTTAACTTCATTGGTAATAATGCGGTTATCATAATTTAGTTTACCATCTAAGAGGTTAAAACCATAGTCCAAAAGTATTTTCGTATCTTTCAATTGCGATTTTTAATGCTTTTTTAGCTTCTAAATTTAAAGAAGAAAAAATCTCGTCCTTAATTTTATTGTAGTGACTACCATGCGTTTCATTTGTATTTAATTTATTAGAATTATATTTGGTATAAATCTTTTTTTTCACTGAATCATTTATGTGGATTCTTGGAATGTTTTCTTTTTTTAAAAATTTAAACATTTTAGAGCTAGAGCCAGGAAGTAAATTTACTATTTGAGTAATATAGGGTTCAGGATCTAAAACAAAATTCTCAAAATCAATCACTACTGTGTTTCCACTATTCCATGCAATAAAATCTAATGTTTGGTTAATAAGTGTAGCTATTGCTAGCGCAGATTTAGAATTGTTATCTGAACTGTAATAACTACTTTTATCACCACTAATAAACCAAGGTGCCAAAATACTTTCATCTCCAAGCCAAAGAGTGAAATCTCTTGCAGATGTTGTGTGTGAGGCAATATAAGAATTCCAGTGGTTGTAAAGATAAAGTGGATGCCTCACACATAAAATTCGAAAGATTTTGTCTGGATATGCGAGATCCAAAATTTTTGAACTTTCTAATAACTGATGAGTAATTAATGATAATGTTTTAGGTTTATCAACTAATCTTGAAAGTTCTAAATCACTTCTAAATAAATTCAAAAGATAGTGGTGCCTTTGAGAACTTCTTAAGACTGAGCTTAAATCTTTGATTCGAAAATTTACTTCCCGGGATAATTCTTGATCGTACCTTGTTTGGTCAATTCTCAATCGAATTAAAGTAATTGCAGTATCTGAATCAATTTTATTCAAGGAATGGAGTATGCATATGTGTTCTAGGGTGTAATCAAATTTCGGAAAGTAAGTATTTTCTAGCCCAGATATAATTCTAATAATCATCGTCTTTCCTGTACCAGTTAACCCGTCTACTAGCAAAACATTTCCAGGATAAGTTAAATGACGTATTGGACTAAATGAATTAAAGTTCGTCATAAATAATTACTTCTGAGAATATTATTGATTTTTTCAGCAAAACTCAGTGAGTTTTTGGCATCAGATAGTGTTGGAAAGTTTTCAACATCATTACCAATTGTAATATCTTTAAAAGTTTTATACATTTGAAAAAAACCTGGCTTAAAATTAATGTCTTGTTTATCTATTTCCCATGCTCTAGAATTTACGGGAACATACGATTTAAAACTTTTACCTGATAAAAAAGTTTGTTTCATATCAAAAGTTTTGGTGAATATTTCGATCGGTTTCAATTCGAAAACTTCCCCTTGTGAATATAATTCAATACTGTGATTTCTTGGTACTCCAAAATTAATATTCATTGTAATTATCTTTTTACTGCTAAATTCAAGGATAAACGAAGCACCGAATAAGTTATTTGAATCAATTATTTTTCTAGATTTAACTATATTTGGTTTACCAAATAAATGTATCAAGAGATCAAATAAATGTATCGAATTGGATATTATCATTTCGTTTTTTTCTTTCGTTGAGCTACTAGTTTTCCAACTTAGTTCAGAAAGGTTCACATGTCCTTGAAAATAATTTAGTAAACTTACACTTTCTTTAAAACTAGCAACTGAACTATAAAATCTTCTATTAAATGCCACCATAGTCTTACTTCTATGTAAATCGATAAGTTTAAGTTCTTTGGTTTTTATTGCAACCGGCTTCTCAATCAGTATTGCTATTTTTTTTGACTCAAATTTTTTATAAATATTTATCAAATTTTTTGGGTCTACAATTATTGATATGGCATCTAGATTTTCAACATAGATATCATCCACTGAATAACAATAATTATTAAATTTGTATTTTCTTGCTAGTCTTTTAGCATTAACAGAACCGTTTTTTCCACAAATACTGTCAAGGACATAACCATTAGCTTCGGCGGCTTTAATATGAAATTCGGATACTTTACCTGCGCCAACAAATGCAATCTTTGGTTTCAAGATATTCCCCATTTCTTTGAGTAATACTTTAACTTTAAAAATTTTTTCATTGGCAATTTTAGTAATTTTCGTTCCTTACTTGAAATAAGTGCTGTGATCAAATCCTCTGTGGCAGAGAACCCATACTCAGATTCCTCAAGTAAATAATTTATATTGAATAAATCATATACTTTAGATGTTTCATTTAAATCTATTTCACTTTCATATGCACTTGTCTGTGCTAAGACGTCTGATGGAAATTTGGTTGAAGTTGGTTTAAGAATAGATTCTCTAATGGAATCGTTAATTTTGGTTAGCACAAAACTATTATCGTGAACTGTGGCTTTGCTAAATTTGAACAAAATCTCTACATTCAACGATACTTGGCTATTATTGCTGAAATTCACGGTAAGTTGTTTTTTACCAGGATAGAACCAGCTGGCACTTCCTTCGTAAAACTTAAATTTGCTATTCCTTGGGTTTATTGGATCTGAGTTTAGATGTGCCATAACTTTTTCTGGCTTGTTTTTAAATAACTTATTTGCAAGTGCAATATAATGTATACCGTTAGTTGCTACGCATTTCGCTCCTCCAAAAACATTAATTGCTAATGGTTCTCCAAGAATTTTACTGTTATCTAATAAGTGTTGTGTGAACTTTGCATATAGCATAGGTAAGTGTGTATAGATCTTTAAATTGTATTTATTTTGATATTTTTGAATTAATCTAATTTCCTTAAGTGAATCAGCTAAAGGTTTCTCAATTAGAAAATTTAATGAGCCAATTATAGCAAAATGTTTCAAAACTGAAAAATGATCTGGTCCCCAGTTTGCAATTACAACAAGTGAAATAGATTTTCCCGAACTAATTTCGTAAATTGATTTCTTATAATCAATTTCTACTTCAGTGTGATTTTCTAATTCTTTTTTTATACTATCTATTTTTGGATCAATAACAATAATTCTGTCGAACCTTTTAAGTAAGTGTTTGAAGTGTGTAATTCCGATTGAACCTGCGCCAACAAGCACAGCGGTTCTTTGTTCCATTATTTAATTGTACTACATAGAATTAATCTTATTTCGCTTTAAATATAATTAAAATCTTAAGTTAAAAATAACTGATTAACTACTTCTTGTAATTTTGATTTACTTTGAACTAAAAGTCCTCCTCTGATACTAGGATCTTTTGGATTTAATATTGCTCCTGGATCGTATATTACTGAATTTATGCCTGCATCACTTGCGATTAGTGCCGTTGAAGACCCAGCCCTAGAGATTACTAAATCCGCGTCTTCTATTAACCTAATTGGTGCAATTTGTTCATCAACTATATGGAATCTGCCTTGAGAATTAATGCCAAGCTTCTCTAATGATTTATTATAAATCATTAAATTACTTGGTCTTTTGGATTTATAATATATAGTAATATCCAAATTTTTGCATGCTTCTAAAATATCATTTATAAATTTTTGCTGGTACCAAAAAGTATCACCGCCTTTTGTGGCGAGTAAAGAAAATAGATAGGTTGAATCCTTAGGAGATTTATCAAGAACTACAATTTTAGTATTAACCTTTGGTGGAATTTCTTTATTAGAATCTATCCACCATGGAACTCCGTGTAAAAAAAATTGTTGGTTGCCCTCTGGGATAACAGAAATTAACTCTGATTTTAAATGTGAATCCGTAACTATATAATTGGTCCAAGTAGCTAATTTCCATTCACCAGATAGTTGTAGGTTCTCGACATTGAATCTAGGCTCAGCATATGTTGCATAAAAATATAAATAACTATCGATATCTATTAACTCTGCCGCGTATGCCCATAAAGGTTTTGTTGCACCTAGAGAACAGTTAAAATATATATGATCAGAATGTATATGCTCTCTATAATGAATTATCCTGTTATACTCGATAATTTCATTGAAATTAAGAAAAAGAAAATATATTTTTTTATAATCTGAAATGTTAATTATTATATACTTAATCAAATTAAAAATAATTTTGATTTCTTTTTTAATTCTAACTGACCCATAGATGCTGTTAAATTTTATGTATAATGAATTATTACTATACTTCCCGTGTTCTGATAATGCTATAAATTTCTGATTCTTTAACATTTTTATCTCAATCCAAGCTAGCGCATTCTTGTATTTAAACACAGCATCACTTTGCATTAAGCTTTCCTTTGGAAAATCATAGAAATATACTTTCTTTAAATCTGATTCTGAGAGATATTTATTCGTGTCTTTGTCTACAAACTTCCACCTTAGCAAACTTTTAATAAATTTAGTTATTTCTAAAGTTATTAAGCAAAGTTGTAAAATATTCCAAAGTTTTAAACTTAGCTTCCTATTGAATTTGACACCACTTTTTTCGAACTTATTGATCCACTCACTCTTCATGGGGAATACGACTTCTTTGTTAAAGTATTCTGCAACTATGATGCTCCGCCGAAATGGGAGTCTAACAAATATGTAGGAAATGAGCCTTTGGTAGTAAAAAGATTGCAAATTATTTAAAGGAACATTAAATATAACTTTTCCAATTGGTATTACAGTGATTTGTGTCTGCTCATGTTGTGATATTGATTCAATAATTTTGTGAATATTTTCATGCTTATTATTACTAACTAGTTTTTTATAGCCTTCTTCCATCACGGTTTTGTTAATTAGTCGACCAGAAACAGGGGCTATGATCTGTATCAATAGACTAAAGTGTCTAGCAATTTTATTATACATTCTCAATACCGCACCCCTCAATTAATATATAGTATACGCGTGATAACTAAACAAAGAGTTTTGGTCCTTGGAGGGTCTGGTTTTCTTGGTGCAAATGTAATTTACCATCTTCAAGATAAATTTGAGATTACAGGAACATATAGATCAAAACATCCAAAAATAAATATTTCATGGATAAATTTTGAGATTAATGACTTAGATTTTTTAATTAAAGTTGTAACACCTGATATTATAGTCAATTGCATTGGACTTACAGATGTTGATTTTTGTGAATCACACGTTAAGGAGTCTCAGAACGTAAATGCTGATTTCCCTAGAAAATTAGCAAGTGTTTGTAGTCTACTAAAAATTAAATTAATACATATAAGCACTGATAATTTTGAATCAGCAGGTAATCAATTTAGAGATGAAACAATAAATGCAAAAGCTGTAAATATTTATGGTGAAACAAAACTTGCAAGTGAAAAATTTGTTCTGAGTGCTTCACCAAACAACTTAGTTTTTAGATCAAACTTTTTTGGCTTTGCATATGAAGGCCGAAATTCATTTTTGCAATGGATAATTTCAGAGGCAAAGACTTATGGCCGCATTAATGGAGTTGTTGATGTGTTTTTTAATCCAGTATCAGCCAAAATATTTAGTGAAGTCATCTGTGAATCTATACTGAAGAACTATACCGGATTATATAATTTGTCTAGTAATGAATGCTTATCTAAATTTGATTTCATAAAACTAGTATGTGAACTTTTGGAATATTCTAAAGTAGAAACCGTGCCGGTGAAGTTGGAAGAATTAAAACTTGCCGCAAAAAGGCCAAAATATATGTGTTTAGATAACCGAAAAATTAGTAGAATTCTGCCATTTGCCATTCCAAGTCTTGAGTTTATGATAAAAGAGCAATTAGACGATATGATTAGAAATCAGTTTTTATTGAATATGGAGATTTAATGAATAATTTAAGCGGTGCAAAGATTTTTTTAACTGGTGGAACTGGTTCTTTTGGTCGACAGTTCGTAAATGATATAGTAAAAAAAGATATTTTTACTGAATTGATAATTTATAGTAGAGATGAATTGAAGCAATTTGAATTGGCAGAAGAAATTAAGTCAAAAAAACTTAAATTTATATTAGGAGATGTAAGAGATTTCGATAGATTATCTAGTTCTTTGAGCGGAATAGATATAGTTATACATGCTGCGGCTATGAAGCAGATACCTGCATCGGAAAATAACCCAATCGAAGCAATTAAAACCAATATTTTAGGCGCTGAAAACATTGTCAGATCTTCAATCGATAACCAAGTACAGAACGTAATCGCTCTAAGCACTGATAAAGCGGCTAATCCAGCAAATTTATATGGAGCTACGAAGCTTTGTTCAGATAAATTAATGATATCTGGTAATACTGCGCCTGGGAATGTAGTTACCAAGTTTTCAGTAGTTCGTTATGGAAATGTACTGGGTTCTCGAGGTAGCGTTGTCCCGTTTTTTAAAGAAAAAAGTAAACATGGTGTAATTCCAATAACTGATATTGATATGACCAGGTTTTGGTTAACAATTGAAGATGGAGTTAACTTTGTTCTTAAATCAATTGAGCGCATGCATGGAGGAGAAATTTTTGTCCCAAAAATCCCAAGCTTTAAAGTAGTTGATGTAGCAAAAGTTGTAGCGCCTACAGCGAAAACTGAGATTATAGGAATCAGGCCGGGCGAAAAATTACATGAAGTGATGATTACCGAAGATGATTCTTTTTACACTTTAGAGTTTGATGACTATTATGCAATCTTATCTCCAGAACTTATGAAGTCTGATTACTATAACAAAAATGGTAAAAAAGTTAATGCTGGATTTAGATTTAGTAGTGATAATAATAAGGACTGGCATACTTTAGAAACATTTAAATCAATATTAATCAAAAATAATTTATTATAGGTTTCAATGAGTATTGCTATTCTTGTAGCTACCAAAAATAGGCCGGATAAATTAACTAAATTATTAGAATCTCTCACTTCTTCCGCTAATTATATTAGCCAAACAGTTATTGTTTCCAGCGGGCAAAATATTTCACAAGTTATTGCAGAGTTTAAGGATTCTCTAAATATTAATCATCTGCATTCCGAAGTTTCGGGGCAAATTACACAAAAAATGGAAGGTATAAAACATATCCATGAGAAAATTAGTTGGGTTTTATTCCTTGATGATGACATAACTATTTCTAAAGAAGCGATTCATGTATTAATAAATAAATATATAAAAAATCCTAATTTCATTAATGTAAACGGGTTTGGACTAAAAATTGATAACCTTGAATTTAGGAAATATACAAAAGTGCAAATAATGTTTATGCGTTTTTTTGGGCTTTACTCAGATAAAAGTGGGTCAGTTTTAGAAAGTGGACATGCTCAAACGTACCAAAATTCACTCGAAGATATTGAAACTGAGTGGCTTAATGGAATATCTGCATGGCGAGCTGAATCCCTAAGGTCTTATGGTTCTAGATTTCCAGAAATTAACTATGCTGCATATGAAGACGTAATGTATTCTTACAGAATATCCAGAAAAAGCCGATTACTTTTTGCTTCTAGTGTCTCTGTGGTTAACCAGGATCTGGATATTTATGCTCCGCTAACAGCCAATCAATATAAAGCTGGTTCGTATATGAGATACTTATTTGTTTCAGAAAATAAAAATTTATCTAAATCAAAATTATTGATTGCACAGTTGTTCCGTACTATTGATTTTACCATTAATGGTGATCTAGCCATATCAAAGGCGAAAAGGTTTGCAAAATCTTTTTTTATTTGGTGGGATCTATGTTTAGCCATACTAATTAGGACCGATCCAATAAAGCTACTAAAAAAAAGGTATAGTTAAATATTCAATACTGAATACAGTTTTTCGTAATCAATTTTAGAGAACATTTCATCAAATATGTTCACACGCTGTTCTTTTGACACAAAGAATTGTTCAGTTTTTAAATATTGACTTGCATCTTTTAGATTTGTAACTATTGGAAATACTGTTAAATATTTTCCTAATACATTTAATCCTTGATCGTTTAAGTTTCCATAAAAAACTGGAAATGCATATGACATTAAAGCCTCTACGCCAACTGCACTTGACCGATAGAATACATATTTGGATTTTATAAGATCTTCAGAAAGCGAGTAAGTAGATACAAGAAAATTACTTTTTGTTTCTAACCTTTTAATTAAGAAATTGACAATCAAATTTCTTTTAAGGTTAGGGTGTAACCGAACTGAAAACAATAATTGTGGATTCATAGAACGTAGATAATTTATTAACCTTAAAAAACTGACTGTGGCTGTCATGGTTCCTTCTGGGGCAAAAAGAACTTGGATTTTAGGGTTTTCGACACTATCCACGAAGTGCGTTTCAGCTTTACTAGAACCGAGTATTTGATATTTTGGAATGTTTGAGAAATTTTTAAATAATTTTTCATAAAATATGCCTGTAGTTAAAACGATAAAGTTCCGAGAGTTGGTTTTTAAAAAATGTTCAATGCCATAATGATCAGCAACTACTGGGCTATGTTGATATAGGATAAAGGATAAATTCGGTTGATTTTTATTAATTTTTTGGAGTATATATTGCTCATAACTATGTCCTTCAAAAGTCATTATTAATGTTTTTAGATCATTATTAAGACAATATTTTTGTACCCTTTGACATACTAAATAATTACTATAAGTTGATCTGCTGTAAAAAGTCGTTGAAGACTTAATGAATAATATTGAGTTTATTGGATTACTTAACAAATTTTGTAATCCATAGAAAAGGCAACGGATAGACGCAGGAATAATTGATCTTAGGTAATCAATATTTTCATGGGGTTTTAAAAATTTTGGTATTAAATGTCGATCTATCTCACTTCCTTTTGATTTTAACAGCTTACTATTTTTGCGGTAGCCAGTTAAATTATGATTTGTATAAAGAACAACTACTTTTTGTTTTTTCTTGTGGAGATATTCTGGCATTAGAGCGAAAAATTGGTCCCCGTCGACCTTAGTAATATTCGCTCCAATTGCGTGCGATAAAAATAGTATTTTACCCTCATGAGTTTCATAGTTATAAGTTTTATACTGGTAAGAAAAAATAATACTACAAAACAGATAAATTAATAATTTTATAATATTGACGGGTATAGAAAAAAAAGAATATATAAGAACAGTACTTCTGGGAAATTTTGAATGAATGAATTGGTATTTTTTCATTTGTTCAGGTGTTGCCTTAGATATTCTAAAGAATGGATTTACATGATAATCGCTATTATTTAATTCTTTAAAAATATCTTCAAGCCTGTTTGCAATTTCTCTATTTGAAACGATCATATTTTATTTTATGAAGTTAAAAATTGTTTTTTGTTTTTGATCTGTTTCTAAAATTTTTAGAGCCTCTAATGCTTCTGCTTCCGTGTTCACCGATGGGTAGTTTTGTTCAATTTCAACTCCTAGCATTTCTATCCCTAACTCGATAACCTTCATTTGTTCTATAGATTCACTTACTTCAATCCTTTGGGCAGGTGCCTTTGCTACTATCTCTAAAGCCGCTTTTGAGATAGCAAAAATGCCACAAATCTTTTTCGTAAAATTTAATTGATTTTCTTCCGAAGTCACAGATCCGCTCTTGCGGAAGATATTTATAATGGAATTATCTTCTCTGACTAAGCACTTTACTATGTTTTTATCAGAAAGCTCATTATAATTTGTTAGGTTAGTAATTAAATTAAAAAATTGTTGTTTTTTTGTTACTTTTATTTTGCTAATGAGTTTATCTAGATTTTTTGGTTCAACTAAAATCTCATCTGCTTGTAACACAATATAAAAATCCCAATTTAATGTTTTAGAAGCCTCGCCTACCCGGCTTAAACCGTTTATATGTTTTGATGAAGTTGTTAATGTTTTAGCTCCAAATGTTTCACACAGAGCTGCAATCTCATCACTGTCTGTTGCAATCACAGTTTCAACTTTCGGATTTACTAATTGTGATCTTCGCCAAACATGTTCGATCATAGGCTTGCCAAGAAAAGATTTTATAACTTTGTTTGGTAATCGTTCAGATTCTAATCTAGCAGGTATGATAATGCCAATTTTCAATTTGGTAATACTCCACAATCAACATTTATTGACTGACCAGTAATACCGCTAGA
>Ga0214921_10006371_pt1 | contig 16214 bp, 14 predicted proteins | sample LL1505_MetaG_FD_177992 | JGI IMG/M metagenome (GOLD analysis project Ga0214921, IMG submission 177992) | Freshwater microbial communities from Lake Lanier, Atlanta, Georgia, United States - LL-1505 | ecosystem: Environmental > Aquatic > Freshwater > Lake | place: USA: Georgia | collected...
CATTCGGCGACATCGGGATGCGAGGACAGCACCTCTTCCATGCCGCCGGTCGACAGTCTGTGTCCGGCGACATTGATGATGTCATCGGTGCGGCCCATGATGAACAGATAGCCGTCCCCGTCGACATAGCCCGCATCCGACGTGTTGTAATGGCCGGGAAAAGTTTCCAGATAGCCTTCGCGGAAGCGGTCATCGGCATGCCACAGGGTCGGCAGGCAACCGGGAGGCAGCGGCAGCTTGATCACAATCGAACCCATTTTGCCCGCAGGCACGGGATGGCCGGATTCATCGACGATTTTAACATTGTAACCGGGCATCGGCACGGTGGGGGAGCCGTGTTTGACCGGCAGCTGGCCGAGACCGAGCGGATTGCCCGCAATCGCCCAGCCGGTTTCGGTCTGCCACCAGTGGTCGATCACCGGCACTTTCAAAATATCCTCGGCCCAGCCGACCGTATCGGGATCGGCCCGCTCACCCGCCAGAAACAGCGCGCGGAAATGGCTCATGTCATATCTCTTCAGGTAATCCGCTTTGGGATCTTCCTTCTTGATGGCGCGGAAGGCGGTCGGCGCGGTAAACAATGCCTTGACCTTGTATTCCGAAATCATCCGCCAGAACGCGCCCGGATCGGGGGTTCCGACCGGCTTGCCCTCATAGACAACCGTGGTCGCACCGGCAATCAACGGCCCGTAGACGATATAGCTGTGACCGACCACCCAGCCGACATCGGACGCGGTCCAGAACACTTCGCCGGGCTGGATATTGTAGAGATTGGCAACCGACCATGACAGCGCGACCAGATGGCCGCCATTGTCGCGCACCACGCCTTTGGGCTTGCCGGTCGTGCCGGATGTATAGAGCACATAAAGCGGATCGGTGGCCTGCACAGGCACGCAATCGGCCCGCTTGCCCGCCTCGAGCGCGGCACCGACCGTTTCGGCCCAATCGATATCGCGACCGGCCATCATAGCGGCTTCGGCCTGCGGACGCTGGAACAGGATCACATGATCAGGCTTGTAGGCCGACAGGCTGATGGCCTCGTCAAGCAAGGGCTTATAGGCGACAATCCGGTTCGGCTCGATCCCGCACGAGGCGGCGATGATCAGCTTGGGCTGTGCATCCTCGATGCGGGTGGCGAGTTCCTTGGAGGCAAAACCGCCGAACACCACCGAATGGACCGCCCCCAGACGGGCGCAAGCCAGCATCGCCATCAAGGCTTCGGGGATCATCGGCATATAGATCAGCACGCGGTCACCCTTTTCGACGCCCTGATCCTGAATGACGGCGGCAAGGCTTGCCACCTGATCGCGCATCTCGCGATAGGTCAGCTGCCGCTTGGAATTGGCCACGGGGCTGTCATAGATCACTGCAACCTGATCGCCACGGCTGGCAATATGGCGGTCGAGCGCATTGTAGCAGGTATTGACCACGGCATCGGGGAACCAGCGGCCATAAACGCCCTGCTCCGCGTCAAAAGCGCGGGTCGGGGCCGAAACCCAGTCAATGCCCTTGGCCGCTTCGAGCCAGAAGGCTTCCGGATTGTCTTTCGCCAAAGCATAGGTTTGCGCGTAACGACTGGCCTGTGCTGCCATAATGCTCTCCCTCACCATTGATTGGCCCCGTCAAGGGTTTGAACCCGTGCGCAGGCGTCATCTTGACCTGTTCCTAGCACCGCTTGTTGCAAAGGTCAGGAGAGACTTTGGATGCAAGACCAAGTGCGGGGCTACATCCGGGGCGGATTGAATTCCTGCACGGCTCTTATGCAATCAGGGCAGATGAGGCCGCAATTTCCCTGTTGCAGGCTCAGGACAACAATGCTTTGTCGTTTTATCCTGCTTCCAGCCGCCTGCGAGGGCCTTTCCGTGTCTCTGGTCTATATCGATCCGTCTTTCTATGCTGCCGCTTTGACGGCGGTGATCATTCTGGGGCTGGCCAAAGGCGGCTTTAACGGGCTGGGGTTGATGGCTGTGCCGCTGCTCGCGCTGGTGATTTCGCCGGTGCAGGCGGCTGCCATCCTGCTGCCGGTGATGCTGGTGCAGGATGTGGTCAGCGTCTGGGCCTATCGCAAGGATTTCGATCTGCGCAATCTGATGGTGATGCTGCCGGGTTCGCTGATCGGCATCGGCGTCGGCTGGTATATGGCGGCTTCGATCTCGGAGCAGATGGTGCGCCTGATGGTCGGTCTGATCGCGGTCGGCTTTGTTGTGTATCATTACGGGCGGGCATTGCTGAAACTGACGCCCGCGACCTCCAACAGCGTTCCGGCAGGTGTGTTCTGGGGCAGTGTCTCGGGCTATACGAGCTTTGTGGCCCATGCGGGTTCTCCGCCCTATCAGGTCTATATGATGCCGCAGCGTCTGCCGCCGCAGCTGTATGCCGGAACGGCAACGATGTTTTTCGCCGTCACCAATTTCATCAAGGCGATCAGCTATTTCTCGCTCGGACAATTCACGACCGACAATCTGCAAACCTCGTTCATTTTGATGCCTTTGGCTGTTGCCGCCACCTTCGGCGGTGTCTGGCTGGTGCGACGGTTCGACAAGGAAAAATTCTACACGCTGGTCTATGCCATGACCTTCCTGATCGGCTGCAAACTGATTGCCGACAGCCTGTTGTGAACCCTATCAGACAAACAGAGCATTGAAGCCGCCCCGTTTGCCCGCTAGCCTAGAGCCAATGGTTCAGAGGCAGTCGGGAAACGCGCATGACAAAGACTTCGATCTTCAATGACGGATTGGGTAAAAATCCGGCCAATTTCCAGCCTTTGACCCCGCTGACCTTTCTGGAGCGCGCGGCCGGCGTCTATCCCGACCGCACCGCGATCATCCATGGCGGTTTGCGCCGCAGCTATCACGACTTTGCCGCGCGCACCCGCCGTCTGGCCTCGGCCCTTGCCAAGCGCGGGATCGGACAGGGCGATACGGTCGCCGTGCTGCTGGCCAATACGCCCGCCATGCTCGAATGCCATTATGGCGTGCCGATGTGCGGGGCGGTGCTGAACACGCTCAACACCCGTCTGGATGCCGCCATCATTGCCTTTTCGCTCGATCACGGCGAAGCCAAAGTGGTGATTACCGATCGCGAATTCTCGAAAATCATGGGACCCGCACTGGCGCTCGCCAAGGTCAAGCCGCTGGTGATCGATTATGACGATCCCGAATTTACCGGCGAAGGCGATCTGGTCGGCACGCTCGATTACGAAGCCCTGATGATGGAGGGCAGCGAGGACTATCAGCGCAACACCCCGCATGACGAATGGGATGCGATTGCGCTCAATTATACCTCGGGCACCACCGGCAACCCGAAAGGCGTGGTCTACCACCATCGCGGCGCCTATCTGCTGGCCCAGGGCAACATCGTCACCTGCGGCATGGGCAAACATCCGGTCTATCTGTGGACCCTGCCGATGTTCCACTGCAATGGCTGGTGTTTCCCGTGGTCGATCTCTGTTGTGGCGGGCACCCATGTCTGTTTGCGCTATATGCGGGCCAAGGCGATGTTCGATGCCATAGCCGATCATGGCGTGACGCATCTGTGCGGCGCGCCGATTGTGATGTCGACGCTGATCAATGCGCCCGAGGCAGAGAAGCGTCCGCTGCCGCATCGGGTCGAGTTTTTCACCGCAGCCGCCCCTCCTCCCGAAGCGGTTCTGGCGGGCATGCGAGAAGCCGGTTTCAACGTCACCCATATTTACGGGCTGACCGAAACCTATGGTCCCTCGGTGGTCAATGACTGGCATCAGGAATGGGATCTGCTGGACGCAGGAGCGCAGGCCAGCAAGAAGGCCCGTCAGGGCGTGCGCTATCTGCCGCTCGAACATGTCGATGTGATGGATCCCGAAACCATGGTGCCGGTGGCGCGCGACGGCGAAACGCTCGGCGAAGTCATGATGCGCGGCAATGTGGTGATGAAGGGCTATCTCAAAAACCAGAGCGCGACGGACGAGGCCTTTGCCGGCGGCTGGTTCCATTCGGGCGATCTCGGCGTGATCTATCCCGACGGCTATATCCAGCTGAAAGACCGCTCGAAAGACATCATCATTTCGGGTGGCGAGAACATTTCCTCCATCGAGGTCGAGGATGCCCTTTTCAAACATGTCGCGGTGCAGGCGGCAGCCGTGGTGGCGCGTCCCGACGAGAAATGGGGCGAGACGCCTTGCGCCTTTGTCGAGTTGAAGCCCGGCGCCAGTGCCACGGAGGCCGAGATCGTGGCATGGTGCCGCAGCCAGTTGGCTGGCTACAAGGTGCCGCGCATGGTGGTGTTTACCGAAATTCCCAAAACCTCGACCGGTAAAATCCAGAAATTCAAATTGCGCGATCTGGCCAAAACGCTCTGATCGGCTTTTGCACATCGAAACGAAAAACCGCCGGATTGCTCCGGCGGTTTTTTTGTTTGTGAAAGCGGCGGGGAATGCCCCCGCCGTGTCAGCATCTGATTACGAGGCCAGCTGACGCAGGACGTATTTCAGGATGCCGCCGTTTTTGAAATATTCGAGCTCATCCAGGGTCTGGATGCGGCACAGCACCGGCACGGTCTTGACCTTGCCTTTGGCGTCCTTGATCTCGACTTCCATTTTCTGGCGTGGCTTCAGGCCTGCGCTCAAGCCCTTGATGGTGACGGTTTCGTCACCCTTCAGGCCCAGCGAATCCCAGCTGGTGCCTTCTTCGAAGGTCAGAGGCAACACGCCCATGCCGACAAGGTTGGACCGGTGGATACGCTCGAAGGATTGGGCAATCACCGCTCGCACACCCAACAGATTGGTGCCCTTGGCCGCCCAGTCACGCGAGGAGCCGTTGCCATATTCGGCACCGGCAAACACCACCAAAGGCACATTCTCGGCCTGATAACGCATCGCGGCATCATAGATCGACATCGGCTCTTTCGACGGATAGTGGATGGTGTTGCCACCTTCCGGCACCGCACCGGCCTTGTCTTTCAGGATGAAGTTCTTGATGCGGATATTGGCAAAAGTGCCGCGCATCATCACTTCGTGGTTGCCACGGCGGGTGCCGTACTGGTTGAAATCGGCAGGGGCGACCTGACGTTCCATGAGATATTTACCCGCAGGCGAAGCCGCCTTGATCGAACCGGCAGGCGAGATGTGATCGGTCGTGATCTTGTCGCCGAACAGGCTCAGGATGCGGGCATTGGCGATATCGGCCACAGGCTTCGGCTCTTTGGTCATGCCCTCGAAGTAAGGCGGGTTCTGCACATAGGTCGAACCCATGTCCCACTTGTAAGTTTCACCGACCGGAGCCTTGACCTTTTTCCAGTTGTTGTCACCGGCAAAGACATCGGCATAGCGTTCTTTGAAGATCTTCTTGGTGACGAATTTGTGGATATAGTCGTTGATCTCTTTCGAGGTCGGCCAGATGTCCTTCAGATAGACAGGCTTGCCGTCTTTGCCCTTGCCGAGCGGCTCGGAGGACAGATCCATCTGCACCGATCCGGCCAGCGCGTAAGCGACGACCAGAGGCGGGGATGCCAGATAGTTGGCCTGCACGTCGGGTGAAACACGGCCTTCGAAGTTGCGGTTGCCCGACAGCACAGCCGCCGCCACAATGCCGTTGTCATTGATGGTTTTGGAAATTTCGACCGGAAGCGGGCCGGAATTGCCGATGCAGGTCGTGCAGCCGAAACCGACAAGGTTGAAACCGATCTTGTCGAGATCCTTTTGCAGACCGGAATTGGCCAGATATTCCGCCACAACCTGCGAGCCGGGGGCCAGCGAGGTTTTCACCCATGGCTTGGAGGTCAAACCCTTGGCCGCTGCATTGCGGGCCAACAGGCCTGCTCCGATCAGCACCGAAGGATTGGACGTGTTGGTGCAGGAGGTGATGGCCGCAATCACGACATCGCCTTGGCCGATATCGAAATTCTTGCCCTCGACCTTGAAGCGCTTGGCCATTTCGGTGGCTTTTTTGTATTCGGTTTCCATCGCACCGGCAAAGCCCTTGCTGACGTCGCTCAGGGCCACACGGCCTTCGGGACGCTTCGGACCGGCCATGGATGGCACAACCGAACCCAGATCCAGTTCCAGCGTGTCGGAGAACACCGGATCGGGTGTCGCCTTGGTGCGGAACAGGCCCTGCGCCTTGGTGTATTTCTCGACCAGATCGACGCGCGCGGTCTTGCGGCTCGAGGTGGTGAGGTAGCTCAGGGTTTCGGTGTCGACGGGGAAGAACCCGCATGTCGCACCATATTCGGGGGCCATGTTGGCAATGGTCGCGCGGTCGGCCAGTGTCATGGTGTTCAGCCCGGGGCCGAAGAATTCCACGAACTTGTTGACCACGCCCTTTTTGCGCAGCATCTGCGTCACCGTCAGCACCAGATCGGTGGCGGTGATGCCTTCCTTGAGCTTGCCGGTCAGCTTGAAGCCGATCACTTCCGGCAACAGCATGGATTGCGGCTGGCCGAGCATCGCAGCTTCCGCCTCGATGCCGCCGACGCCCCAACCGAGCACGGCCAGACCATTGACCATGGTGGTGTGCGAGTCGGTGCCGACCAGGGAGTCGGGATAAGCGACTTCCACGGTTTCGGTCTTGCCCTTGGCGTTCTTAATCTTCTCTTTCCTGGTCCAGACAGTCTGGGAGAGATATTCGAGATTGACCTGATGGCAGATGCCGGTGCCCGGTGGCACAACGCGGAAGTTGTCGAACGAATCCTGACCCCATTTAAGGAAGCGGTAACGCTCGCCGTTGCGGCTATATTCGAGATCGACGTTTTTCTTGAACGCCTTGGCCGAACCGAATTCGTCGACGATCACCGAATGGTCGATCACCAGATCGACAGGCACCAGCGGGTTGATCTTTTGCGGATTGCCGCCGAGCTTGGTCATGGCATCGCGCATCGCGGCCAGATCGACCACGGCAGGCACGCCGGTGAAATCCTGCATCAGCACGCGGGCCGGACGGAAGGCGATTTCACGCTCGGTCTTGCCCTTGTTCGACAGCCATTTGCTGACAGCCATGATGTCGTCTTTGGTGACCGTGCGGCCATCTTCGAAACGCAGCAGGTTTTCCAGCAGCACTTTCAGCGAGAACGGCAGGTTTGAAATGCCCTTCAGGCCGTTAGCCTCGGCTTCTTTCAAAGAATAGTAATAATAGGTCTTGGTGCCTACTTTGAGCTTCTTACGGCACTTGAAGCTGTCCAATGACTGGGTCACGGCGGAATCCTTTCGGGTTTAGCGTCCACTGGCCAAAGTGCATCATGCACGCGCCGCCTCGGGAGTGCCCGAAACCCCACGTTGATTAAACGTATCGGCGCAGCCATTGCTTCTATAGAAAATTTATTGCCAAGCCGCTACAGGGACAAAAGTATTCCCTTGAACTTTTTTGCATTTTTATTGACCGGATTATTGTGCAATGCACACATGACCGCACCCGAAGAATGGACCCCATGGAAGTCGGCATCGGGATCGGCTAAGTTGGCGGGCAAGATAAAGGAGTAAGTCTGCATATGCTGTTGCGCGCTGAGGCACTGGCCTGTATCCGGGCGGAAAGGCTGCTGTTTTCCGGCCTGTCCTTTGCCAGCGAACCCGGCTGCGCTGTTGCCTTGACCGGCCCTAACGGCGTTGGAAAGTCTAGCCTTTTAAGGTTGATTGCCGGATTGCTGCCCGTGCATGCGGGCACGCTTGCTTTGACCGGAAGCGCAACAGGTCCTGTTATCGCAGGGTCGGATCACGAGGTTCCGCTCGGCCAGTATTGCCATTATCTGGGCCATCGGGATGCGCTCAAACCCAGCATGAGCGTGATGGAGACGCTGGATTTCTGGCAGGCTTTTCTTGCCCCGCCCCCACCGCACTCGATGCAACCGGCACAACCTGACGTTTGTGGACCGCGCGCCGGCGCTGTGTCTGGCACGGCAGCACAATCCGAATCAGTTCCCGCCGAATCGTCTCCAATGACAGCTTTGTCCTGCGATACCGCACTTGATCGTGTCGGCCTTGCGCATCTGGCCGATCTCTCGTGCCAGCTGCTGTCGGCGGGCCAACGCCGCCGCCTCACGCTCGCCCGCCTGCTGGTGGTGGCGCGTCCGCTTTGGCTACTCGACGAGCCGACCACCGCACTGGATAGCGCCGGACAGGACGTGTTGTGGCAGTTGTGCACGCACCATCTCGGCCATGGCGGGGTGATCATGGTGGCGACCCATGCCGCCCTGCCTGTGCCCAATACACCCCTCGCGCTGGATCGGGGGCACGCATGAGCGGCTGGATCGCCCTGCTCAAACGCGATGTGATGCTGGCCAGCCGTCTGGGTGGCGGCGGCTTTGTCGGCGTGATCTTTTTTCTGTCGCTGGTGGTGCTGGCCCCCTTCGCGCTCGGGCCCGACCTCAATCTGCTGGCGCGGGTCGGCCCCGCTTTGCTGTGGATTGCCGCCTTGCTGGCCACGCTGATCGGCCTCGACCGGCTGTTTCAGGCCGACGAGGAAGACGGCTCGCTCGATCTGATGCGGATGGGCGATATGCCGATGCTGCTGGTGGTGCTGGCCAAAGTCATCGCCCATTGGCTGACCACCGGCCTGCCGCTGACACTGGCAGCCCCTGTTTTGGGCCTGTTGCTGGCGATCGAGCCGAAGGTGCTCGGCGTGGTGATGCTGTCGCTGGTGATCGGCACACCGGCCTTGACCTTTATCGGCGCGGTCGGGGCGGCCTTGACGGTCTCCGTGCGGCGCGGCGGGCTGTTGCTGGCGGTGATCGTGATGCCGATGATGACTCCGGTGATGATTTTCGGCGTCGCGACCGCCAGTGCCGCGGCCTCCGACATGATGGATTTCACCACGCCTTTGATGGTGCTGGCGGGTCTGTCGCTCGGCTCGATTGTGGTGGCAAGCCTGATCGCAGCATTGGCCCTTTACGAAGCGTCGTGAACAGTTTCCGGGCTGATATTAGTCTTTAGTCTTGCATGCCAGATAAAATTCGCTCACATTGATTGGCAAGCAAGCATAGGTTAAACAGATGGTATGGCGTGAGGACGCGATTGCTGCGTCCGATGCCTTGGAACATGTTTGACACATAGGGATAGAGACAATGGCAAGCAAGAAAGAAGCTGCTCACGCAGAACATGCCTCCGGCATGGATTACCCCGAGCATGAGCGCACCTACAACGGTTTCGTGCATCTGGTCACCTACGGCACCATCGTCGTGGTGGGCATTGTTGTGCTGATGGCCATTTTTCTGGTCTGAGTGATTTGATCGACCGTGATCGAGGCCTTTTCGGCCTCTTTCCCTTTCCAGATCATCGGACGGATTTTATTGTTTCTGACTTTGCTGTTCCACCCGATCTCCTAACCAGATGACCCCCTAACCAGATCCTGCAATCATAGAAGACAAGACGATTGTTGCGCCGATCTTGCCGGAGAGTGCCATGAAAATTGCCGTGATTACCGAAACGGATTCACACGAAACGCGGGTGGCAGCTTCGGCGGAAACCGTGAAAAAACTCGGCGCGCTCGGGGCCTCTATTACCATCGAGAGCTGTGCGGGACAGCGTTCGGGTATTACCGATGCCGATTATGAAGCCGTCGGTGCCACCATAGCCAAAACCGCCAAAGCCGCGTTGAAAGACGCCGATATCGTGCTGAAAGTGCGCCGCCCCAGCAAGACCGAGCTCGGCAGCATCAAGAAGGGCGCGGTTGTCTTGGCAATCATGGATCCTTACGGCCATGACGAGGCCCTCAAAGCCATGGCAGATGCCGGAATTTCTGCTTTTGCGATGGAATTGATGCCGCGCATCACCCGCGCACAGGTGATGGACGTGCTCTCGTCGCAGGCCAATCTGGCAGGCTATCGCGCCGTCATCGAATCCGCCGAAGAATTCGGCCGTGCCTTCCCGATGATGATGACCGCCGCAGGCACCGTGCCTGCCGCCCGCGTCTTCGTGATGGGTGCGGGTGTGGCAGGCTTGCAGGCCATTGCCACCGCACGCCGTCTGGGTGCGGTTGTGACCGCCACCGACGTGCGCCCTGCCTCCAAGGAGCAGGTGGAATCGCTTGGTGCGAAATTCGTCGCGGTCGAGGATGACGAGTTCAAACAGGCAGAAACCTCCGGCGGCTATGCCAAGGAAATGTCAAAAGACTATCAGGCCAAACAGGCAACCCTTGTCGCCGCCCATATTGCCAAGCAGGACATCGTGATCACCACAGCGCTGATTCCCGGCCGTCCTGCCCCTCTTCTGATCTCCGCCGAGATGGTCGCCAGCATGCGTCCGGGTTCGGTGATCGTCGATCTGGCGGTCGAGCGCGGCGGCAATGTCGAAGGCGTCAAGCCAGGCGAAGTGGCCCATTCGGCCAATGACGTGAAAATTGTCGGCCATCTGAATGTGCCGGGCCGTTTGGCAGCATCCGCCTCGCAGCTCTATTCCAAAAATCTGTTCTCCTTCCTCGAGACCATGATCGACAAGACCAGCAAGACCCTCGCCATCAACTGGGATGACGAGCTGGTCAAGGCAACCAATCTGACGCGGGATGGACATGTGGTTCATCCGCAATTCCGGCCCAAAGAGGCAGCGGCTTCGGCCTGATGGAGGTTTTTATGGCGAGTGATTCACCACAACAGATCCTCGAAAAGGCACAAGCTGCCGCAACGGCGGCCAAACAGGCCGCAACAGCCGCGCAGGCCTATGCCGATCAGCTGGCGCAGACTGCAGGGGTTGCAGCCCATGCCGCCACGGGCGGTGCGATTGATCCTTTCGTGTTCCAGATGGCGATTTTCGTTCTGGCCGTGTTTGTCGGCTATTACGTCGTATGGTCCGTGACCCCCGCTTTGCACACGCCGCTGATGTCGGTGACCAATGCGATTTCCTCGGTGATCGTGGTCGGTGCCTTGCTGGCCGTCGGGGTCGATGCCGCCAAAGCGGGTGCGGAAGCGCCGCTCTATGCGCAGGGATTCGGCTTTGTCGCACTGGTGCTTGCCAGCGTGAATATTTTCGGCGGGTTCCTCGTCACCCAGCGGATGCTGGCCATGTACAAGAAGAAGGGCTGACGCCATGAATGCCAATATCGCGGCTCTGCTCTATCTGGTTTCCGGCGGCCTGTTCATTATGGCGCTGCGCGGCCTCTCCTCCCCCGCTACATCGCGGCAGGGCAACTTCTACGGCATGATCGGCATGGGCATTGCCATGCTGACCACGCTTGCCGTTGCTGCCCCCACCACTTTGTCGGGCTGGAGCCTGCTGGTGCTCGGTCTGGCCATCGGCGGCGGCGCGGGCGCACTGGTCGCCCAGCGCATTGCCATGACGGCGATGCCGCAGCTTGTGGCCTTTTTCCATTCGCTGGTCGGTCTGGCTGCCGTGATGGTGGCAGCGGGTGCGCTCTATGCGCCGCAGGCCTTCGGCATCGGTGCCTCGGGCGCGATCAAGGCGGCAAGCCTTGTCGAAATGTCGCTTGGCGTGGCCATCGGCGCGATCACCTTTACCGGTTCGATCATCGCCTTTTTGAAACTCGATGGCCGCATGTCGGGCCGTCCGATCATGCTGCCGCAACGCCATGTCATCAATCTGGCGCTGGCGGGCGGTCTGATCCTGCTGATCGTCTTGTTTGTCACCACCGAAAGCAAAATCCTGTTCTGGGCGATCACACTGGCCAGCTTCGTGCTCGGCGTGCTGATCATCATCCCGATCGGCGGCGCGGATATGCCGGTGGTGGTGTCGATGCTCAATTCCTATTCGGGTTGGGCCGCGGCAGGCATCGGCTTCACGCTCGGCAATTTGGCGCTGATCATCACCGGCGCGCTGGTCGGGTCCTCGGGCGCAATCCTGTCCTATATCATGTGCAAGGCGATGAACCGCTCGTTCATCTCGGTGATACTCGGCGGCTTCGGCGGTGAAACGGCTGCCGCAGGCAGCGGAGAAGTCGAGCAGCGTCCGGTCAAGCAGGGCTCGGCCGATGATGCGGCCTTCATGATGATGAATGCGTCAAAGGTCATCATCGTGCCCGGTTACGGCATGGCGGTCGCTCAAGCCCAGCACGCCTTGCGCGAAATGGCCGACACGCTGAAAAAGAACGGCGTCGAAGTCAAATATGCAATCCACCCCGTCGCAGGCCGTATGCCCGGCCACATGAACGTGCTGCTGGCCGAAGCCAATGTGCCTTACGACGAAGTGTTCGAGCTGGAAGACATCAATTCCGAATTCGCCCAGGCCGATGTGGCCTTCGTGATCGGCGCGAATGACGTGACCAATCCTTCGGCCAAGACCGATCCGCAATCGCCGATCTACGGCATGCCGGTGCTCGATGTCGAAAAGGCCAAGACCGTGCTGTTCATCAAGCGCGGAATGGGCTCGGGCTATGCCGGCGTCGAAAACGAACTGTTCTTCCGCGACAATACACTGATGCTGTTTGCCGATGCGAAGAAGATGGTAGACGACATCGTTAAAGCGATGGCGCATTGACCGGCCATCAAGCCTGAAGCAAATCCAATACCCGCCTTGATGGCGGGTATTTTTTTTGCCTGCCGTGCGGCTGACAGTCGAGGCGAGGCATGGGCAAGCATCGGGTGGCTCTTGAGCGGACTTGATCAAGAGGGTGGTGCCGAACGGGCCGACAAGGCGGAAAATGACCGCTTGCCCCTATTTCACCCGTGTCAGACCCGCTCGGGCAACCGACTGGTTGCCGTCAATGCCGATGGCCGTCTGATAGGCCTCGACCGCTTTGGGCTTGTTGCCCATCCGCTCATGCACCAGCCCCAACCCTGCCCACGCATCGGCATTGCGGTTGTTGAGGTTGAGGGCGGCATTGAAATCTTCGAGAGCCAATTGCAATTTATTGACCTGCGTCAGGCACTGGCCGCGCGCCAGATAGGGGGCGGCAACAAACGGGTTGCGGTCGATGGCGGCATCGAAATCATTGATCGCGGCCTGCCATTGGCCCTGCCGCTGGTAGATTAATCCCCGCGCATGCACCAGTTGCGCCGATTCGGGCTTCAGGCGGATCGCATAATTCAGATCGGCCAATGCCTCGTCGAACCGGTTGAGCGAGCGATAGAGATTGGCGCGGCCCAGATAGGCAGGATCATAATTGGGGTTGGCCGCAATGGCATTGTTGAAATCGGTCATTGCCTGGTCATTGCGGTTGGTCTGCCGCAGGGCAAGGGCGCGATTGGAATAGGCCTCGGCAAAATTGGGGTTGAGCGCAATGGCCTGCGAGAAATCGGCAATCGCCTCTTTGTACTGGCCCGTGCGCGCATAGACCGAACCGCGGGTATTGTAGGCTACAGGATTGTTCGGGCTCTTGGCCACCACTTCGGTCAGCGAGGCGATATTGGCAGCGCTGACTTCCGGGTTATCGTTCTGCACCTCGGCAATGCCCGATGATCCGGTGACACCGCGGGTCAGAGAGCCGATATTGATGCAACCCGAGACCATCAAAGCGGCTGCCGCCGTGGTGATCCACAAAGGCGCCCTTGCCCATGCGCGGGCAGCGGGTGAAGCGTTTGCAAACGAGCCTTGTTGCGATCCGACAGCCATGCCGATCTCCTGTTCCATCAGCATAAAAGCGCCCTGCGGCCTATCAAGACCGGGGCGCCAGAACGTCTTGTGCATATCGGCTGGCCATAAAGCGGCCAACCGTCAGGCAAAGCCGAAGCCTACCACTCAGTGGATTAGCGAACGGGCTTTGGCTTTGGAGGCGGCAGCAGGCCTTCGCGCTGCATCTTCTTGCGCGCGAGCTTGCGGGACCGGCGAACTGCCTCTGCCTTTTCGCGGGCGCGCTTTTCCGATGGCTTTTCGTAATGGCCACGGAGCTTCATTTCGCGGAAGATGCCTTCACGTTGCATCTTCTTCTTCAAAGCCTTCAACGCCTGATCGACGTTGTTATCACGGACGAGAACCTGCACGTCGTTGTCCCAAATTCGTTGTTAACAAAAGGAAAGCCTTCGAACCGTTGTCGATCCGAGAGAAGCGAAGCGCTCAACTAGCAGATCAATGCGGGGCTGTCCACCAGTCCTGTGACAATTCATCGGCATTATTTAACTTTTGCCGCTGAATCAGAGGTTTTATTCAGGCGTGACGAAGGTCACATGCCCCATTTTGCGCCCCTTTCGGGCCTCGGCCTTGCCATAGAGATGCAAATGGGCATGCGGATCGGACAGTAAAACAAGCCAATCCTCGGCTTCCTCACCGACCAGATTGTCCATCCGCACGCGACCCAAACGGGTCACGGAGCCGAGCGGCCAACCCGCTACAGCCCTGATATGCTGGGTGAATTGCGAGGTTTCAGCCCCTTCGATGGTCCAGTGACCGGAATTGTGTACGCGCGGCGCAATCTCGTTGACAAGGATCTGTTCATCCCCGCTTTCTTCGACCACAAACATCTCCACAGCCATCACCCCGACATAGCCAAGTGACGAGGCCAGGGTTTGGGCATATTGCAGGGCCAGTTCGGTGGCTTTTCCATCCACTTGAGCCGGAACAAGGGTTTGCGACAGGATATGATTCTTGTGGTTGTTCTCGCACAGATCATAGGCCTCCACGCGCCCGTCGAGCGCGCGGGCCACCACCACCGAGACTTCGCGGGTAAACGGCACAAAACCTTCCAGAACGGCAGGAGCCGTGCCCAGTTGCGCCAGCGCGGCAGCGGCATCATCGCCCTCGCGGATCATCACCTGCCCTTTGCCGTCATAGCCGAAACGGCGGGTTTTCAGCACCGCCGGACGGCCCGAGACAGCCAGAGCGGCCTCGAGATCGGTCAGGGAATTGATCTCCCAAAAGGGGGCCAGTGGCAGGCCGAGCGAGGTCAGAAACTGTTTTTCCGACAGGCGATCCTGCGTAATCGCCAAAGCCTGCGGATCGGGCCGCACCGGACGGCGCGCCGCCAGAAACGCGGCAGTATGGGCCGGCACATTCTCGAATTCATAGGTGATGACATCGACCGCTTCCGCGAACCGTGCCAAAGCGGGCTCATCCGCATAATCGGCAATCGTATGGGCATAGGCCACATCGAAAGCCGGACTGTCGGCTTCCGGCGCAAAGATATGGCAGCGCAGGCCGAACGGGGCCGCGGCCAGCGCCAGCATGCGGGCCAGTTGGCCGCCGCCCAGAATGCCGATGGTCTGTCCGGGCTTCAGCATCAGTGCGCGCCGTCGGAAACCGGATGCAAGGCGATCGAGGCGGTTTGCGCCGCCCGCCATGCCTGCAACCGCGCGCTCAGAGCGGGATCATTCAGAGCCAGCACGGCCACCGCCAGCAAAGCGGCATTGATGGCGCCTGCCTTGCCGATCGCCAGCGTGCCGACAGGAATACCCGCAGGCATCTGCACAATCGACAACAGGCTGTCTTGTCCCGACAGGGCCTTGGACTCTACGGGCACACCGAACACCGGCAGATGGGTCATAGCCGCAGCCATGCCGGGCAAATGGGCAGCGCCCCCTGCTCCGGCAATCACCACCTGAAAACCCTCGGCAGCAGCCCCTCGGGCAAAGCTGTAGAGCCGGTCAGGCGTGCGATGGGCCGAAATGATCCGCGCCTCGTAAGGCACAGACAATGCCTCCAGCGTCTGGGCGGCATGCTGCATGGTCGCCCAGTCGGACTGGCTCCCCATGATGATGGCAACAGGCTTATTGGCTCCGGTCATGGCCGCATCGATCCCTGAAGACTGTAACAACAAAGCCCATTGCTTCGGCTTGGGCAAGGAAGCGCGGGAGTATAGGCAAGACGGCGGGGGCTGCAAGCACTATCAGCAGGGAATATATAGGTTTTTCGGCTCATATTGCGGCTTTTTCAGCCATTTTCAGCCGACGCACAGGCAGCAGACCTGTCGGGCCCCTGTCTCAGGCGATGATATCGGGTGTCAAACGGTCTTCCAGCTTGGAAATCTGGTCCTTCAGCAACAGCTTGCGCCGCTTGAAACGCTGGATCTGCAACTGGTCGGTGCCGCCGACTTTTTCCAGCGCCGAAATGGCATCGTTGAGATCGCCGTGCTCGACCCGCAGACGGGTCAATTCCGTCTCAAGCTTGTGCTGCTCGTCACTGTCGTTGTCAAAGTCCATCAGGGGCAATATCACGGTTTGGCGGGTTTCAATCCCAGTATTATCAACGAGTTGTCGCGCAAGGGCAAGCAGGGCTGCGCCCTGCCGGAATTGACCTGTCCTAACGCCCATATCCAGCCTGACGCTTTTTGTCGAAAAGCCGGAAAATCCCCCTCGACAGCCGTCTTGAATCTGTCACACTGACTGTACTGATGATGCAAGCGGAGGATCGGAATGACGATACAAGCCCATCT
>Ga0214921_10006372_pt1 | contig 16211 bp, 6 predicted proteins | sample LL1505_MetaG_FD_177992 | JGI IMG/M metagenome (GOLD analysis project Ga0214921, IMG submission 177992) | Freshwater microbial communities from Lake Lanier, Atlanta, Georgia, United States - LL-1505 | ecosystem: Environmental > Aquatic > Freshwater > Lake | place: USA: Georgia | collected 2015-05-28
TGGCGCTTCCACCACGCATAGCCGCAACTTTAGCGAGGTAAAATTCCATATATTCAAAGCATACATTCGCCCATAGCTGGTTATAGTTATTTGGAACACCTATAGCATCATCCACTTCCTTCCAGACTCTATAGGCCTGAGATTCTTTGACTTCTTCGGCAACGTGTTCCAACACATCGTCTATACTATCGCCAAAGTGGGTATCTGTTTCAAGCAACCAAGTGAACATATGTTCTAACGGGTTAGTACGTGCTCTTGGCGGCTCGGCCAATCCTTGCCGCACACGTTCGCGCGCTTGTAATTGTTCGACTGGATATATAACAGGGAGTTGGACGGCATTTACAGGAGCAGCAGGAGCAACAGGAGCAGCAGGCGCGCCGTCGCCCAGTGGTAGTGCTTCACGCGCTTCTGCCGCCGCCGCTTGGAGTTCAGCAATTCGTGCAGCCGCAACAGGATCCACCGCCGCTGCTTGAGCAACAGCCGCCTCAGGAACAGCAGGAACAACAGGAGCAGCAGGCCCTCCAAGAGGCGCACCCCGTGGCACCACCGCATCAGGAAACCCTCTTGCATCCAGTAATTGTCTGACTTCCATCATATACAGAATAATACAATCCGCATTGATTTGCTGTATGGCAGTTTTTATATTTTCTGGGCGAGGTGGGGGAACTTGGCGTATTTCTTCATGTTTCAACCGACGATATATAGCATATTGGCTTGTTTCCTCCATATAGTCTCTTGCGCCGTTGTATATTTCATTCCTCTGAGCATGATCAAAATTTAAGCGAACTAGTATTGGCGATGTAAGATCAATGCCTACCGTTGTTGGAGAAGACCGAAATCCGGCCGGGTCGTCAGGAAGGACTCGTTCATTAATAATTGTCTTCCACGCTTCAGGAGTTCCATCCGCATACACTATACCTTGAGCAGGTAATGCTTCACCAAGCGCACGTCGTGATCGAGCACCCATCACAACCCTCATAAGTTCATCTATTGTAAGATGTGCTATACGTGCCTTTGTCATAAATCCGTTCCAATAATGGAAGACGACCTTTGCATAGGCTTTATCAAATGCCGGCTTATTGACTCGAAAGTCTGTTCCTAGCCAAAGTATGTATTGACTGCTGCGTTTTGTCGCAACAATCTGTTGTTCACCAAGTTGTCTAATAAGTCGAACATTATCTTCTCCCTCCACGTTCATGCCAGCATCATCGGCAATCCGAAACTTCTCTATGTCTGGTAGCGATGTCGGATTTATAGGTGCTATATTACGGTTGTTTAGCCACTCTGTAAGTTTCGCACGCAAATAATCAGGGAATCCTTCAGGATAGACAATGTCGGTACCAGCAGTTACAGGAGTCGCAGTCGCCACGATTGCCGCTACAGCCGCATTTTCCGCTGTATTTACCGCTGCTGCTACGGCCGCCGCCGCATCCTCTTCCGAAACATCTTCATACGCAGGGTCGTCATACTTCTTAATTGCCGGCACTTTCGTATTGAACTTGCGGTCGGCCGGCGGCATATCCGCAATCGCCTTACCACGTGCTAAGTACGCAGGATCTTTGGCTGCCGCATCGGCTGCCTTCGCCGCCGCCTCACGTTCTTCCTTCGGATTCTTGATTCCACCTTTCTTATACACATCACGCACCGCCAACATACGCGCGAACAATTCTGTACGCCCTCCACCCGCACATGTAGCGTAATCCGCAATCATACGACCAGGATGGTCTGGGTCTTCCCTTCTAAGAGCCGCAACAAGTTTCGGCTCCGCCGATGTAATATCAAAGTGCTGATGGCGTGAGCACGGACGACCGCATTCTACACAGACCTCAATATGTAACGGCATATCCTCACCGTCAATACGTTTTGCCATATCTATGTACTTATCGAGTATAGACTGTACGACAAACTCTTTTTGACAGTACGGTGCTGCTTGAGTATCCAGACGTTTCGGATTCTCGTGCGTCATATACGAGCATCCCTCACCACGGCTCATTGTCTGTAAGCAAAACGGACACATTGTCTCGTGATACTCGTCGCCATATCCTTCTTCCAAAGCTTTTGTATTAGGCAGAGCCGCCTCATATACCGGCATAACAGTGTTCAAACCGGTCTTCATAGGTTGCGGCGCCGAAAAGCGCTTGAAAAACTCATAACTTACAATAGTCTGAATTTCCTTCATAGTAATGTTCTGCGTACAGTTCGTTTCAGGCTCTGGAAGCCCGCGTAGAACAGGAGCCGGTTTGTGGTAGCACGGTACGCCTTTTTCCTTATCGCTATCTGACATACGTATAAACTGCTCCAAATAGCCTTCCATAGAATCGCGTGTGGTCGCAGCGTCCAAAGGATGGTTATGAATATCGTATAATTGTCCGTCATCGGCAGCAAAGTCGGTGCCGGCACGGGTAGCGTGAGCGTGGAGATAGTTCACAAAGACCATAGGTTTCGCTAGTTCCCTTTCTTGTCGTTGAATACGTCCTCTGAGTGACTCAATTGTCCCTCTCCATCCACGCACCCGTTCTCCCGCTTCCATCGCACGCAAATAATCTTTAAACTGTTCAATCGTTTCATGATGTTTGGTCAGTAATTCTTTATAGTTAAAACTACGGTAGCCAAAACCTGTGTTATCTGGATCCGTCAAGACCGCTTGTAACATACCAAACATCTGACGACCAAACACAAGTGTAGGATCTAAGGGCACGGAGGCCAACTCTGTAGCCGTAGTTTCGTACTTCTGTACTGCCAACGCGGTCAGCCTCGGTACATCCATAGACTCACTATCATAGCCTTCATCGTCCGGCACACGAAACTTATCAATATCACGCCATCCGCGAGCTGGCTTTGTACCTGGAGCAAAGACCTGATTCGTCATGGATGATGATTTTCCAAACGGCAATTTAAATTTCTTACGGTTTTCCTTTGATGATGCCAACCAGCGTGTTGCCGCCCTTTGAAACCATATAGGCAATAACGCTTCGCGCGCTTCTTCCTTAGAACATTTATGAAACTGCTCTAATACATCAGCTATAACGGGGAGTTTTACAGAAGTCGTCGATGGATCATACTCGACCTTAAATCCACGCTGCTGGTATTTACGAATACGGTCTTTGAGGAATGCATTACCCTGTACAAACGTATCAATATATTCGCCCTGTAAATAACCCTTCTTTTCACGAATATGGTCGGGATGCGTGGCAAAGACATGTGTGCCATCAAACCAGACCTGGCAGAAGGTCAAATCAAAATTGGAGCATACGTCTTGTACTGTTTTCTTAGTACGAACCGCCATTACATCCACAGAATTGTCATTCGTCGTTAAAAATGTATATACACGACGAATCCCGTTCTTGCGCAAGAACGACCGACAGTAGATAGTCGCATCAAAAGGATCGACAAACATCTTGAGTTTTAATGTATCGTTCGCCAAAGATGCAATAAATCGGGGCATATTAGCCAACGGCACATAAATGTCTAAATCCGGTGCGGGACCCGATCCCATAATGTAGTACTTGGCAACAGAGTTCAGTACAAATCCGCCGGATAAAATAGCACCGGTATCTTTCATTAGAGCAATCAGTTTGGGTGCATCATCGCCCAAGGTTATGGTCAACTTCTCCAAGACCAATGGGGTCCATTCGTCCACCTGGGTCATCTTATTTTTAGTGTATTATTTATGTCTATGAATTTTGCGTGTATGTTTTTTCTGCTTCTTATGCTTTTTATGCTTTCTCGTCTTCTCTTTATAAGTTGCTAAACGGGCTTTAATCATATTTCGAAACTTGGGGGGCATATTACGAATAGCAGTTGTCGGTTTGGCGGGTGGAGCCACATTCGGAGTCAGACGTTTTACGATTTTCAGAGTTTTCTTGGCTCCTTTTGCGTTTTTGTGGGGCGAGAAACGGGTACCAGTATTTCCAACAATATTATTCCCAATCACGTTACCGAGGAAGCGGACTCCGCTTACTACTACAGGTGCGATAGCGAGTTTCTTCCGCAGATGCGGTGGAACATATGACATTTCTATGAGTCGCTTCGAAGAAAAAATGAACGGGTTGTTGTGTTTTTCGTCGTATGTAAAATGCCTCTCGTTTGTCATGAACTCATGTCCGACGAACTCCTGATTGTGAATCGCGAACTCCACGAGAAACCCCTTACGCATCCGATTCGGAAGGAATCAATGGATGGTCGTGTTGATGTATTTACCCAGAGTGGCGCGGTCATCTTCCACTCGGCCGACGGATTTCACTTTCGTCGCGTGAGCGGATCGCTCTTTGAAACGGTTCTCGCCGAAATCAATATGAAACGTGAATATCTCTGCTCCGCCCTAGAAATTGATACGCTTTCCGCAGTTCCGAGCATTCTTAACCGATTTACGGAATCGCACGGACCGCGCTTAGCCGCCCAAATCGATCATATCATCATAGAGTACGGCGGAAAGACTCTTATGCTCATCAATTTACCAAGTACGGTTGTACGTCATATGATGGCTCCTATGGGCGGTCGCCTGACGACAGGATTCGCAGGACGCGTATCCGATTTGCGAAAGATTCCGACAATCTTCAAATACGGTAATCTCCAGGGTTCGGATAGCGATATGTTTCGGGGATGTATTGGTACCGAGTATAAAAAGGATTCGTACCAGTATGTCCGCGAATTCCACGGCGTCTTTCTTCAGGAGGTGATTGCTAGACCTGGACTCGGAATTACCGTGATGCCGCTGGCTCGGTGGGATGCGTAAAAAACTCTAGAAGAGTATTTTATAGCAAAAAATTTATGCCCCTTTATGGAATCGCACCATAGACCTTCTCTTCCCCGTTCATTATACAAGAGAGACGCTCTACTCCTGAGCTAAAGAGGCTTCCACTCAATACCGGTAATTTTATTTATCATTATGAACGCGCATCTTTATTTTGCTGTATCAGAGTTTCTAATTTCGCGACCTCTTCCTTCAGTAATGCGAAGGCCGCTAAGACACGTTGAACTTTTTTACTTCGCGTCGCGCTTTTCGGAGGGCAGTAGGGTTTTTTATTTTTCATAGTATTGCTGTTGGGTTTCTTTGTCTCCGCAATGGCCGTCACATTCGCAGACAACACATTGGTCGCATTGGTCGCAGTGGTCGCAGTGGTCTTCACATTCGCAGACAACACATTGGTCGTCCCGTTAGTCGCAAGAGGAGTTCCATTGTTTCGCAAAACGTTTTCTATCGTCGTATTTTTTCGCGTCGTATTTAAAAATGGATTAGTTCCAACTTTCTTCTTTTGTAGATATTCTTTCTGGAGTTTGGAGTTGAACGGATTTTTGGCCTCAATTTGCCGTTTCACCTCATTTAGTTCGGCGTTGTTTGGTTTATTTTTTCGCGTCGTATTTAAAAACGGATTTGTTCCAACTTTCTTCTTTTGTAGGTATTCTTTCTGTAGTTTCGCGTTGAACGGATTCTTTCCGTTGGCCTCGATTTGCCGTTTCACCTCATTTAGATCTGCGTTAGTCGGCATGTCATTTGTCCTTTGTGCCGTGAATGGATTCACCTCTGGACTTCGCTTCTTCTGTAGGTATTCCTTCTGAAGTTTCGCGTTGAAAGGATTCTTTCCGTTGGCCTCGATTTGTCGTTTCACCTCATTGAGTTCCGCATTAGTTGGCTTGTCATTTGTTTTTTGTGCCGTAAACGGATTTATATTTTTCACAGGGCTACGCTTCTTCTGTAAGTATTCTTTCTGGAGGTTTGAGCTGAACGGATTCTTTCCGTTGGCCTCAATTTGCCGTTTCACCTCATTGAGTTCGGCATTGGTCGGCTTGTCATTTGTCTTTTGTATCTTGAAGGGATTTGTATTTTCGGCTGGATTTCCAACAGTACGTAATTTGCGTACATATTCTTGTTGGAGTTTGGAGTCAAAAGGATTTTTACCGTTGTTCTCTATCTGTTGTTTTACAATGGTCATTTCAGAATTCGTAGGGTTTATCACAACGTTCGCTTCGCGTTTGATCTGCTCGAAACGGGCTTTTATACGATTTTTATTCGCGTTGGGTATCGCTTTCTTAATCGCGGCTTCGACCTTTTTATTTAGTTTTGTCTTATTTTTACGAGTTTGGTTCGAATTACGCGCCGCTCTATACGCAAGTAATTCAGCCTCGGTCACGGGAGCATTGGTAGCGGAGAAGGGTGTTTTACTCTTTTTCTTTGTATTGGCCCACGGATTTACATTATTATTTTGTTTTGAATCTTGTTTTTGCCGATAATTACGAACCCATTCCCAGATTTCTGTTTTTTGGAAGGGATTGATACCGGCTTCTTTCGCCAACGTTTCTTCTTGTTCGGTCGGTTTCGCATTTATTGTACGACGATAGGTTTCGACCCACTTCTGAACGCCTTCACCTTCTTCCCCTGCTGCGATAGCCTTTTGAGATTCTTCCAACGTAGCAGGCGCCTGTATACGTTGCCGAAACTCGCGTAACCACTCATTGATACGCGCGATTTCTAGATACTCTATAAGTTCTTGTTCTTGCGCAGTCGCGGGCGTAGTCGCGGCCGCAGCTGGCGCATTCGCGGGCGCAGTCGCATTCAGAGTATCAAACGGATTTGTTGTTGGACGTAGTTGCCGAGTGCCTTCTGCTCTGTGAAGTCGAGGTCTTCCGGTAGGATCTGGTCCGAACGGATTGCCTGTTCCGAACGGATTACGGGCGGCAGATGAGGCCGCGGTGGGTACTGGGACTGCGACTGTTCCTGCGGCTTCTGCTTCTGTTCTGACATTCGGTGCTCGTGGTCCGCCAGGAGCCAACATCCGTCGTGCTCCGACATTGCGCTTGAGTCGTGGAACAGGAGCAGGACGTAGTATATTTGCGGCGATGTTATTTGGTAAATTCGTACGGCGTCTGTTTGCCACTGATGCATTATGCCGACGTTCCAATTCGTCGAATTCCTCCATCTCTCGCCGTTCCGCTTCGGCCGCGGCGACCAGTGCCGGATCCGCAGGACCAAATCTCTCCTCGAGTTCTCGTGCTAATTCTGCGTTTTCATCCGCCATTTACTATGTTCGGATATTTTCGTCTAGTCCATAAACATCACGTTCGCGAGACCATTTTCAAAGCGCATCCAATTCGTACCGATATAAAATATACGAACCGTCCATTCAACATCGTCGATCGGTTTGACCCATAAATTTAGGCGCATATCGACGCGACTTGCGTTGAGCGAACCGCTCGGAGCAAATTCGGTCGGTTTATCCGCAAAAGTATAGGAATAAATATATTTTCCACTCGCACGGATTCCGCCGGGTAGATTGATATTGCTACGCCACCACGCCTCTCCTTCATCCGCCCATACAGCTGTACCTACCAACAATTGCGCTCGTTGTAGCAAAGGTTGTTCTGGATTCCAAACAGGATCTATCGCTGTCGTTAATGTCGCCGAAAAATTCGTATAATCGTTAAAGTTTTCTACCGCATCTTTACGACGTAGAAAAAATACAATCTGTCGTATCGGTCCGTTGGCTTCCGTCAATGGCAGTCCAATCTGAATAATTTTCTCCGTTGCCGAGGTCACGAGATACTTGAGCGGTTCATTGAAGACAGTTTCGACGACAGGACTCATCAATAATTCATGGGGCCTACGAATATACGCTTCGCGTAATTCACCGTCAATATGGCTAATTCCGCAGAGAATATCCGCCGTTTCAAACGTAGGAATACTCAGAGGAGAAGTCACCGTCGTAAATTTACGAAATGGAAAACTGTAATCGCGTACTTGGAAACTTTGTCCATTCGGAGTTTCCGCGCAGCCTTTCGGATTTTTGAGTTTTCGTACAACTTCTGAAAAAGGTCGGAATGTAATATGAAAACGTACGCGTTCAGGACCACCGCACGAAAGCAGAGGAAATCCTGTATTCTGAAACTTAGAAAACCAGAACGGCAAATAGCAGTAGATAAATCCGTCTTCGCTGGGATTGATGTTATTGACCGTAAGTTGCGCATAGGAACCGTACGCAGCGTCGTCAAAAGGTACAGCCGAACTCACATCGTGACTCATCTTATTCCATACGGTTAACCAATCGCCACTAAACGACTCCACAATCACTCCATCCACTTCCATTTCGGCGAGCGCGATTGCCGCTGTTCCGAGACTGTTCGCCCAAACCCAGAACGCATCGGAATCTATCGGAACCCAATCCGCCTTTTCCGGACCGATACGTCGTTGTGCGTCAGCGGGAAGCCAACTCAGAGGCTTCAAACGTAGCGCAATCCAGTTTAAAAAATCTCCCTGCCACGGCCACGGAACGGAAAACGTGACTCGTTGTCCCCACGACGGTCCTCCGGCAAACGGCCATACGACTGTTTCTTTGGTATAATTATGATACGGATTGGATTTCGGTTGAAATCGTGTAGTTTTTGCGTCCGACGGATAGACGTAATTATCGAAATCGGTGCGATCCACGAGAGTTACGATTTTTTTGAGTTCGCCAACCGGCGGAGGTTTGGTGGTCATTCTTACTTTTATGAAAGGGATTCCTTTATGAGGGATGATTTGAATTAGACCGCTGGTTATTTCATGCCCGTTGGTCTAAAAACCGAAGCACCATATATAGAATGGATCTCAATCGTGCGCGAGTCGCTGCTGCGTGTGACCAGGCCCTGGCTCGCTGCCGTGCGGTTTTACGATTTGATCCGCAGTTTGATGTTGCGGTATGTATCAATCAAGAAAAAAACGACATTAAGCAACAGTTCGCTAATGTACCGGATATCGAAGGCTTAGTTGAAAATCATAACTGGAATCTTCCAGCCCAGGGTGGTAAGCGGAAAAGTACGCGGAAAAGTACGCGAAAAAGTACGCGGAAAAGTATGCGCCGCAAAAATACTCGTAAGAACCGACGCTCATCCCGAAAGTTCTAGTTGCCCCACTGCGTCACGCACTTTGTACAAATATACTGAAACTTAAGATTGGTCGGATCCGTCTTAATGTAAATGACATCGCGCTGTAGCGGATCGTGTTGTGATTCACAGGACGCGTTTGGACACGTAGGAGCCTGCGCACCCCGCATATGCGGAAGCGTCGGATCATTAAGCGTGTAGGAATTCACCTGAATACCGGAAGCCGCGCCACCCGCCGAACTACCGGAACGGAAATTTGTCTCCAAAATAAGGGCTTCCTCGATCGATTTCGGCTCCAACGGTTCGTTGTAGCCGCAATTCTTACATACATGGGTCACTGGACCTCCATCCGTGATATTCAGATACAAGAAATATCGGCAATGAGGGCAAAATCGCATTCTTTATTAATGTCAAGAATTGTATTTAGGCCGTCAATTTTTAGACCTAAATATCGATATTATTGCTTTTCACCGATGCGCTAGTTCGACCGTCACTGGCGACCGAGGTAACGACGAAATAATAGGATGAACCTAGGTACAAACTTGGTACGGTATAACTAAAATATGTAAAAGGAAATCGTTGTACGCTCACGATAGTTGTCGTTACTTGAGTTATTTGGTTGTACAATAAAAACTGTACATTGTACGTTAAACCATTCCCACCTAGCCAACTACAGTTAAAATATATTTGATTGTTTCTAGCAATCACCGCAGTCGGTGGTAAAATAGTATTGATTGACACTGTATTCGTCTGTACTGGGGTACTATCGCCATAATCATTACCCGCTACAATTGTATAATAATAGTCGCCTGGAATTCCGAGTGGCAGTAAAGTATAACTCACTTGTATTCCTATGATTTTTAAATCAAACATACCTGGACGAATTGTATCTATTAAACTTCCATTGTTGTAGAGCATTAATGTATATGATGTCACAATACGAATATCAGGTTGGATCCAAGTCAAGTACTGGTTATTGCGGTCATTGATGGAAAATACAACCGACTGTGGCGACTGCGGAATAAATAAGGGTGCTTCTAAAGAAACGGTGTTCGTCATAGCCGGTGCGCTTTGCGTATTTCCGTTGTTTGCTACAATACTATATGAGTATGAACCAGGACCGTTTGTCACCGACAAACCGGAAAACGTAATCGATGATCCGTTGATAGTAATATCAGAACGCGTTAAACCGAAGAAAGCATTGGATAATGTATTGTAGTACAATGTTACTAGAAAGTTATTGATTTGCGCAACGTCGGATTGCGTCCATGTGAGCATAGGAGTCAAACTTAGGAACTTCACCTGCGGATTTTGCGGCGTTTGCGCAAGTACAATCGGAGTATAGGTCAAAGTCGCGGGAGCACTCGTCGCAACCGCGTTGCGTGCGAACAGCTGGAAGGTGGTCTGGACTCCGTTGAGTAAATTCGGTACGTTAAACGGCGACGTAACTCCATTGTAAGTCGCTTGATTCACAACTAGATTGTACGAAATCGGAGGGCTTCCAGACGAATTATCCCATGTGAGTACAACATCGTAATTTGGCGACACGTTCGTCACTCGTAAATTCGTAGGCGCTGACGGAGGATTTCCGTTGACAAAGGGTCCGATATTCAAAGTACCGCTAGTACCGAATCGATTGCGCGCGACAACGGTAAATATGTAGGTTTGCCCCGCGGTCAATCCATTAAATTGAAACGAAGTATCGGTGGTGAAGAACGACGTCGAAGTTCCTAAAATTCCAACAGTGTAAATTACGGACTGTATATCGTTCGCTTCTACGGAAGGACCCCAGAAAATAATTACATTTTCCACGGAGAGCGCCGGACCGACGTATTGCGGAGTTGAGGGCGGTTTTCCAGGTATCGCGGTACCCAAATTGAGTCCAACACTTTCGCCGTAGTCATTCGTAGCGGTGACCGTGAAACTATAGGTAGCACCGTACAAAAGTCCGCTCAATGTATAAGAGAGTACATTTCCTACCCGAATCGGCGGCGGCGTCGTGGAATTGGTCTGATTTCTCGGATAGAGAGTGTAATATAAGACCGCCGAACCGTTGAGGTCAAGTGGCGCGAGCCAGTTCAGACGAAGTGTTCCGTTATTGTAGTCTGGGACAATCGGAGTGGAGGCAACCGGCGCGGAGGTCGCGATACCGGATGTGAATGGACCGATCGTGAGTGCCGTACTCGTTCCGGTTCGATTGACCGCATACACTTTGACCGAATACAATTGTCCAAATACAAATACGCTCGGGGGAATAGTGTAGCCCGTTGTCTGAACGTTGGTAATCGTAGGACCCTTAGTGATATCGAGAGTATAGGATAGAATCGGCAGACCGCCGTTGAACAACGGAGCGAGCCACGAGATAGCAACACCTCCGTTTGATTGAACAACAGAAGGCGTACTGCTGGCTTGCGGTGCTGACGGCGTATAGTACAACGTGATAGACGAAGATTTACCAGGCAAACCCGCTCCCTGCGTATTGTAAGCCGTAATAGTAAATTGATACGACACTCCGCTGGTCAGACCGGTTATTGTCGTATTTGTAATGCTGCTGCTTATCGTTTGGGTTGCCGGATTGCTCACGATAGTATAATAGGTTATGGGACTCTGACCCGTGAATTGCGGCGCCGACCACGATAGATAGACACTCGGAGACGCGAATGTACCTTGTTGCTGTACGACAATCGCAGTAGGCATAGCCGGCGTATTACCTAAGATACTAAATACGAATGTCTGCGAACCGTAGTAGTAATCGTTCGCAACCGAAATTGTACCGTAGTACTCGCCGACCGCCGTAGGCTGCGCGACAATATTTCCAAACGTATCCTGATAGACTAAGTTGTACGGAACGTCGGCAATCGACAGGACAATTGTAGGAGATTGTGGAAAGCCGGTGAAAAAAACGGCTGTATTCGTAATTGAATAGGTGACCGGAACTTTTTCGGAGTACAAATACCATTTTGGAATATTTTGTTGGTGAGGATTGGTTTGAGTGAGGCTAACCGGAATTGTGATATATTGTGTATTCGCAATCAATCCGTTGCCGATGGAATTCGTCGCGTAAATAGATACAGCGTAGGCTACTTTCGACGTTAAATTTGGAATGACGAGTGAAGTTGTAGTACCGCTCGTTATAAATGGTAGTACGTTATGAATATTGGGACTCACATTGACAACAAACGAGGTAATCGTTAGTTGGGATGGCGGGCCTATTGAAGGCACAGTTATCCACGGTGGCAGTAAATTCCACGAAAGCGTAATTTGTCCTGGCGATGCTATCGCGCTCGTAATAGTAGGCGCGTCGGGTATCGTATAAGGTACGATGTATTGCGCTCCGCTGGGATAGGTCGCCGGTGTCGGAGCCGAAACGCCTGCTGCATTCGCCGCCGTCACAGCAAATAAATATTGTACTCCAGGTGTTATGCCCGTCGTAAATCTATACGTATTCGTCGAACCTCCAACGACTATGCTGACGCGTAGGCCAGCCGTATTATAGGGGTTCGCATTGATGATATACAAGGAGATAGGTGCGCCATTTGTGGAAGTAGGAGGCGACCATGTGACGGTGACGATACCCTGCGGATTGATATTCGCCGCGACATTCAATGGCGGAGACGGAGGACCCACAGGTATAACTGTATTTGTACGTACGATCGGACTACTTCCTCGTGTATTGTTCGCGACTACGGTAAAAAAGTAGGCGGTCGCGTTCTTCAGAGGTCCTACGGAGATGGACGTTCGGAGTCCATCGACCGTAGTAGCTACGATATTGTCAGGATAGGAGGTAACGGTGTAGGATGTAATCGGCGATTCGCCGATATCGGCGGGCGGTATCCACCGTACGATCGCTTGTCCATTCGTAGCGACCGCGTTGGCGCCTTGTACAGCCGTCGGCCGAGAATTCAAAATCGTAAATTGGAAGGTACTTATACCCGCGTACTGCGATGTATTGACTCGAGCGGTACCAGTATAGATGCCAATCTGCGACGGTGCGAGAACCAAGGTGTTTGTCGTATCAATATAGGATAGAGTAATCGGAGCGGAAGGTGTGGCGGTAATCACGGGGAAATTCGGCGGATTGGTGATTTGGTCATCGTAGATGATTGTACTTGTGATAGAGAATTTGACAGGAATTTGCGAAATAGTGTAGGTAATCGGCACGGATGGCGCACTTACCCCAAAGAGATTGACAGCCTGTACAGAAATTGTGTAAGCTACGTTTCCAACAAGATTCCTAATGATGTACGAAGAAATAGTACCGTCGTCAATGGTGACGGTTTGGGTATTATATGTCACGATATAACTCGTCAGCGGAATGACGGTAGGTGGAGGCGGTGTCCAACGAACCGTGATGGCCGAACCGCCGGCTTCGGCCGTAGCAGATAGATTTGTCGGCGCCGCCGGCGTATAATTTATCGGAGTCGCGGTAGGTGTCGCCGTAGCAATTGGGGTAAAAGTCACCGTTCGTATCGCATTCGGCTCCAACACATACATAGTCATATTGGAATCAAACGTGAGCGAATTCGGTTGCATAAATGTTGCGTTTGCTCCGTCGCCGTTATCGTCACCCTGTACTCCGTATCCTGCGATGGTCGTCACCTCGAACGTCGTCGTATTAATCTTTCGGATAGTATTGTTACCAGTATCGGCGACGAATAAGTTTCCTTCTTGGTTGAATGCTAATCCCGTAGGACTTGAGAAGCGCGCATTTGACCCTGTCGCATCGACATATCCTGCCTTTGTAGGAGCTCCTGCGATCGTCGTCACATTATATAGAGTATCCATCTTACGAATCGTATGGTTGCTCGTATCTGCGATATAAGTATCTAAATTCGACGCAACCACGATACCTTGAGGAGCGTTAAATGCTGCGTCAAATGAATGTCCATCTGCGTGCCCAGTATTACGATATCTATTACCCGCCACATAACCTACATTACTCAGTCCATCAATGACGCTTATAACATTGTATATACTTGTAGTGAAAAAATATCCTGGTCGGATAGCAATTCTCCTCGGCCTCAGTATAATTTGCCGAGTATACGTCGTGACATTGGCCTGCCGATCGACTTTTCGGACTGCGTCATTATTTGTATCGGCTACGTATAAATTTCCTAAAGAATCGGCTACGATACCAGAAGGTGCATTGAACCGCGCAGCTATCCCCTGATCGTCGACATATCCAGGATTTCCTACACTTCCCGCGAATACTTGTAGGACTCCGCTACTTAGTTGGTAAATCGCGTGATTGTCGGCAATATATAACTCGCCGTTCGTTGCTACTATGCTGGACGGTCCGAGAAACTCGCTCGTAGTCAGAGCCGTACTGACGACGGCTTGGTACGCTAAACCACCTTGGGGAGCGAGAGTGTTTTTTCCCAACACTGTAAATATGTAGGGAATACCATTAGTCAGACCGTTAATTCGCGTAAAAGTACTGGTAGTGGTGTATGCGCTCGTCGGCGGAATTGTATTGATTTCGTATTCTGCGATAGGCACTCCACCGTACGGAGGTGTCCAGGCAAGTACCGCTCCTTTATCGACTGCGTATGCCGAAAGCGATTGCGGAGGACCGAGTGCTATCGCGAACTGCGCCGTTTTGTGTCCTTGGTAATTCATATCGTCGAGCGTACCGGTGACGGAATACGTTCCAATACTTGACGGGATTGCGATAGGATTACTGTTATAGGTGTACGTGAATGTCGTCTTCAATCCGGCCGGTTCCGTGACTGCGTGTATGCTCAGAGGCCTACCGTTGTATATCTGTTGTAGCCCAGTCAATGCGACCGGTATTGTACGTTTGGTGATCGTGAAATTCGCAGATGCTACATTGGAATATAGATCCGTATTGACCGTAGCGGTCATTGTATAGGTACCGGCGTTGGTAGGAGGAACTGTACTGTTATAGGATGCAGAGGGGAATGAAGTGAATGTCAATGTACTCACCGGTAGATTTGGCGGATCGGTAGTTATAGGTGGATGAGGTATCGCCACCGTATTGTAGGTCGCAGTAATCGTCGGTAATGTGATCTTCGCAATACCTTTATAAATGATGAACGGTGTCGTATAGGTTCCAGCATAACTTGAATCTTGAATCGTGCCGTATTGAGTGTAGATTCCGATATCGGTTGGAGGAACATTTGTAAGGTTGCCATTCGGATACAAAAATGTTGTAATCACCGTAAGACTCGGCGGATACGTCGTGTACATAGATGAGTGTTGAAGTGTATCGTAGGGATACGAGGTATTCGTGAAATCGATAAACGCATTCGCTTGGGTAATATTGAGTATCGTCGATCCGAATCCCTCGTAATTCTGGTTCTGAATCGATCCTATAACCGTATAAGAACCGACATTGGACGGCGGAGAGGCCGAATTGTACGTCGCATTGCTATACAAATAGGTTACGTTCAAATTGGACGGCGAGGTTCGCAATACCGAGATGGGAAAATTACTACCCGTATAAGTACGTTGTATTTGCGAACTTACGAAGGTCATAGACCCCGTCGCTTTCGTAATTTGGAAATTCGAGAGAGTGCTCGTACCGCCGTAATTTCCGAAATAATTATTGCTATCAATGACGCTCGCCATGACACTATAGGTACCGACGGTCGATGGTATTTTAATCAGCGCATTGCTATTGTAAAACGTCAAATATGTACTCAGATTGAACGGAATCGTAGAGAAGGTTGGAGCGAGACCCTTACCGGTATATATCTGCGACGTAGAGAAAAACGCGATTGGCGTACTCGCGGGATGAATCGTCAGTACGCTAGTGCTATTGCCAGCGTAGGTAGTATCTTGTACTAATGCAGTCACCGCGTATTTACCCGCATTGATAATCGGTCCAAGCGTACTAATGGGAGTACCCGATATATTTTTGTACGATACGAGCAAATTTTGGAGCAAACTTGTCGGACTGACGCTGACCATTGGTACAATCGGCGATCCGGTATAGTTCTGGTTCAGATTGGTAAGTTGAACCGGTGTAGATAGCTTATTGATATACAGAATATTCGTATTGTATCCCGCGTAGTTGGAATTATCGATATATCCCGAAACGGTGTAGGTACCCACAGAACTCGGCGGTATCGGCGATCCGTTGTAGAACGTGCTGACGCCAAGATCCGGCGGATTGGTGATTGCGATAGTGGAACGATATCCGCCGTTATAGACTTGCTGCAAACTACTGAAGGTCATAAATGTCGATAATTTGAGAATATTCATGGTCGCGGAATTGGTTCCTAAGTAATTCGCATCGCTAATAGTCGTGACGAGTGTGTAGGTTCCTACATTGACGGGACCGACTCGCGATGTTGTAGTTCCAACAGTATAAAGTGTATTCGTAACGAGAT
>Ga0214921_10006373_pt1 | contig 16210 bp, 12 predicted proteins | sample LL1505_MetaG_FD_177992 | JGI IMG/M metagenome (GOLD analysis project Ga0214921, IMG submission 177992) | Freshwater microbial communities from Lake Lanier, Atlanta, Georgia, United States - LL-1505 | ecosystem: Environmental > Aquatic > Freshwater > Lake | place: USA: Georgia | collected...
TGAGGGCCCACGATTTTCCACCCGTGCAGAATCTAAAATGTTTCGTTTATTTGGCGCTGATATTATTAATATGTCAGTTTCTACAGAGGTGGCATTGGCTAACGAGATTGGGATTCCTTACGCTGCCGTTGCGATGAGTACTGATTATGATTGCTGGAAAGAGTATGAAGAGCCTGTGAGTTGGAATGCAATTTTAGAGGTTTTTAAAGGTAATGCTGACAAGGTGACTAGATTGCTTTTAGAAGCAATCCCACTGATAGCCAATAAATGATTAGTAAACTTAGTGAATTATTCACTCATTTTTATAAATTACTTACTACCCACATCAACAAATATCAGTGCCAACAATCTTGGTATCTTTTTTTATAAAGTTAGCTTTTTCCTCATAATAGAAAAAAGCTAGGTAGTTTGTTTATTAAGATTCGATGAGAAAAACTGGTTAGCGGTAAAAAAAATTAATTTAATAGATTCGAAACACGCATAGAAATTTCTATAACGTAGTTTTAGTAAATTAAAAAACTTAACAAAATCTATAGTTTAGTTAGTTAACGTAACAGGTACTATGCATAAGTTGTTTCATAAATTTACAAACCGTAAATAAAGTATTGTTAATATAGGAGTACACAAAATTCATTTATGAATATGCCGCCACGTGCCGATTTAAAAAAATGTGCTGTTCCTGTGAAGGGCAGTTCGCCAACATAAAATAGAGTAATCCCTAAACAATGGGGCCCAGTCTGAAGTGAGGAAAACCGCGAAAAATTTCCTTAACGCTCAGCGTGTAATCCAGTTATTTAATATAAGTTTTTCATCATTACAACGGAGTACCTGGGATCTTGAAACTCTTCGTTCAACGTTGCAACGCAACTCACCACACTAGTTTGAGCAAAAAAGATAACGGAACATACTAGTTAAATGCCAGCGCATATGCCGTAAGTTCCGCCCACTAGCACGTTGCGCTTTATGTATTATGAAGGTTTGTGGACAGCATCGAATTGTGAACCCCTTTCGCTTAGCTCGACGGCAGATATCAACATCTTCAAAGTATAGGTAAAAACGCTCATCAAAGCCGCATAGCTGTTCGTAAGCACTTCTGCGAAAAAGCATGAACATACCAGCCACCCAATCGGGAGCAAATGGTGGATCCCCTAGTTTAGAGAAATAACGTCCATCGTAACCACCCAGTCTCTTAATAATTAAAGACTTTAACGTAGGAAAGTGTCTAGCACTATTCTCAACATTTCCCAAAGGGGATAAAACTATAGGTGCCACAAGATCAAAATTTGATGATTCAATAAGTTTAACAAGTTGGCAGAATGGATTATCTGGCAATTGAACATCTGGATTCAAAACGCAAAAATAAGGGGTTCTACAGTAACTAAAAGCTGCGTTGTGGTTTGCGCCAAAACCATTGGGACGTTGATTATGTTTCACTATCAATCGGCCTGAAGCATTATCTTTAAAAGAAGTTTGCTCTGGAACGTTACAGGTCAATACAATTTGAGATACCTCAGGTAACTCAAGTAATCTATCGATAAGGCTAGTAACCATATCACCATGTCCGTGAGTTACTAAAGAAACAGTGATCATGATAGAGCTCAGCTTTCAATATAAGTTAATTATCCAGCGCATACAACACATAATGCTGAATCATAAAAATTACATTACCAACAAATTATTTTTGACGAGGATCTATCATTTTTAGCTTATAAATAACTCTAACGATAATCGAACCCATTACACGATAAAATATCGTTGGAACCATATCGAATGGTCGCATGATTAAGAAATATAACCATATCTTAACTGCTGATAAAAAACTCGGTACATATTGCGTTAATCTGAGTAGCAGTCTTCTAACAGGTCCCATTTTGCCTTGGATATGAGCGGTGGTTGCCCCCCCAGTTACGCGAAGAGATGCAAAATAAAATCGCAGCTTCGTTCTACGAAGCATATTTTTAGTAAATAATGCGGGTTCCTTTTGATGACCCCGAACCATAACCTCAGTAAGAATATTCTCAAGAACTAAGATATTACCCAATGTCTCTGTAAGAAATGCTCCCTGGTGAATTCTCATAACCCCTAATGGAGCAGGTGAAAAGGATGCGCCATAACGACTAGCGACTACATGCGCTGCTAAAAGATCATTTAGCCCCTTAAGTGCTGGATCAAACCCCCCAACTTCGATTAAAGCCTCGCGGCGATATACCGTAGTCTGACCAGTTAACCAATTGCCAAAGCTAAACATCATTTTTCGACACTTATCGGGGGAGAAGTAACTATCCACTAGCGCAATCACTGGCGATGGGTGCATACCAATATAATTATCAGCCTCATCTACCTTCCACACCATTGCAGACCAAAGACCGGCAGGAAATTTTTCTAAACACTCCTTTGTTCGCCGAAATAATCCAGGCAAAATAAAATCGTTTGCGCCGAGAAAAAAAATATATTTACTGGTTGCTAAACTAAGTCCTCGACTTGAATTTTCTACTGCACCAAGATTATTTTCGTTAATATAAAGCTTTGCAAATGAACAACCACTTATAGCAGATCGAATAACTTCTACACTATTATCTGTCGATTCATCATCAATTATGATCAGCTCATCGGGTGGGATTTCTTGCTCAAGTACAGACTGAATACATTTCTTAAGATACTTCCCATCATTACGATTTGGGATAATAACAGATAGGCTGTATGGAAAATTATTTTGGTTAAATTTTTTCATTGATAAATTAATTATAGATATAGTTTATTTCAGAAATATTTGCCTTTTCATGCATATTTTTTATTTTAATAAAACCTGAAAATTAAAGTTACTAGTTTAAATAAGGTGGGTATTTAATTGCCGAAATAAAGTAGTTTAGTGGGGTTTTTTATTTTGATTAAAAGTGATATATGATACGTTTATAATTTTCTTATAAAAAATTAAAATTACAGTTTTAGCATAACACCAAATAGATCATTCTTGCAAATTGCTTGACCAACTTTATCTCGATTTAGTTAGTGCTTATATACTCCATTTTTTTAATTAGTAAGTTTTACAAAAATAATTATTTTTGGCTGTTTCGCGAATTTGCTTCTCAAATTTAGATAAAATCTAGCTAATACCTTTTATAAGTTAAATGTGTTAAAAAAAATTCAGTAGTTAAAGTTTTACTTGCTTTGTGTAAGCCGACCCCTTTTCGGTTACGAAATAATCATTTCTTTTATCGGCAATAATTTCAAAATGAATGTTGCCAAGACCGATCAAACTAATAAATTTGTTCGTAAATTATCAAAAAATTTGCACCCATAAAAAGCTTACTCTCACTCCATTTCAGTAGAACATCTCTAGTTTAGTGAACTGGTTATTTTGCGATAATTGAATCCATAAAGAATAGGCATAATTACCTTGCCCATTGTTTAATAAATTGTTACTAACCCATAGCAATCAGTACTGCCCCAAAACAGGTTAACTTTTAATCTACCTTTTCAAATAAAAATGGTAATATTAGGGCTATAACCAAAGAAAATTTCGTTAAAATGAAACGGATGTTGAACTTAATAACTGCGTTCCAGTTCAGACTACTTAATTTTTAAAAGTTTGTTAATTTATTTTGACTTGCTTAATCCTTCACCAATCTAAGGTTTTAATTTAAAAATTGAACAAAGATAATTTTTACTCTTCTGCGACCATTGCACAGAGGACAAGATCTACAAAAAAAGACTTCATTGATGGTCTTAAACTTTGGAACCTATGGGGTCGCTTGTGTTTCAATGAAGTTAAGCGGCGTTATCGACGCACTTTGTTAGGGCCCATGTGGGTTGCAATTAGTCTTGGTATATTCGCCCTAGTGCTCAGCATGGTATGGGCTGCGCTCTGGAAGCAAAATGTGCGGGAGTATCTACCCTACTTACTGTCTGGACTAATTCCATGGATGATGATTGCCAGCTCTATTGGTGAATCCACCAGTGCATTTATGTCTGCAGAGGCGCTGTTAAAGTCTCGTCAATTCCCCTACACTATGCTAATCCATGTTGTTATTGGACGTAATGTAGTTGTTTTTGGGCACAACCTGCTTACATTTTTAATAGCCGCTTTATTGTGTAGTGTTCCTATAAATTTGTATACACTGCTTGTGTTTCCTGGTTTTTTATTATTAATCGTAAATTTATCGTGGATTTGCTTGCTGATTGCTACTCTTTGTCTTAGGTTTCGGGATTTCCAGCAATTGGTTACGATTCTTCTTCAAGTCATTATGTTTATCACACCAGTGTTTTGGCCCGTTAGCCAGTTGACTGGAAGGACAGCCATCATTGTTGACATTAATCTGCTTTACCACATGATTGATTTAGTTCGCTCCCCTCTGCTAGGGAAACCCCCTTCGTTAGAAAGTTACATTGTTTGCTGTATTGCCATGTTACTTGGCTGGTTTGCTGTGTTTAAATTATTTAGTAAAAAGCGCCATCGACTTGTTTATTGGTTCTAATCAAAAAATTTTCTTATGTCATACATTCAACTTAAAAATGTCAGTGTTGATTTTCCGATGTTTGGATCGAATAAAAACCTGCGCCTCTCTCTTATTAAAGGTATAACCGGTGGACGAATTCTTGGTTCCAGCAAGCATCAAGCTATTTCAGTCAGAGCACTAGATGATATTTCTCTTGAATTACGAAGTGGTGACCGCCTTGGACTGATTGGACATAACGGTGCTGGTAAAACAACACTATTACGTGTACTCGCTGGTGTTTACGCGCCTACTCAGGGCAATATAATCGTTGATGGAAAGATCACGCCCCTCCTACAACAAGCACCTGGCTTAGAAATGGAAGACTCGGGATACGAAAATATCATCACCTGTGGGATGCTTCTGGGAATGAGCATGGATGAAATTCAATCAAAAGTAGCTAGCATCATAGAATTTTCTGACCTTGGAGACTATATTTTTTTTCCTATAAGGACTTATTCAAGTGGTATGCTAGCTCGCTTAAGTTTCTCAATTGCAACCTCAATCGACCCCGGAATTCTTATTCTCGATGAGGGTATCGGTGCTGCAGATGCTAGATTCAGTGATAAGGCAGCAATGCGGATCAAAGAACTCGTATCAAAAACCGATATTCTTGTACTGGCTTCACACTCCGATGCGCTAATAGAATCAATGTGCAACAAAGCAATTCTCATGGACCATGGACGCCTTATTGACTTTGGTTCCGTTTCCGAAATAACAAAAAGATACCAACGATTACTCAGTTCCAGCAATAACTAAATTTTTTGAAAGCAAGAAATAATGAAAAAGAATATTAACGGTGCAAACCAACTTAGATTGCGTCTTGATACCATCAAAGCTGCAAAAGGTGTTGCTGGTTTAAGAGAACGACTAAGCGTACTCTGGCCCGAATTTTCCCTGAGCAAATTAACAGAAATGGTAATCGTAGGTGCCGCTGGGGAAGGATTACGTTTAGCAGCGCTTTGCTCTAGTAATGGAATTGCAATACGCGCAATAGTCGATGATGATTCATCGAAGCATGGAATGAGCGTGGAAGGTATTAAAGTAGCTAATGTTGACACCTTAAACTCAATTCCTCGCGAAATTCCAGTAATTGTTGCCTCTCATCGGTCTCTGCTTCCAGTAAGGCGCCTACGGGCCATGGGATTCAAAACTGTATCTCCTTTCATGACCTTGCAGATGCTTGATCCGGTTAGTTTTCCGCCCCATATGTTTCATGATGGATTATTAGAGGACCTGGCCGTCAATCTTGATCAATACGAAGCTCTTGAAAATTTTTTAGCTGATGATGTCTCCCGTGCAGTACTTGCTGCGGTTATTGGTTATCGTATGGATGGTGATCCAGAAATACTCAGTCCGGTTGTTGAATGGGATCTGTATGGCCCTAATAATCTTTTAAACTACGGGTCTGATGAGGTTTATGTTGATGGGGGAGCTTTTGATGGTGACTCGATTAAACTTTTTATAGAGCGAGTTAAAGGACGTTACTCACGGGTTCTCGGATTTGAACCGGATCCTGCAACATTCGCTCGCCTTAAAAATACTTTTATTAATGAACCAAAAGTTGAGCCAATCAATGCCGGCCTTCACAAAAAAGAAGGGGTTTTGCGGTTTGATGATGCGGGCACTAGAGGCTCCATCTTGGTTGAGTCGGGTGGTATAAGCGTACCCGTGGTCGGATTGGATGAAGTTCTGCAGGGTGATCGTGTCAGCTATATAAAAATGAATATTGAAGGTGCGGAAATTGATGCCTTGCAGGGGGGGGCTGATTCAATTAAACGCTGGGGTCCAAAACTAGCCATATCAGCCTACCACCTCCCGAATCATTTATGGAAAATTCCACTAGAAATTAGTAAAATTCGGGAAGATTATCAAATTTTCTTCCGCCAGCATGATGGAGGCATTATTGAAACAGTAGTTTTTGCACTCCCAATTAGTTCGAAGATTAAAAGTTGAGCATTAGCTACTTAAATTAAAAATTCTTGTCACTCTCAAATCAATGCTAAGGATATTATGAACGAATTTTCTAATGCTGCCTGGATAGATCCAAAACTTAATTGGAATCCTTTACCAGTTCCTGATTTACCCCCTCGGGTTTTACTTGATCTAGCCACCAAGTGCAATCTGCGTTGCCCAATGTGTACTGTTTGGGGGTCTGGGGATGATAATGCTATTGACTCTGTTGCGGGTGTAATGGATATAGAGTCCTCGCGTCGCCTGCTCGATGAATTGATAACGGCAAAGCCTCTTATTCAACCAAACATGTATGGTGAACCATTGCTTGCGCCTGACTTACGTGAACGCATTTTAGATATGAAATCACGAGCAATGTCAATTGCCATGAATACAAATGGTCTCACTCTAAAAGATGATCTTGCTCAATTCTTTGTAGATCAAGAAGTCGACTCCGTGATGTTTAGTATTGATGCGGTGTCTAAGGATACGCTAAAAAAAATAAGGGGGATTGATAAGCTTGCGAAAATAGAAAGTGCAGTCTTTCGCTTGCTTCGCGCTCGGGGTGATAAGGTAAAACCACGTATTGGAGTTTCGTTCACCATTCAAGATGGCAACCGGCATGAAGTTGATGCATTTGTTGAGCGTTGGGTAGGTACTGTTGATGTTGTTCGCATGGGGATCATATTCGAGAATGGAACTTTTCCGGATATGGAAACTCCTCCAACTCGCACTCCCTGTCCCGCACTTTACAATACATTGCCAGTTCACAATGATGGCACAGTAACGATTTGCTGTTTAGATGGTTTTAAGCAAACTAATGTTGGCAATGTTTTTAAAGAAGGTCTTTCAGCTGTTTGGAAGGGGGAGGAGTTCTCAAAGATCCGATATTTTCACGAGACAGGTCAATGGGAAAAGGTACCTTTCTGTGAGAAGTGCAACGGATGGGCTCAGTATGATTTCACAGAAGAAATTAGAGATGGGCTTCTCATAAGGCATTCACCACAATACTCATACTATAACAAAATTGCACGTCTTACTAACTGGCAAGGGCAATTATTGGGCGGACATCCTGCACCACCTTCTGATTTAGTTGAGCAGAATTCTGAAGCTATGGCTTAACTTAGTCTTTAATAAAGTTTAACTTTATTAAAGAATTTTATTATGTTTAATAATGATGAAACTAAAATTTTTCTAGAAAATGATGATGAATTCATTCTTAAGGCAAGGGCCTTAAGACCATTTTATTTTATTGTTGTGTGTTGGGGTGAAACTTATACAAATTTTTTATTCAATTTTTGCATTCCCTCTCTTCTTGCCCCGCATAACCTGCCATCACTTTTCAACCGAAAAAAAAATAAATTTCTTATTGCCACCACTGATAAAGACTGGCAGCTGATGCAGACCCTAGCTTCTTTTCATACACTTAAGCAATATGCAGAGCCAGTTCACGTACCAATTCCTGCCTGCCCAGAAGGTGAATCAAGCTGTGTACATATGGGCATTGGTCATAAGAGAGCCACCCAAATCGCTTTTAATGCTAGGGCCTACTCAATTTTATTAACTCCAGACCTCATGCTTTCTGACGGGACGATGGCAGCAGTCCAAAGGCATGCGGTATCGGGAATTGAAGTTGTGCTTGTGGCTGCCTTACGATTTGGGGAAGAGCCGCTTTTTAAAAATCTCGATTCCTTGGGTATTGTAAGTAGAAAATCACGCTTTGGGGACGAAGGCAAACCTATAAACGTATCGGGTAGGCAGCTTGTTTCGGCTGGCATTAAAAGTTTTCATAGCGAGACACTTCGCTATGAGTGGGATGCCTCCTACTTTTCTATTTTTCCAGTTGCCTGTTGGTGGCATGTACCTGAAGAAGACGGCGTACTTGTTCATTGCCTGTCATGGGCACCGCTTCTTGTGGACTACAACGCAATTGAACATCACGATAGCTCAATGCTAGATAACTGGACTATTGATGGAGATTATGTTTATAAAAATTTCGGACTTGATGGAAACGTTTATGTCGTTCAGGATTCAGACGAAGCTATGTTGGTAAGTTGGGCGCCATTAGGCGATCGAGAACAGTCACTTGATCGAATCATCCAATTTAAGCTACCAGTTTTCGGTCAACTCTTAAAAGGGATGGGTTTAAATAAGACATTCTTGAGTGAATCATTTGATCCATTAAAAAGATGTATTTTTTATCTGCCCGTTTATTGGCACTCGAAAGGTTTAAACAAAAAGTGGGGAGATATTGAATTGAAAGCACAAACTGTCTTACATAAATTTTTACCCCAACCCAAAATAATCCAAAAAAATTACAGCATACAGATTGATACTGCAACTAATTTATTACTAAAAAATCAAGGCAGAAAATCTTTAAAGCCTGATATGAATTTTTATTTGATTTCATTAACCTTCCTGTTGGAAAGAGTACTACTTCCTTTTTTCGAGTTTACAATGCAGCTAGAACGCGAACTCTATTTTTATTGGAATCGTCGTGACCGTATAAAAAATACATGCATTAAGGCATTAGCAGGTGATAAAGAATCAATTCAAAAATTTAAAACCCTTGGAAATTATTTGCTTGCTAAACTAACTGGGAAATTATAAAGATCCCTAATATTAATAGATAAATAGATCAAACCTTCCAAAATGAATATGAAATGAGCTTAAGAACTTTCTCATTACTGGAGTTGTTGAAAACCTTAATTTATTAGTTAAAAAAAACTTTGGCCACCACAAACCTCCTGCTTAACATCCACTTAGTGTCACCACTTATAAAGCAATTTTATTTTTAATTAAGCCTTAGAAGATAGATTAGTGCGATTGCTTTTCAGTGCCATGAAAGAACATAAATAAAATTGGTAATCCACATGAGGTTAAGTCCTAACTTTTAGTATCAAATTAATAACCAGGTATTTAACGAGTTAGTACATATAAACAACCCTTTCAAGTATAAAATCTATACTTTATGACTTATGGCGGTGCCCTCTTTGGTATGCGGCCTAAGGTAGAAAATACATTACAAATGCCCATCGATATTATTACTAGCTAATACAATCAAGTCCATATAAAATGTTATCATACAACCAAAAATTGCACGAACGGTAATTATGGCTATTATTTTAATGATTTTAATTTTATAAAATTTTTAAATATTTCGTATTTATAATTACTTTTTTTACAAAATAAATTTCTACGAAAAAAATAATTATATGGACTCGTTTATCGCCACAGATTCAACAAAAAAATTAAGGCCTATTTATTTTATAGTTGTTGTTTGGGGTGAGCGATATACAGATTATTTTTTAAATTTCTGTATAGCAGCTTTACTTTCTCCAAATAATATTCCGGCTTTACATAATCGGGAGAAAAACAAGATACTTATCTCAACAACCCATGAGGATTGGGATGCTATGCAGATTCGACCAATTTTTAATTTACTTAAACAATATCTAGAACCGGTACTAGTAGCTATACCTTCATGCCCAGATGGTTTGTCTAGCTGTGTTCATATGGGAATAGGTCATAAATTGGCAACAGAAATTGCTTTTAAAGAGCGAGCTTATGCTGTATTACTAACCCCTGATCTCATACTATCCGATGGCACTATTTCAGCCGTTCAAAGACGCGCAGTAGAAGGTTATCATGTGGTTTTAACAGCTGCCATGAGATTTGGTGAAGAGCCGCTTTTTGAGAATCTTAACAAATTAGGAGTTGCAAACATCCATTCTAATTTTGCGAAGGATGGAAACCCATTAATTGTATCGGGTAGGCAATTAGTTTGGGCTGGAATTAGAAGTTTTCACAGTGAAACTATTAAATACGGTTTTGAATCGGATTGCTTCTCGGACTTCCCCGTTGCTTGTTGGTGGCATGTACCTGAAGAAGACGGCGTACTTGTTCATTGCCTGTCATGGGCACCGCTTCTTGTGGACTACAACGCAATTGAACGTCACGATAGCTCAATGCTAGATAACTGGACTATTGATGGAGACTACATTTATAAGAATTTCGGAAACTCAGAGAATGTTTATGTTTGCTATGATTCGGATGAAATGATGCTAGTAAGTTGGGCGCCAATGAACGATCGCCCCCAATCACTTTCACCTAGAAATATATTGAAAAATAAATTTTTAGGTAATTTTATTCGAAAACTAATTATTTACGAGACATTTAATAATAAAGTGTTTGACCCATTAAAACGTAAAATTTTTTTTAAACCAGTTAAATGGCATTCTAAAGATCTCAACTTAACTTGGAATGTCATCGAATCAAAAACAAAAAATATTTTGTTTAGTGCATTAGGAATTCATCAAAAAGATAAGAAAGTTTTTAAAAATAAATTAAATCTTTACTTTTATTTATTTAATAAAGCTTTATTTTATTCCTTTAGGTTTTTTTCTAATTTTATATTTCGATTTATACGAATCTTTAATTATTATTGGGCTGGAAAATGGCGTATTAGTAAAGTTTTATTTGACGGTCTCCGAGGAGATCCAATAGCCCGAAATCGGATCAAGAGGAATTTACTTAACTTGAAATTACAATTAACTGGAAAAAGTCAATAAGTATGTGCCATTCAATATATACAAAAGAATTATAATTATGAGACTTTTCAAATATTTTGTAATAAAAAATAGATCCGACTCTATTAGATTAATTACTTCACTAACAATAATTACAGCAATAATTTTTTGTCTAAAGCTCTTTTGGGTGCCATTATACTGGCCTGGCGGAGACTATCTTAATCATTTACAAAATGCTTATGGGATCATAGCGAGAGTTCATAGTTCTTTTGCACAATATCAAGCTAATGCGTGGTGGCAGCCGATAGGCCCATCACTATATCTTCTTATAATTGGTACCCCTTTTATTAAATCCTTTTATCCGTTCTTAATTATCCAATCGTTTATGATTGCTCTGATTGCAGTTTTTATATATAGACTATCCAGTCCAATATCCTTGCAATCAAGAATAGTTAGCTTTTTATTAAGTATCATTCTTTTGCCAGGTTTATTTTTCCATATCGACAATCCGGCTCACGTTGGTAATTTTTTATTTCAAACCGTTGCTCTTTGTCTATTATTAGCTGAATTAGGTGGCAGGCGCTTGGAAACAAGGTACCTTGTAGTCGCCGCGTTGTCTTTGGTATTAGCAAATGCATTTAGAAGCTCAGGATTTGTTATTGTATTTTGTTATTTACTATATTTGCTAATCCGTGATCGAAATTTTAATTTTTTTGACAGACGGCATAAGATATTTATCTTGGTATATATAGTATTTAATTTATTATTTAGCATACCGGGTACCGGAAGAAACTTCGATCCTGAGAGAAAAATGGGGCTAAGTAGTTGCTATGCAAAGTTTTCTCAAGATGTTCTTGATAAAACCATAGCAACTAGTTTCCCAGACATGCAAACAGCTGGAAATATCAACTTTTCTCGGACTTTCCCAATTCAGGACACTTTTTCAAAAAAAGAGTTAGATTTATATCTTGTAAAGTCACCAAACTTTACAACATTTAAATATGCAATTGCTAATGGTTATGACTGTACAGGCTCTAAAAACTCACGTATCTCAGGTTTTGATATTTTTAAGATAGCTTTTTTTGGATCATCTCCTCCTCGTGATGGCAGACAATTAATGATTACTGTTCAATCATTAGCTACAAGAATTCAAGCGGGTACGTTTCCCATTTCGTTAATGTTTAAAGAAGAGCTTATTGAAGCAACAGAAAAAATCTATGTTCAAAGGGATAAATACTCGTTAAGTTTTGCATCTGTTTTTGTTTTAAATGGCTATCCAAAGTTTTTTGATGATGCCTTACGTCCATTTATTATCCAAACAATTATGGTTAATAACCCAGAGGTAAAGGTGGAGGAAATATATGAAACAAGAATGCGAGCGCTATTCGGAGCGCCTTCACCTTGGGCAAAAGCTCATGCCTTTACTATGCTAGAAGGGCACGTATTTACGGCATTGAGTGCAATTGCCGGGCCCACAGTCCAGAATCAGATCTATCGCGATACTTTTTCTAATGTTATAAAAGACGAGCCAATCATATCTTTGCTCTTTTTAGAAAATTTATATTGTAATTTTCTCTACCATTTTTCGCTTACGAACCATATTAAATCCTGTAACCCGATCTCAATTGATGGTTACCTTGCATCTCCTCCTCGTGTTAATGTTCGAGCAGGTCTTCCAGAAAGAATGGGTAGTGAGTTAGCAAGTAATAATGTTTTAATAGAAACTCATCAGAATGTATTAGATCTACTCAGAGTTTATATATCAACATTACCTATTCTAGCTGCGATAAGTATTTGCTGCATTTTAGTTGGTTTATTTTTAATTCTATTTCGACCTTCACCAGCAGTTTACCCAATTATTTTTATATTGTTAATTTTTATAATTAAAATTGGTTTCTATGGATCTTTAGGTGGAACTGGTGATTACGCTCGATATTCAGATGAAGGTAGATTGCTTTTTGTTATTTTTGCTGCTTATTTGCTAAGTCTATTCCAATTTAAAAAAACTATATTAAATTAATAAGGTAATTTATATGCCACTTTCAATAAATAGTCCCCGAGTTGATTTCAGAACTGGTGATTTTACTGAAGTTGACAATGCTCTTTCTACTATTGGGCATGTAGTTTTAGATAATGTGTGGAATAAAAACTATTTATCTGAAGTCTATTTACGCTCTAAACAACGTTATGAAAAAGATGATGCTCGATACTCAGGACACTTCGACAAATATCATAAAGTTGCTATAGATTCTTATCTGGGAGGACATCTTGACTTTGAGCAACTACGACATGAGAGTGTATCCAATTATTTAAAAGATATTGAAAAGGAATTTTTTATTGAGTACCAGAGGGCCGGCCTTGTCCCCTTAATGCAATTACTTTTTTCTGGCTCTTTCATGCTTGGTAGAAGCGAGAGAGTTGTTAGACGGGCTGATCCTAAATTTCCGGCAAGATTTACAGGTTTGCATACAGATGGTCAACTCAACGCTTGTTCACAGAAGGGGATCCACTCTAAACGAGAGTTAACTTTATGGACCCCTCTCAATTCTGTTGAAGATGACAGTAAACCTAGGCTGCTTCTGTTAGATAAGAAGGAAACAAGCTTTTTAGATATTTTTAATCCTGAGGAGCTAATAGAGAATTTTGGTGTTAAATATCTACCAATACAACTTAAACCATTTCAAATAAAAAATGAGACTGCGTATTGGGAAAAAAATTCAGATGATGTCAAAAATTTTTATTCTAGATTATTTGCGAATAAAGAATGTTATGCACCATATCTTCCTTTAGGGAGTTCAATACTTTTTAGTAAAGAAGTCATTCATGGTACTTACATATTAAATACAATGGAGAAAGCAAGATATAGTTTCGACGTTCGAATGGTTGGTGAATACAAAGTAGATGGCTCAAATGCACAGTATTCAGGGTACCTTTTCACCACCGGGCACAATCTTCCTAAAGCTACTAGAACCCTTACTAATTTCTTTACAAAAAAAGATTACGCGATTGTTAGGATAAAGAGGCTTATTAAAAAAATCTTAGGAAGACAGTATTAACATAATGAATTTATAAATTAGCACTTTAAATTGCGAACTTAGATAAATCTTTTTGTATATGACTTTTTAATAAATCACTTTAATAATGACACCCAAAGGTTCTTTTATATCTGTTTTGATTACGTGCTTTAATGAAGCTTCTACAATCATCCAAACAATCGATTTGCTAATAGAAAATCTTAATGTATATGTGGATAAATACGAATTAATTATCATTGATGACTGCTCTACAGATAATTCAGTTAGCGTAGTTAAGGATTACTTATTAAATAAACAAACAATAAATATAAAATTCATTCAACGCTCTGCAAATAAGGGCTTTGTAGAAAATGTTTTTGAAGCAGCAAATATAGCATCTGGCGATTATTTTTGGGTTGTCGGAGGAGACTGTACAGTTTCTCAAGAAGCATGTAAAGCCTTACTGTCTTGTGTTGGTAGTGCAGATGTAATAATACCTTATGTTAAGTTTTATCGTGGACGGGGTATTCTAAGGAGAATTATGTCTTCGCTATATTCAGGAATTATTAGGACTTCATCCGGCTCAACGATAAGTTACTTTAATGGCAGTTCGATCTATTTACGTTCAGATTTTATGAGGGAAATAAAGGTCGCCAATGGATTTGGATACTCAGCTGAGATTCTGATTAAGCTCGAGAAAATGGGGCGCGAAATAATTGAAGTACCTGTTATTTATAACGAAGGAAAAAAATCAAAATCTACAGCGTTAAGTCTTAAACATTTTTTTGAGATTTTTTTATTGATAATACGCCTTTTTCAAATTCGATTTAGGAAATTATTATGATTAATCTTTTCTTTAAATTTTTGATATGTACGATCTCCATTGGTTCTATTTATTATATTTATACAGCTGTTGACTGGGGTCGCCTATTAGAAATTCTTGCCCATGCAAATTTATTTATGATTTCATTGATGATGTTATCTTGGATCTTTTTATTAATTCTTCGTCCATTTAGATTATCAATCCTATTTAGTTCTATAAATCATAATAACGATATTAATTACCTGAAAATTCTTACTGCAAATTTGATTGCTACTGCTTTAAATAACGTATTACCAGCTAAAGTTGGAGATCTTTATATTCCTTTAATTCTTCGAAAAAAAAGTTTCCAAGCTAGAAAATCCATTCCCGTTTTAGTTATAGAAAAGATAATTGATTTGATGATTATTCTTTTTTTGTTCTTGTTTTCTATTTTTTTTTCACCTGTATTGCCTGTTTGGGCAAAAAGTTTATCAGAACTTGGTATAGCAATTTTAATTTTTAGTTCTTTATTATTTGTACTAATAGTCCGTAAAAAGTCTTTAGTTTTTAGACTAAGCAAAAAGTTTTTTTACTTTTTACCCTCGAGATGGATTGAATTTTTTATTAAAGTTTTATCCGATTCTTTGGAGGCTTTAGAATTATTAGTGAAATCAAAAAAGATTTTTTTATTTGTCATTATTAGTTTTGTTATGTCATTTATTACTGCATGCTTTTATTATTTTGGATTCCTTTCTTTATTGGGAAATTCAACTTTGAATGCGGCTATTTTCACAATGAGTGCTGTAGCATTAAGCTTTCTTTTTCCTCTTACGCCAGGCGGAATTGGAATTTTTCATACGGTCGTTGTGTCTTCATTATTTTTATTTGGTGTTTCCTTTGACAAAGCTTTAGCTGTTGCAGTTTTACTTCATGGCTTACCTTTTATTACAATAACAATCGTGGCTTCTTTTTTGATTCTTAACATCAAATTTAAATTTGTTTCAAAAGTGCGTGTATTTTTCTTTTAATTGTGAATCGTATCTTTATCCTCTCACAATATATCTATTAAATTAATAACTTAAGTTTTTTTAAACTAATTTTTAATATTACCGAATAATCACTTAAAAAAGGGTTAGATTTTCTGTAATGAGATTCTGAACTTCTGTGTATTTAGGCCCATGACCAAAGTGAGTTTTTCCTTAGTTAATCATTACATAAATATGTGTTTATTCTGCATGAGTTTGGGTACTTGGGTTTGGGGTGCTTATGGTCTGTATCCTAATGCTCGCGTTGGTAATCCTCTCTTAGGTTAACTGGGGTTGGAAGTAGAATTTTCTCGATACGAGGGGGTTCTACAGATGAAGAAGTCCAGATTTACAGACACTCAAATTGCTGAGGCGTTAAAGCGGGTTGAAGCGG
>Ga0214921_10006374_pt1 | contig 16208 bp, 13 predicted proteins | sample LL1505_MetaG_FD_177992 | JGI IMG/M metagenome (GOLD analysis project Ga0214921, IMG submission 177992) | Freshwater microbial communities from Lake Lanier, Atlanta, Georgia, United States - LL-1505 | ecosystem: Environmental > Aquatic > Freshwater > Lake | place: USA: Georgia | collected...
AGGCACAGGGCGATGAGGCACACGTGGCGATCTACTCCATGGTGCGCTCGGCGGTGCAGGGTGCCCGGCACGGTGCAGAGTTCATTCTTTCGGCGAATCGGTTCAATGTCGCTGTCTCGCGCGCGGAGGCTGTGGCGGTTGTGGTCGCTTCACCAAAGCTCCTGGACGAGAACCCGAGCGGCCCAAAGCACGTTAAGGCGCTCAACCCGTTCGCGGCGCTCATGGAGCGCGCCGAGGTCCATGAATGAAAAAGACCCTCTACATCGACATGGACAACGTGCTGGTGGACTTCCCCTCGGGGATGGCGGCCTGCGACCCAGTCCTACTCGACCAGTTCAAGGATTGCCCGGATGAGATCCCTGGAATCTTCGCGCTGATGCAGCCGAAGCCGGGTGCAATCGAGGCCTACCACGAGCTGAGCGAACTCTTTGACTCGTACATCCTCTCAACGGCCCCATGGGAGAACCCGACCGCCTGGTCAGACAAGCTTGAATGGGTAAAGCGGCACCTCGGCGCTCCGGCCCACAAGCGGCTGATCCTCTCGCACAACAAGCACCTCAACCGCGGCGACTACCTAGTGGACGACCGGCCGAACAATGGTGCAGAAGAATTTGGGAAAAAGCCGAATCAGGAGTGGATTCAGTTTGGGTACGGCAACCATAAGGACTGGCCAGCGGTTGTGGCGTACCTTAAAGAGCGCGCAGCACAGTGAATGAGCACCAGTGAGGCATTGAATCAGTGAAAAAGGCGGTATTCGTCGCTCTCGTCGGACTCCTGTTTTCGTTTAGTTACGTTGCCGCCTCAGCATCGGCCGACACCTCGGGGTACCTCATGGTCAGCTACCCAGATGCACCCTCGTATGAGCCTTTTACTGAACCGCCGAGCCCGACGGCAGCACCGGACTCGTGCTGGGATTGTGAAGGCTCCACCATGACCGACGCCGAGAAGCTCGCCGCGGCCTGCAACTCTGAGGTGTTGGCGGCGAAGCCACAGATGCTTGATGAGTGCTTCCCAGAAAAGTGGGAGTGGGTATGCTTTCCGGCCCCACCAGATGGCAATGGCACCTGTGAAATGTATCGGCGGGACCTTGACCCCCTTGGGATCTTTGCTACACCGACACCGATTCCCACGACAGAACCACTACCGACACCTGATCCGACAGCGACCCCAGATCAAACGCCAGTGCCAGATCCAGAACAACCTGCGCCAGCGGTGCCATGACAACTACACCACCATCTCGGTCGCGGACAATTCACACCGCGCAGATAATCTGCTTGGCTAACTCGAGGAAGCTGAATGGTCGTTGCATTGCCGGCATAGACATCAGTGATGCACAGAAAGCAATCTGGATCCGACCCGTAACTGACTCACCAACGGGCGAGATCTCACAGATTGAATGTTCCTACGCCCTCGGCCATCCAATAAGTGTCCTTGATATATTGAAGGTACGCCTCGTAGGGCCACGCGCGAAGAGCTACCAGCAAGAGAACTGGCTAATTGATCGGGACAAGCCTTGGGTATATATCGGTCGCGCGAAACTTGTTGACCTTGAAAAAGGGCTTAGCAATTACCAAACAATTTGGACGAATGACTCCAGTAGCAAAGGTGGTGTTAACGATCGCATCCACATAGCAGCAATGGGTGGCATTAACGACTCGTTACGCCTTGTGAAAGTGGATCATCTCGAACTCTTAGTTAAATCTCCGTATGGCGGTAAAGGAGCCCATCAATTGCGAGCGAGATTCACCTACAATCAGGATCACTACAATCTAAAGGTTACGGACCCTCGATACGAATCAAGTTATCAGGACAAAGCTGTTGGGGCTTACCCACTTGGATCGGCATACTTGACCATCAGTCTTGGCGAACCGTTTGAGGGGCACGTGTACAAGTTGGTAGCAGCTATTATTGACCCGAGGCTACTATGAGAATTGAGGACGATCTGATCTATACGATCGGCCATTCCACCCAGCCCATTTCTTCGTTTCTGGAGTTGCTACAGGCAAATGCAGTTTCAGTCGTTGCTGACGTGCGGTCTAGCCCGTTCAGCAAGTATCAACCGCAATTCAATCGCGATTCACTTCAAACCGAACTGAGGAAATCAAGAATCTCGTATGTATTCTTGGGGCTCGAGCTCGGGGCGCGGTCCGCAGATCCTGGTTGCTATGTTGACGGCCGAGTTCAATACGACAGACTTGCACAAGCCCCAGAGTATTCAAATGGAATAAACCGCCTGGTAGAAGGCTCCAAGGCCCATTCAATCGCTCTGATGTGCACTGAAAAAGACCCGCTAGAGTGCCATCGCACATTACTTGTCTCAAAATCGCTAGTTGCACTCGGATTCCGAATCAAGCACATTCTTGCAGACGGTACACTTGAAACCTATGACGAAGCTTTGACGAGGTTGATCCGGCAACTGAAGCTACCAGAGCAGGATCTATTTAGAGATCGGTCAGAAATTCTTGCCGAGGCGTTAAAGAAGCAAGAATTCAAGATTGCATATGTTGACAAAAACAAGAACATCACGAGTTAGGCGGGATAGCATGAACCTCTTCACTATTGGGTTTACTAAGAAGAATGCTGAAAACTTTTTTGAAACGTTGCGCGAAGCGAAGGTCAAAAGAGTTATTGATGTAAGACTGAACAACATTTCGCAGTTAGCGGGATTTTCAAAGCGTGATGATCTCAAGTACTTCCTCCAAAAGATTTGCAACATCGAGTACGTTCATTTATCCTTGCTTGCACCAGACCAAAGGATGCTTGATGCATACAGAAAAGACGGTGGCACCTGGGTTGACTATGAGATCGCTTTCAATCGCCTAATGGCGCAAAGAAATATAGGAGCAAGTCTCCCTGTTAGCATCTTAGACGGCAGCTGTTTGCTTTGCAGTGAGGAAAAACCCGACTTCTGCCATCGGCGTCTTGTCTCAGATATTGCTCAGCATCTTTACCCTGAGCTAGAGGTAAGACACCTCGTATAAGTGAATCTGACACCGCAAGAAATGCTCGCAGCCACCTGAGGAGATTGGGGAAAAACATGATTGATCGGCAGAGACTTGTTGTGGAAATTTTGACTAGATCTGGCCTCAAACCCACCCACAACTCCTTCGGCAGAAAAAACAATCATCTGTATTGCCTGGATATCACCGACGAAGATTTGGCCATTTTGGGCGAGTTTCCCGCTGGCGTTCTGCGGTTTCTGTTTTTTTCAGGCAACCTTTTCCGCGAGCAGCGAGGAGCATTTCTTGAGAGCCTTAAAGGTTCATACAAGGAAGTCCGTGATTGGCTGATTACCAATAACATCGACGAGAGCACATTTACCACTATTGTTACCGAGGAAAACGTAAAAAAACTGCTGAAACGAAACGAACTTGACGCTCTTTTGGTCTGGCAAGCATTAGCTAGAATCATTCTTTTCAAAGCAACGGTCGCGGTGCCAACTGCAGCACCCCGAAAACCACACGTGCATAGACCCGCTAAGGCAAGGCACGTAGGCAGTCGCAAAAAAGCACAAGAGCCCATTACCGAGGCACCCCCATTCCTTCAAAACCTGGCGCAGGATTTCTCTCGTGACTCCTACAGGTGGCAGAAGGATGCGCTCGCTGCCTGGGTGGCTCAAAAAAGACGAGGAATCATCGTGGCCGCAACCGGCACAGGCAAAACCTTCGTCGGTGGCTCCGCGATTGAGGAACGAATCAATGCAGGAAAAACCTCCGTAGTGATCGCCCCCACCCAAGCACTCGTGACGCAATGGCGCAATGAGCTCGAGGAACGGTTCCGTGGGAAAGTTGGGAGCGCGCAGGCCCAAACAGATACACCGTTTTCGAGCGGTGCACTCATTGAGGTATTTACTAACAACCTCCTGGGCCATGAGTCAGAGGTGATGATCACTCGCATCCTCACTAAATACCCAAAGACACTACTAGTCGCTGACGAATGCCACCACCTGGGCAGTGAAAAACTAGGTCAAAGAATTCTCAAGAGAAAGTGGAAATATTCGCTTGGCCTTACTGCAACGCTTGAGCGCAGCGACGGAAACATTGATGCAATCAAGAGCGGCATTGGGTCAATTTGCTTTACCTACGGCATCGCAGATGGCATCCGAGACGGCTCACTGGCACAGTTTGACCTTATTGAGTACGCGATACAACTTTCACCGGCAGCCAGAATTGAATATGACGAGCTGGATGATAAGTACAAACGTGCAATTAATAAATTCCGTAATGTTCACGATCCTGAAAGGAAACTAACAGGAGGGCAGCTGATCGCTAAGGCAAATGCTGTAAATGACCCCCTTGGTGGAATGCTCCTAGGGGCACGAAATAAGCGTCGTGAATTTGTGGCTAGTGAGAATGGGAAAATTGATGCGCTGAAGTCGTTAGAGCTCCACAAGTGCAAGCCTCGGCCACGTGCGCTGTTGTTTGCAGAGACACGGGAGATGACTGAGGCAGCATCATCCGCCGCAAGCAGGGGGGCTTTTCACGTAGACGGGATTGACCATAAGAAATCGGCCGAGGAACGTGATGCGGTTCTCCGCGCCTTTTCAGCTGGAAAGATTGCGGGTATTGCCGGCCCAAAGATCCTAGATGAAGGAATCAACCTGCCATCTGCTGACTTAGGGATCATTTTGGCAAGGACCTTCTCTAGCGTGCAGATGGTCCAAAGGTTTGGGCGGGTCCTTCGCAGAACCCAAGATAAGCATCGAGCAACGATCATCGTTATGTACTTTGAAGACACATTTGAAGACCTCTCCCACCGCGAATCTGAGACAAGCGATGTTTGGTCAGAGTTGCGCCAAGCCGCCCGGAATCACCTAACCGTTTCAGGAGAGACCCTGCAGCAGATTCTTGATCGACTTGACTGAGACTGCTGGGGTCTCTCAGTCGCTTCTCGCCAACGCGCCCGTCCCCCGCCCCCTCGCCCAAAAACTAGCCGCCACCTACGCCAGCCGTTATAACAACCGTCGCGGTGCCATGGTGGTCGACGTGGTGGCGAGTGCAGCGCGCAATTACGATCGCGTTGAGCAAACGATCGTGCCGGGATTCGAGCAACTCGCGCACAAGAAACCAACCCTTGAAGCTCTTGCAAAAGCCGACCCAGCACAGCTGAAGTCGCTCGGCCTACGAGTAAACGAGCCAAACACCATGATTGAAGTCGCCAGGGGCCTGATTCAATTCGGCAGCGAGCGAGGCATCGCGGGCGACGATGCGATCTGCCGCGCCTGGGGTGAGTACGCCGAGCAATGGCGCCGCACGCCGAAACTTGACCCGTATGTGGGGGTGAAGGGGATCGGCATTGCCCTGTACGCCTATCTGCGTATGCGGTCGGGGGCCGACGCGATTAAGCCCGATGTGTGGATTGCGCGCCTGCTGCAGCAGTACGGCGCAACGATTCGCAATCCCAAGGACGCCCTTGAGGTGATGCAGTGCGCCGAGCAGGTGGCGCTCGCCGCGAAGATCAGCCGCCTGACGCTCGACCAGATGCTCTGGCGCGGCGAATGGAAGATCACCCCAGCAGCCCTGAAGCAGCTCGCCACCACCGAAGCGTGGCGCACCCACGCCCCGGCCGGCACCACGCCCGAGGAGAACTACGGCAAGAACGGCTCCATGAGCCACCTCTTCAATGAGCCCTTCGCCACCCGTGCCGATCTGCAGGATGCCTTGGCTCAGAACCACGGCGGGGGCGTGCCGATGGAGGTGATCGAGGCGCTCGCTGCGCTCTGCGGCCCGAGGGTGGAGGGGGCCGGCTCCCACTAGCCGTGCCAGGCTCCTGGCACAGTTCTGAAGGAGCCTCAGCGCGTACCATTACGAGGATACGGCGCACGTACCGCTAACGGCGGCGCAAGGTAGGGAGGGACTGGTATGGGTATTGAGCATGCGATCTGGACAGTTGGACCAAGCCCTAAGCGCCTCGACGTCACAGCGCTACCGAGCGAGAAGGTTCTTCACGAGATGATCCTCAAGTCGCCTGAGATCCTCGGCGACGAGTTGATGCTAATAGGGACTGAAGTCCGCACGCCGCATGGCGGGTATGTCGACTTGCTCGGTATTGACCCAGCCGGGACCCTCATCATCATTGAGCTCAAGCGCGAGAAAACCCCCCGAGATGTTGTGGCTCAAGCGTTGGACTATGCCAGCTGGGTAAAGGACCTTCGAATTGAAGCTGTAAAGCAGATTTATGCGGGCTTTCGCAAAGGTCAAGACCTACAAAACGAATTCCAGAAGCGCTTCAACGTTTCGCTAGACCCAGAAGTCGTAGGCACGTCCCACCAGGTTGTGATTGCTGCTGCCGCACTAGACGACGCGTCGGAGCGGATTGTGAACTACCTAACTGATGAGGGATTCCCGATAAACGTTGTGTACTTCCAGGTCTTCAAACAGGGAAGAGATCTCCTTCTTAGTCGCGCTTGGCTAAAGGATCCAGTAGAAATGCAAAGCGCGGCCGCATCAGCAGCTGGGAGAACGTCAAACAACGCGCCGTGGAACGGCGAATTCTACGTTTCGTTTGGTGCGTGGGAAGGTCGGCCCTGGTCAGACGCAGTCAAGTACGGATACATCGCCGCGGGTGGCGGCGCGTGGTACTCGCGTACGCTTGACTTGCTAGAAGTCGGTAGCCGTGTTTGGGTGAACATCCCGAAGACTGGATACGTTGGCGTTGGTGAAGTCACTGGACCTCGACAGCGCGCCTCGGAATTTCAAATTCAGACACCTCAAGGGATGAAACCTCTTTTGAAGGTTGTGCCTTACGCAAATCATATTGCCGATGATGCAGACGATCCCGAACTCGCAGAGTACTTTGTGCCTGTCAGGTGGCTACACACTGTTAGCGAAGAGGATGCGGTTTGGGAGCCAAACTGGTTCGGCAATCAGAACAGCGTCGCGCGACCCACGGCAGATTCTTGGAACACAACGGTATCTGGCCTAAAGAAGCGATTTCCCAAGTGGAACAAGTAATGGTGTATGACGGCGCCCGTACCGCTAAACGCGGAGCCAGGTAGGGAGGGCACATGAAGCGAGAGCGCAAGGGTAAGGCACAGCGTCTCATGGCTCAGATCGTTGCCGAGCATGAAGCAGGTATTCATGCCAGCGAGGTCATTGCCGAACTAGAACGCCGGATGCCGCTGGAACCTCATGAGGCGGGTGAGTACGAATCCCACCCCGGTCGTTCAAAGTTCGCTGTTCAGGCGCTCTTCTCAAGCCTGGGCCTTGTCAAAGCCGGTTGGATCCGAAAGATGAACGGGACGTGGTACATCACACCTGAGGGAATACACGCGCTGAAGGAGTTCCCCGGATCAGATGAGTTTCGAACAGAGCTGCAGCGGCTGTACAAACTTTGGAAGGACAGCGCAATCGACGTCTCAGATTCAGATGAGGAAGAAATCGGTAATGCTTCCGCAGCCATTGCGCTAGAAGCGGCAGAAGAGCAGGCAGCAGCAGATATCCAAAAACATTTGGGGAAGTTGCCACCCAACATCTTTGAAGAGTTGATCTCGCATCTGATGAAGGCAATGGGCTATTACGTCCCATATCGAGCAAGTGGTGGATCCGATGGCGGGATTGACGTCGTTGCGTATGAAGACCCACTTGGCGCTAAAGGCGCACGCATAAAGATCCAAGCAAAACGATACCAGGGCACGATCGGCCGGCCCGTGATCCAAGAGCTCCTTGGCTCACTTGCGGAGGGCGAGACAGGCCTGATCGTTGCGCTATCCGGTTTTTCAAAGGACGCGGAACAGTTTGCACGCGCGCATCAAACCCGCCGCATTACTTTGATGGACGGATCTCAATTGGTTGAGTTGTGGGTTCGCTACTACGATCAGATCCCTGAAGACGGCCGTCAAATTCTGCGGCTCACACCGGTCTATTTCCTACACAAGGAATAGCGGCGAGCATTGAGTTAATGTGCCATTCACGCGTGATGATCGGTCGGCAGAGCGCGTTCGCCGCTGAGCGCCAGCGCAAAGAATTAATTGGTACTAACTTTGCGGTCAACGAAAACTTGGGCACGAAACTCCCTGATTCGTGGTGGGTGTTCAATGAGAAGTAAGCGAGGGCGACGATGAAGACTGAAGTGGAAATCGAAAACCCGATCCTCAACTCACCATTTCGTGAACCGTCAAAGTTTTTCAGGGTAGATCCAAAGACTGGAATCACCAACACTATTGAAACTGGCCGCAGACCAAGCACATTCCTAATCCCCGTTCCCCAAACGAAGAACAGGGACCTGACGAGCGAGTTGTTCCCAGAGGAGCGCGACAGACCCAACACTCTCGTTAACGAACTGCGGGGGCTTGTGAACACTTGGAGAAAAAGTGGTTACGAGGGGGTCACTCAAACGACCCGCGAACTTCTTGGGTATTGGACGGGCGGAACCTCAGGAACAGAACGCGAGCGACCACTTTTCTATTGTCAGCTTGAAGCAGTAGAGACGGCAATCTACCTCGCTGAAGTAGCAGAAAAGTACGGTGGACAAAAATATCTAACACGGCTCCGCGAAGTGAACACTGCTTTTAACCCCGCGGCAGCCGCAGACCCACGAGGCCTCCCTCGGGTTGCCTTGAAGATGGCAACGGGCACTGGTAAGACAGTCGTAATGGCGATGTTGATTACGTGGCAGACATTGAATAAAGTTGCTAATCCGCAAGCCAAGCGCTACTCAAAGCGTTTCCTTATTGTCACTCCAGGACTAACGATTCGTGACCGCTTGCGTGTGTTGCAACCTGGAGAACCAGGAAACTTTTATGAAGAACGAGATCTTGTTCCCCCATCGCTGCGGCAGGACCTGAACCAGGCGGAGATCCTGACCACAAACTTTCATGTGTTCGAGCGAAAGCGCCAGCTAACAGATGTCAGTGCCGCGACGCGTGTCGTCCTCGCTGGATCAAAAGACGAGGCAGACCGCCGATTTACAGAAACTCCGGAGCAGATGGTTAGGAGGGTCTGCAGGGAGTTTGTCAACAAAGGTGACATTATTGTAATCAACGATGAAGCCCATCACTGCTACGCAGACGCAAACCAAAACGCACGAGACATTTTGAAAGAAGCCGAGCAAGAAGCTGGAGAAGATACCTCTGATCGTAAACTTGAATCAGACGAGAAAGCTGAAGCTGATCAAGATAAGAAAGCAGCGAGGGTTTGGTATTCAGGGATTGCTGCAGTTGACGCGAAGATTGGCGTGCGCACCGTTTACGACTTATCCGCAACGCCGTTTTTCCTTGGTGGATCTGGCTATCCAGAGGGGCGACTGTTCCCCTGGGTTGTATCGGACTTCGCACTTATTGATGCGATTGAGTCCGGAATCGTCAAAGTTCCACGTTTACCAGTTGCCGCCGACACACTTGAAACCGAAGGGGTCGTTTATCGCAACCTCTGGCCTCATGTACGCCAAGATCTGCCGGTCAAAGGGGCGCGCGATCTTGCAGAGGGATTAGCGTCTGGCGCATTGCCCTCTCGCCTTGAAGGGGCGCTCTTCTCACTTTATTCAGACTACGAGAGGCGGTTTCGCGCTTGGGAATCTGAAGGTGGGGCTTCCGGTCAGCACACGCCGCCAGTAATGATCATCGTTTGCCAAAACGTTGCGATCAGCAAGATGGTCTTTGATTGGATCGCGGGGTACGAGAAAACGGCGCCCGACGGCACCACCTTGGTTCAGAAGGGAGCACTCGACTTATTTGATAACTCGACTGAATCTCCTACAAGAGTTCGTGAATGGAAGCCCGTCCCCAACACCATCATCGTTGACAGCTACCAGCTTGAGAAAGAAGACGCAGAGCTCGACCCAGCTTTTCGCGATGCAGCAGCTCACCTCATTGAAGATTTCAAGGCGCAATGGTCGCGCCGCAACCCGGGCCTTGACCCGGAGAAGGAGGTAAAGGGCGGCACCATTCTCCGGGAGGTCATGAACACAGTGGGTAAGATCGGGAAGCTGGGTGAGCAAGTTCGGTGCGTTGTTTCGGTGTCAATGCTTACAGAAGGCTGGGACGCGAGCACTGTTACTCATATCCTTGGGATCCGCGCTTTCGGAACCCAACTGCTATGCGAGCAAGTGGTGGGTCGAGCGCTGAGGCGAATAAGCTACGCGGCAAACGCAGAAGGGATGTATTCCCCCGAGTACGCAGAGGTGTACGGAATCCCATTTAACTTTATTCGAGCATCGGGCCAAGTGAAGCCCTCGCAGCAAAAACCAATCTACAAAGTTCAATCGTTGCCGGAGCGAAGTGACATGTTGCTACAGTTCCCACGCGTGAAATCTTATGCACGCGACTGGCCACGTGAGCAACTCCGCGCAACATGGGGCGACAGAACGCGCATGACGCTAACGCCCGATGATGTTGGTGGCACCTCAGTTGAGCTCGATCCTTTTGTTGGAGAGGGCAAGACGGTATCGACCGACAGCCTCTCGTCAGAGCGCCTCCAGACTGTTGCGTATACGCTCGCGCGACGTACCCTTGAAGACCATTACGCGGATGAGAAGGGCGGATTACCAGTGCACCTTTATCCTCAACTGGTGTCTGTCGCTCGTGAGTGGCTTGATTCCCAACTTGATCTTCGCGGCGGAGCATTTCCCCAGCTGCTTCTGGTTTCCGGGCTCGCGCATCGCGCCGCCGAGAAGATTCAAGTTGGACTCCAAAGGACACAAGGGGAGCAATCAAGTGTTGTGCCCGTACTTCGACGTGACGGGGCAATCGGTACTACTGAAGGGGTCTCTTTTGAAACGACAAAACGTGTCAGGGAAACGGAGAAAAGTCACTTGAACTACGCGGTGCTTGACTCTAAGTGGGAAGGAAAGTTCGCTGAAGCACTCGACTTAGAACCACGTGTCGTGTCGTGGGTCAAGAACTTTGGACTTGATTTCAGCATCCCGTATCGTCACGAGGGAGTAAACAGTGCGTATTTCCCAGATTTTATCGTCGCTCTTGATGATGGTCATGGAGCTAATGATCTCTTGAACTTGATTGTAGAGATCAAAGGTGAACCAGACGAACGTACAAACGCTAAAGCCGCCGCGGCAGAAACCCAATGGATTCCTGCTGTAAACAGCTGGGGCGCGCTTGGACGATGGGGATACCTTGAAATCACAGATCCCTGGGATGGCATTGAACTTGTGAAGGCGTATGCTGCCAAGATCGGCATCGAAAGGAGCAGCGTCAATGGTTAAGAAGGTAAGAAAACTTGGGACAGACGTCCCCGTGCGCGATATCCGGCATTCAGAGTCGAGAGTCAACTTGCCAACACCGCAACTTGCCGAGTACATGCCTGAAGCGACTCGTGCTCCACAAGAGGTTCGTTGGCCACGGGATATCTCTCTGGATCCACAACTTGTGTGGAAAGGCAAGGACATTTCCGCAGATGAGCTTGTTACCCAATCAGCGCCTCTTTATGTGCAGGAAAAGATTCTGCCAGAAGCGATTATTCGGGATCTTCATGGGCATGCGGATGCGAGCGCCGACACGGCACAGCTTGACCTATTCGGATCATCAGAAAAGCTGAGCCTTGAGCAGAAAGTCGAGTTCTACAAGCATTCAGAAGAATGGTCCAACCGACTCATTCTTGGAGATTCCCTTCTCGTAATGACGTCCCTTGTCGAACGCGAACAACTGCGTGGCAAGGTGCAGATGGTGTACATGGACCCGCCATACGGAATCAAGTTCGGATCAAACTGGCAAGTCTCGACGCGATCACGGGACGTAAAGGACGGGCAGCGCTCTGATCTCACGCCGCAGCCTGAGCAGGTGCGGGCCTACAGAGACACCTGGGAGCTTGGCGTTCACTCGTACCTCAGCTATTTGAGAGACCGGATTGCAGTTTCCCGAGAACTACTCAATGAGACCGGGTCAATGTTTGTACAGATCGGCTTTGAGAACGTGCATCTGGTGCGCTCCCTTATGGATGAAGTTTTTGGACCAGCAAACTGCATGCGTCAAATCAGCATGGCTAAGACATCGGGGCTTGGGACCTCAGCGTTGCCAATCACACAAGACTATTTGCTTTGGTATGCCAAAGACATTGATCGCGTAAAAACGCGCCGTCTGTATCTCGACAAGTTCAACGCTACGGATGAACACTCAGCGTATCGGCACAAGGACGACGGCGGTCTTTACCGCCTTGACAACCTCTCCGGGCCGTATTCAGGTACAGAATCATGTTTATATGAATATGAGTTTGAGGGGAGAAAGTACAGCCCCCCGCGCAACCGGCAGTGGAAAACCACAAAACGCGGGATGGATCGATTAGTTACGGCGAAGAGGATTATCGCTGCGGGGAACACGATTTCATACAAGAGATATTTAGACGACTTTCCAATCACTACGCTCACCGACGCGTGGTCTGATACCGCGACAGGGGGATTTGCCGAGGACCGAGTTTATGTTGTTCAGTCAAGCTTGAAGGCAGTAAGCAGAGCAGTGCTTCTCTCTACAGACCCAGGCGATTTGGTGATTGATCCGACGATTGGCTCTGGCACTACCGCGATTGCGGCGGAGCAGTGGGGGCGGCGATGGATCGGCATTGATACCAGCCGCGTCGCCCTCTCTATTGCCCGAACCAGAATAATGGGAGCAAAGTTCCCGTACTACCTATTAGCAGACTCACCCGAGGGGAAGAAGAAGGAACTTGAGATCTCTGGCCGTGAAGTACCGGGCGCATCAGAACAAGACGTCCGCCGAGGATTTGTACTTGAGCGTGTCCCGCATATCATGCTTGGCAGCATCGCAAACGCAGAAAATCTTCGCGAGGGAATGTCGGTAAGTGAGTTGAATCGAGAAATATTAAAAAGCTCTGAACTTGAGTACCTGCACGACCGACCGTACGAAGATAAGAGAATCGTACGCGTCTCCGGCCCGTTTTCCGTAGAGAGCTTATCCCCACATCGCCAACTTGCAGACGAGCAAGGAGATAAGGTGGATGCGCTCGGCGAGAGTGGGCCTGACGCAGCTGAATATGCAGAGAATGTGCGTGAGCAGTTACGAGCTTCAGGTGTGAAGTACAACCGGAAAGATCTACATATTCGTTTTGAGACCCTTGATCCATACCCTGGGGGCCAGTTCGTACATGCACTCGGAAGCCCGCGAGATTTGCCTCAAATCAGACGGATTGCTATTTCAATCGGGCCACGCTATGGCACTGTAACTCGCTCGATGGTGCTCGAAGCGTCAAAAGAAGCGGCTTCGACTGGGAGCGACCTACTAATCGTCTGTGGTTTTGCCTTTGAGTCTGACGCACAAAACATTCCGAACCTCGGCAAGATCGAAGTAGTTTGCGCGCGGATGAATAGCGACTTGCTTGTGCAGGGATTGAAGGCTACTGGAGCCGGTCAACTGTTTATGGTGTTCGGCGAGCCCGATGTAAAAGTCGCTGTCACAAAAGACGAGAAGGTTTCAGTTGAAATCATGGGGATTGATGTTTTTGACCCTGCGTCAGGATCAATCCGGTCAGACTCAACCGATGAGATTGCAGCGTGGTTCATTGACACGAACTACAACGGAGAGTGCTTCTTTGTGCGGCAGGCCTATTTCATCGGAAAAGAAAAACCGTATGAAAAACTCCGGAACGCGCTGCGCGACGAGATTGATCCGGAAGTATGGGAATCGATTAACTCCCCGAAGTCGCGCCTGTTCCAAAAGCCAACCACGGGGAAGATCGCGATAAAGGTAATCAATCACTTCGGAGACGAAGTGATGAAGGTATACCCCGTAATCTGAGCTCTTAACCCCCCGACCAAATACTGACCACGCACAAAAAACAGCAGTTTCAGGCTCGGAGTGGGCCTTTTCCGTGCGGGGCAGATGGTTATGCAACAGAATCTATTGCGAGAAACGAAGACCTACATGCCGCCTGGCGGTCACATATTGTGCAGGAACGTTGTCTATCCTTGGCAGTGAAGTCTCAATAGTTGATGCGTGACTCAACGAATCTCTTTGTCTCCTCATCAGTAAAGGTCACTACGCACCCGTTCATGCCCCGGGTGAGAAGCACCCTGTACGTCTGAGCAATCAGCTGCCTGTAAAACTCAGGGTCCCTCTTGTCGGCACGCTTCACAACAGAGTCAAACGAGTGTTGAGCCTGTGCGACCCATCCCTTGCCGGCTCGCCACACCAGGTCATCGCCCCAGATGACACCAACGCGATCAAACTCGAACCCTTGGGCGGTATACACACAGCCGACCTGATGGACACCCTCTGGGTCAATTGCCCACGCATTTGAGCTCGGGATTCCAGGGGCCAAACGGCCAGCCGTAGGCTTGGCGTTCCACGGTCGTTGCCAATCGCCCACCACAACGTCGTTGACAAGCGTGCCATCACCTAGAGGGTCACTCCATGGCCAGCAGAAACCAGCGACTAGCCGAGAGTTTTGCCCCTGCTTCAGCGACTGCTGCACTTCCCGCTCAAGTGCAGCGGGAGATTCCACGACAGAGAAGTCGAAACCGGCCTGCTCGATATCAAGGATCTCATCGCCTTCTGTGCTGACGCCGAGCAGCCGATCAACCCAGCGCACATAGGTATCTGACCCACCGCAACGGAACTGCGCCGCGAGGTCGTATTCAAACACCGGCTGGCCGCGCTTGGCGCTTGCCTCACGGATTAACGCTGCGCTGCCAACCTCACCCGGCCGCACTACCTGTCGGTCATCAATGAAGAACGCGGCAATTTTTGCGGAATCAAGCAACTCTTCAATTTGGGAACCGCCACGGTCTTCCTTCTTTGTCCACTGATTCGCACTTGTCTCGCGAATGCGATGAGCTTCATCGGCGACGAGCAGATCAAACGGTTCACCCTTCTTCATGAATGAGTTGAAATACTTCATGAGTGTGCCCGCGCGAGGGCCAACTCGTTTGCGAAGGCCTTCGGTAAATGCACGAGAGCCAGTCGCGTGCGCTACCGTCTTTCCCTCCGCTGCAGCACTTGCGAGCAACTGAAGCGCGATTAGGCTCTTACCCGTTCCTGGCCCGCCATTAATGATGAACGTTGATGGCCTGCTCTTCTTGCTAGCGCGCTGTAGTTCGTTGTGTACAGCCATGTACGCCGTGACCTGCTCGTCGAGCAGCACGAATGCCTTTTCGTTTGAGATAACAGACGCAACGTGGTCCAAGAGCTTCTTGCTTGGCCGATACTCAGAGGACGAGATCTTCTCAATGAGTTCGGTGTTGTCACCAGCGCCAACCTGTTCTGCAAGGTGGCCCGCCAGCTCTTCAATCTGGTCTTGCGCATAAATCGGTGACAAGCCCAGGAGCTCAGAGAATTGTGGTGCATAGAGAGGAGCGGCACCAGAAGACGTTCGATTGAGGTTGTGGAGAAACGCCAGCGAACTTAGGCCGACATTGCCTGATGCAAAGAGTTCACTCATGTCGCGCAGAAACTGCTCGTAGCGATGAACCTGGGCGCTTGGGTGAAGCGTGTCCTTGGGGCTACCGCCGGCGAATGCAACGGCAACGTGTTCGGTGATTGAACTTTCGTCAACGTGGCTCCACTGCTTGAGCTCAATAATGATTGCGTTGTCAGCTGGGCCGCTGCCGGTTGCTGAGGTGCGCTTACCGGCGACCATCACATCAAGCCGCTTTGAAGTGAGAGGCAGTTGGAGTTCAACGAGAACGCCCTGCGGGCCGAGTCCGGCCAGGCTGAATACGTTTGACATCTGCTGGAGGGAGTTGCGCCAGGAGTTCACCTCACCTTTATTGGCGTGATAACCCTTCTCGTGCGCAAAGGCTGCGCTAATTTTGTCCGCGAGCTGGTTGAGCTGCGCGTCGCGGATGAATTCTTTGACGGCGCCTTGGTAGAGGTACATACCGGCATCGTAGCGATACCCGTGTCAGGTATCTGACGTACGTTCAAATTTCTGCCCGCTATCCTCCCCCCATGTGCGGCCGCATCGTTCAGGCAACCTCACCAGAGGAGATCGCCCGGGAGTTCGGGGCGGATCTCAGCGTGGGGGTGCGTGAGAGCCTGAGTACCCCTGCCGTTGGCGATACGTCGCTGGTACGTGCGGGGTGGTATCCGCGCTGGAACATGGCCCCCTCGAGTCGAATCCTTATGGTGGCGCCTGCTGCGGGGGAGTCGCGGCTGGTGGAGTACGGGCGCTGGGGGCTGGTGCCCGCCTGGCAGAAGGCACGTACCGGGCACGTATCAGGACTGTTCAACGCTCGGGCCGAGACGGTCGCGCAGCTCCCATCCTTTAAGGAGGCGTACCGACACGGGCGGGTGCTGGTGCCGATCG